>ENA-ORNT01000189-ORNT01000189.1-human-gut-metagenome-genome-assembly--contig:-NODE-189-length-46517-cov-3.839396_pt1 | contig 46517 bp, 44 predicted proteins | sample MGYA00242120_ERZ509032 | MGnify/ENA primary metagenome ERZ509032 (study PRJEB26280, sample SAMEA2338729) | human gut metagenome | biome: human gut; feature: human-associated habitat; material: faeces...
GGCCTAGCACCGCAGTCAGTTCATTTTGAAGGAACTGATTAGCGGCCACTTCAATTTGACGACGTAAGACTTCATTCAGGGTAATATCTTTGTCTGAAGATAGCGCTGCGATAATATCTTTGTTAAACTGGTTCATGGGGAAAGCCTCCGTATTCTGATTGGTTTTTAGCGATTTCAATCATACGGGGAAGGCTTTCCCTTTTTCAATACCCTCAAGGTATCAATTTACACAAAATATTTTACACTCCCCATGACGCGCTTCTTGTTAACTGTGTATGATAATCTTTCCTGCTTTATCAAACGGGTCATCTTGTCATAACCAACGCAGTGTTTATGTTGTGCTTCTAACTGTTTAACGAGCTTTAGAATTTCTTGATCTTGAATATCATGAACCGTCGGTTCATGGGTAAGCCACTTGTAGTAAGCCTGCCGACTTACCCCGGCTGCTTTAACTAGATCAGATACCTTATACCCACTTTGGCTCATTTCCTGAATCGCTTGATATCGTCCGGTCGATGCACCTCCCGATTGCGTATCTCGACTAATTTTTTTGCGAACGCAATTTGTACCTCGCTTTCTCGTTTCTCAGCTTCTAATTCACGTACTCGTTTTCTCAACCGTTCGAGCTCATTTGTCGGTTCTTTATCTTTATTTCTGCCACGATTATCTTTTAGTACTTCCCAATTATGATCGTGCAAATATTTACGTACCCACGAATAAACCCGCTGATAACTAATATCATACTTACTAGCTGCTTCTTTATAGTTGTTCTGGTGGTTAATCGTCCACTGCACAATCTGCTTTTTCTTATCAAAGGATACTTTCCGGCCCATTTTCTTAACTCGCTTTCTTGTTGCGTAAGCAACAGTTAGTTTGTCACTATTGTACTGGATAATCCATTGTTTTAGTTGAGAAATATGGCGTATTTTGTACTTAATTAAAACCTCACGACTAGCCAGTCCGTTAAGCTGATAATCTTTCACCGCGGCAATCTTTGTCTTAAGTGAATATTTTTGGTTATGTTTAGGACGAATTAATCCTGCCAGTCCTGCTAATAAAAATTGTTTAATCCATTTAGTCATGTTCGCTGTTCTCACTTCGTGATAGTCAGCGAATACTCCTAATGAGCAATCTGAATCCTGATAATTACTTAGTAATCTTAATTTTTCTGTTGTGGAATAACTAGAAACGAAAAACACCCCCTAGAATTGGCACTTTTATTATTTAAAGTGTCAACTCTAAAGGGTATTGTACGAAGCAAACTACACAGCCTTGATGAAATCAAGGAATTAGTCGAATTGCACAAGTATGGCTTAGTGGATTTTGATGAACAACTGGTTCGTCGTTTGGTAGAAAAAATCACCATCTTCCAACGCTACATGGAGTTCACGTTTAAAGATGGTGAAGTAATTAGGGTTAATATGTGAAAATAATCTGGCAATACAGCACTCAGCTATTTTGGCTGGGTGTTATTTTAATAGGCCAGTTTTTAAATGGATCTAGTTCAGGATCTATTTTTACTGGTTTAGGAAACTCAAACTTGTTAGTCGGTCCCGTACCCCAGCGTGGATTACTATGTAAAATTGCTTCAAGTTTAGCAATTCTACTTGTCGGGACAAAAGTTACTATGCTATTGGAGCTTCTTAATTTAGAAGTTTTTTCATCCAAATCGTACTGACTAATTTCGGCTGTTTCAACTTTACATTGCCCAAGAAAAGTATCCCAAAATCCAACACATATCTTACCGTTGTCCATTGTTACTCTAACTTTTTCGCCAATTGGGTTAGCCTTTAGCTGATCAAAGTCACAAGAATATTGTTCAACAATTTTCCCTGATAAATTATATTGCATAAATTTCATGAATTTTACCTCATTTATTACTATACATCGAGTTCATAACCGTCCTACAAACTTTCTATTTTCCAGGTAGCATACTTAAAAATATGGTATCAAACTTATCACAACACGCCAATTAGAATGGGAGTAATAATAGTCACTATAAAAATTAAAAAACTAATCAGTCAACAAATGATAAAGATGATAATTAACTCGATTATCCAAGCGAAGGTTCATTGAGACAATTGGCTTTCCATCTTGATTTTCCTGTCGAGCAGAAGAATCAATATAACTACAAGTTCCCAAATAATAGAAGTCCTTATTATCATCTGCATCTGATTTTTTCACAAATAATAGCAATCGATACTTGTCAGTAAAGAACTTTTGAACTTCTTTACTAGTTAATTTACGATTATTTGTTGAATAATAATGAAGGATTCTGTCACTTAGGAAACGATCTTCATATTGAATCGACTTACTAATATTCATTGACTTTTTATATGTAACAAAGATCATTCCATACTTATCATTAAAATAATATCCACCAATATTTTGAGCAGTCACATTAGTAATATTATTACTTTGTCGCATTACGTCTTTTCGTGTATATTTTTTACCAATTGTAAAAAGTTTATCTGAATCATACCTCTGTGAACGAGATAAACCAGTTCTTATACCATCTATCCACAATTGGCGAAAATCCTTATTCTTTTTTAGTAAATATTGAATTTCTGAATTCAAAACATATTGATTATTTTTATCATTATACTCAACTATTGCTTTTCCGCCATAGTCTTTTCGCGACGGAGAAGCATTTTCATTATAAAACGATAAACTCAATATTCTTTTTACAGATTCAATTATTTCTTGATTATTTAAGCAATGATTTTTAATTAAAGCTTCATCAAATTTCTCCATACTAATTTCTGAGTTATTTATTAATAGGTCTAACAATATCAATTCATGGCGACGTTTACCATTAAGTAATTCTACGTCTAGAAATGATAAAATTTTATTTTCATAATCAGAGATATTAATTTGCTCACCCATTTTTATCAAAAAGTTAGCATAGTTTTTCTCTTTATTAGATAAAATAACAGGATCAATTGAATTAAATTTTATAAAATCCTGTAATAATGGAATTCTGCCGACTCGCTTTTTCATTTCATTATAAACAGTTCGGAGATTTCGCATACTATCAAATTTAGCTTGACGGATTGAATCAAATATTTTTTCTTTAGCAATTTGTTCAAAATAAATTGTTGAAACGCCGATCGTTGGCTCCATACTTGTTGTTGCCCGTGCATTATCCTTAGAGTATGAAGAATCATCCGTAAGAGCAACTGGAATAATATAGTTATTCTTATAGTTGCCGATAAAATCTAAAATTTCTACATATTCTTTTCCCTTAGATTTTCGTAATCCCCGACCTAACTGTTGAATATAAACAATATTAGAGTTGGTATTTCTTAAAAAGACAACTTGATTAATACATGGAATATCAATACCTTCATTAAAGATATCTACTGTAACAATATACTTTATGATGCCTTTTTCTAGATCTTTTACTACACTTCTTCGTTTCACTTCACTGTCATTTCCAGAAAGAGCTTTTGAAGGAGATCCTTGCCTTGTAAGTTCTTTTGCCAACGAAACAGATTCCGCAACCCCTGAGCAAAAGATTAATCCATGAAGCACATCTCCTGAATAACCATAATATTTTGTTTGATCCAAAATGTATTTTACACGTTCTTGACTTGATAACTGTTCAACAATTTTTTGCTCATTCTTATGATTACCTTTTTCGTTGTTATAACTATCTATTGCTTCATTGACCCGATTATCTTTAAAGGTATAGTCACTAATTCCAACATAGTGAAAAGGACAAAGCATATCTTCTTCTAAAGCCTGAGGTAATCTAATTTCATAAGCAACATTATAATTAAATAACTTAAAAACGTTAAAATCATCATTACGATCTGGTGTAGCTGTCATCCCAAGATAAAATTTAGGTTGAAAATAATTCATTATTTTTTGATATGTTTCTGCACCCGCATGATGTACCTCATCAATTAAAATGTAGTCGAATTCGTCACGATCAAATAATGATAAATGATTACTTTTACTAAGAGTTTGGACTGTTGCAAAAACATATTTAGCATTTTTATTTCTGGAATTTCCAGTGTATAGCCCATAATCTATTTTCTTTCCGCCAATAATCCTAGAAAAGCTCTCTTTAGATTTTTCTAGGATTTGTTCACGATGAGCTAAAAAAAGCATTTTTTTAGGATTTGTTGATTTAACATCAAATGCTCCTAAATATGTTTTTCCTGTTCCAGTAGCAGAAATAATTAAACCCCGTTGCTTGCCTTTTTCGCGCAACAATCGAAGCTGTTCCAATGCATCTTTCTGCATTTGGTTAGGTTTAATAATCCTTGTATCATTTTCGCTATCTAGTTCTTGATATTGAAGTGATTGTTTGTAATTTTTCTTGTAAGTAAAACTATAACTAGTAATCCATTCATTAGTTAAATTACTTGCGTTCTTCCATTCTAATTCTACATTTGATCTTACTTGGTCAACAATGTCACCACTATCTAACGAATTAATCCTTAAGCTCCATTCATAGTTACGCATTAACGCATTTGTCGTTAAATTAGCACTACCAATGATGATTGTTTGATAACCTTGATGTTGAAAAATATACCCTTTTTGATGAAAACCATCAACCTCGGCAATTTTAACTTCAATATTGGGGATTTTTAATAATTCTTGGAAAACAGCAGGCTGATTAAAATATAAATAAGTCGAGGTTGAAATCCTGCCTTTTATACCTCTTCTTGATAAATCCTTAAAAATAGGTTTTAGGTTTGAAACCATTGAATCCGTGATAAATGCTACTGCAAAAGTATAGTTTTCACATGTTAATAATTCATGCTTTATTTGTTCCCAAATTGAACTTCCTTCTTGATTATTTAAAAGACGTGGTCCAAATTGATCATTAGTGGCAGTTGTATCTTGATTTATATAACCATTTAATAGAGAACCATAGAGTTCATTAACAACAATCTTTTCCTTATTATTAATATTTTTCTGCAGAAGCTGCTTATAATCAAAGTTAACCATTAAATCTGTACCTTTTTAAGATCCATGTTACTAATATATTTTGCAATTGGTAAGTCAGCGTTTGCCCAATTTAACTTTAAGAGTTCTTTTTGATCACACCACTCCAACTTACTATGTGCTACTAAATTAAAATGATGCGTCATTAATCTAGCAAAATAAACTGTTAAATGAACTTCTCCAAAATCATAGTGATAAATTGAAGTAGAACTAACTTGATGACCCACCTTAATCTCATCGTTAAATTCTTCAAGTAATTCACGCTTAAGAGCTTCTTCAGGAGTTTCACCCATATTAATTTTTCCTCCTGGAAATTCCCATAAAGTTCCAAGAATACGATCATCATTTCTTTTACTAGCCAAGATTTGATTATCGTCATTTAAGATTGCTGCTCCGACAACATTAATTTGTTTAACCAAAATAGCTTCCTCGCATTCTAATTTATTAAATCGTAATTTGAATCTTTGTAAGTACCCTTAAGCAAAGTAACACTCTCAGCGGTTTGCGTCTAGCCCATCACTTGTCGCACGCTTCTCATTCTTGGGTGGCTATCGTGTGGAGCGTTGCTAAATTTGAACGCTTCTGTTAGTCGCGTTCCAACACCGTAACGCTCTCAACATGCCACGAGCTGTTGTGGTTAATTAGACATTTGTTGTATCGGCCAAGTTAAAGCGATTATCATTTTTTATTACAAAACATAGTGTTTGTTAACTCGCTGCCATAATGACGGAATTACCCTTGTTTTAGGTATTAATAGCAGGTCCTATATTTTGTTGGTTTGTGGAAACATATAGGGCCACAAATTAAAATTAAAGCGTTTGTGGAAAAACTAAATGCCAAGTTTCATTTGAAGTATTAACCCCATAATTGTAATCGCAACGTCTGCCCCTTTATCCAATACAAAAGAAATGATAGGTTTTACCTTTTCCCATTTTTTCTTTTTAGATATTTTCTCATTATCTATTTGTTCTAGCTCATCAATTTTGGCCTTCAATTCCTCGGTCTCAGTTTCATTCAACCCTGGCATTTCCTCTATTTGCTTTCTAGCATCCTTAAATGAAAGATTTATATTAATATCATTGGAATTTGAAACAGGTACATTCACACTAATATCCTGTGCTATTTTTGAATTTTGGGGAATTGGGAAACTGCAAAGATACCCTTCTAGTCTTCCTTTCATGATACGTAAGTTGTTAAGATACGATTCCTTCCCCATATAGTTATAAGCAAAGCCATCAGCATAACTATACCCATACATACTTTTCCCAAATCCTGGTATATATGTTGAGTACTTGCCATCAATCTTTATATGAATGCTCTTCATTTTTTCTTCATCATCCGACTTAATGGCTTTTGTAATGGCATCTATATCTGGCTCGATTATCTTTGCCAGATCATCTGTATTTTTAATTGGATGCATACTTTCATTCATTATTGCTTAACCTTGCTTTCACGCAGTGACTTGTATATTTCCTCGGCAAAAGTCCCTAAGACTTCTTTTTTCATTTCATCATTGTTAAGAAGCAATGTGAAGAAATCTTTGTTATGCTCCAGTCCTTCAATGAGCATGTCATCAATATGGTCAAAGTAAGATAATTCAAAATCATGTTCATTATTATTTTTGGCACTATTTCTTAAATTATCAGACTTCATCATCAAATCCCTAATTTGAAGCATGGATTTAACGGCAACGTCTTTATCAAAATTAGATCCAGTGGCCTGATTAATTTCCTCAATAATTGCGGATAGTTTTTTCTTTTTGTCCTCACTAAGTACAACATCATCTGCCATCGGCAGCTTTACCACTGGATTTGACCGTTTCGTGCCTGCTACATGTTGGCCTGTCTTTTTCTGAGTAAACTTGCTGGCTTTTATTTTACCAGTCAAATCATACCCTTGTCCTGGACGACTAATATTTACATACTTCATCAAATAAGATACATAATTATATAGTTTCTGTAGTTCTTCGTCTTTAAGGCTAGATACTTGCAAAAGGAATTCATAGCAACGCACAAAATGCTTTAATGTAGTCAAAACTTCCCGTTGGGTATTTTCGTCTAATTCTTTTATCTTCTTTTCCGTAGCACCAAAGTAAAAGTTGAGGTTCTTCTTATCTCGACTTTGAATTTTTGCCTTATGAAGAATGTTATTTGCACCTTCAACATTTTGTGGATCAATTATATAGAATCCATCAATCTTCTCTACTAGGTTATAAACCAATTGTGGATTAACCGTATCCGCTAATAAAGTAGTAGTGTAATAAGGTGCAAAAGCAGCTTCAATATCCTTATAGTCATTAACAAAATCCAACACAAATGGTGTCTTTTCATATGGTGGGCAGATACGATTTAAGCGGGAAAGTGTTTGTACTGCATTGACTCCGCGTAATTTTTTCATGACGTACATAGCAGATAACTTAGGTTGATCAAACCCTACTTGATATTTGTTAGCCACTAGCAAGAAACGATACCCAGGCTTATTAAACTCTTTAGCTGTACGATCCTCTGGTAAACCATTCATTGAAGCTTCAGTAAATTCCTTTTTACCGTCGTCTGAGTTAACTTTGCCAGAAAAGGCAACAAGCATCCCCATGTCATCATAATGATGTTCGTTAATATAATTTTCAAATGCCTGTCGGTACTTAACTGCTGCCTTACGAGATGACATAATAACCATTGCTTTAGCTTGATTACCTAACTCTGACATCACATGTTTACGAAAATGCTCAATAATAATCTTTGTTCGTTGAGCAATGTTTTGATCATCTAAATCAATTTGCTGAGCAATCTGGCGTTTAGCATCAGCTGTCTTTAGTTCTGGATCGTCAGCAATCTCTTTATTAAGTTCATAGTATGTTTGATAGGTCGTGTAATTAGCTAAAACATCAAGAATAAATCCTTCTTCAATAGCCTGTTTCATACTATACAAATGGAATGCTCGATAATTACCATGTTTATCTAAGCGTCCAAAGAGGCGTAAGGTAGTTGGCTTAGGTGTTGCTGTAAAAGCAAACATACTTACGTTCTTTTGCTTTCCGGAACTTTCAATTTCTTGTACTAATTGATCTTGAATGTCCTGTTCATAGAATTTATCCGATGATGATAAAGCTTCTGTTACGGCCATCATATCTTTACCAGCAGTTGACGAATGTGCTTCATCAATAATCACGGCAAATTTCTTATTTTTAAGTGAGACATCAGACGAATTACTATCACCCTTAATCAAATCAACAACATATGGAAATTTTTGGATCGTAGTAACTACAATTTTAGTATTGCTTTCCAATGCCAGTTTAAGATCCTCAGACGTACATTTATCATCCATAACACGAATAAGGCCAGCTTTATGTTCAATACCCATTATTGCTTTTTGCAGCTGTCGATCCACGACCACCCTGTCCGTCATAATGATGACATTATTAAAAATAATTTGATTATCATCGTCATGAAGACTAGCCAGTCTATGCGCAAGCCATGCAATGGAATTTGTTTTTCCTGATCCAGCAGAGTGCTGGATCAAATAATTCTGCGATGTCTTATTGATCTTCAAATCAGCTAAAGTTTTACGGATCACATCTAACTGGTGATATCTTGGGAAAATTAATCGCTGCTTTATCTTTCTTTTCCCAGTTAACGGATCCTTACTTTCTTTGGTCTCAATAAAGATAAATTTAGTAATCAATTCAACTAAAGTTTCTTTTTGAAGGATATCCTCCCACATATAAGAAACACTATATTTATCAGGAAACTGTGGATTTCCTGCACCTGAATTTACGCCTTCTCCTTTTCCTATGTTGAAAGGCATAAAGAAAGTTTTTTCATTCGCCAACTGAGTAGTCATATAAACTTCTTCAGTATCCATAGCAAAGTTGACTAAACATCCTGCTTTGAATAGAAATAAACGATCTTTCGGATTTCGAGTTGTACGATATTGTCTAATTGCATCCTCATAGTTCTGTCCTTGACTATTGCTTTTTAGCTCAAAGCTAATTATGGCAAAACCATTTATGAAGATCACAAGATCAATCCGTTCTTTATTCTCCTTATCTGCATAGACCTCTTGCATTACAGAAAAAATGTTTTCAGAATACAACTTTGAGAGTTCAGGATTAAAGTCAGTAGCCGGCTTTCCATATAATAAAGTTAAATGTTGGTTGTTAACATCAACACCGTGTTTTAATGCAGAAAGCAGACTCCCTTTCTTACTAAGGATAAATTTATTGATAGTGTTGATAATTGTCTCTTCAGTATCTTCCTTAAACTGTTTAGTTAATTCTTCTAATTTTTCTGGTTGAGTATCCTTTAGAAACTGAAAAAGTAATTCTGGATCCATAGCAAACTTTTTATCAAAGTTGCTATGATCTCTTTCGACATATCCATCTTCTTCAACTAAGTGCTGAATTATTTCTTGTTGGTAATCATATCGTTCATTTATCTGTCCACGCATTTATTCATCCATCCTACATCATTGGTACTTGCTTTTTGCCTGTTACATATTCATAAATAAGTGAGTTTTTGTATTCTTTTAAGAGATTTAGTTGCTGTTGCTTTTTTTCAACCAGGCTATCTAACTTGCTATTTTTTTGATCCAAATAATTAACAATATTAGACATTTCTCTATCGCTTGGAACCAGGACTTTAAGTTTCGAAAACTCACTATAATTAAGGCCCTGACGTACTCCATTCCCCATATTGTAAAACACTTTTTCAATATCGTAAGAATGCAATAAGTAATGATAGTAAGCTGAATTCGTGTTTGGCAATGGAGCTAAATCAATATAGGCCGAAGTAATTATTCCATGCTCTTTAACAAGCCCAGTTCTTAAACTGTGCTGATCGTTTTGTAAATCAGTCGGTCGAATGATAATATCACCATCTTCTACAATATTGTAAGTATTGAAGTTTGCTGGTAATAAACCTCCTTTAGCATTAATATCTCTTTGTTTGACTTTCCCATAACTTAGGGATAAAAGATTCTGTTCTCGTCCAGCAATATTTTTGTTTTTTCTTTCATTAAATAGTTTGTATACAGGTACAACTTTCCAATATTCAGGAATACTCCCAACCCACTCTATACCGCTGTCTTTCATGGAAACATTTGAATCTAATCCTTTGGTTACAGCTTCTGCAATCAAGCTATTTCGATAAACTTTTAATTGTTCAATTTCATCATTGATTTGAGTCAAGAGTTTATCAATTTGGCCACATTTTTTATCAAGAAAATCAGCAATTCTCTTTTGCTCCTTCATTGGTGGGAAAGGAATTTTTATCTTTGATAGTATACTAAAATTTAGTATTTTTCTTACCCCTCCCCCCATATTGTGGAATGCTTTTACTGAATCATAACTTTTTAGCAAATATAATAAATACTTCTCATTAATATTATTCTTCGCTCTAATAACTATATATGCTGAAGTAATGGCACCTGGGAAAGTTACAAAACCTACTCGTTGAGTAACAAAATCAAAATTCAAATTTAATCCATTGATAACTATATCTTTAGGTTTTACAACTTTATAATTTTCAATAGTTTTTCTTAAAGATGAATCTTCTTCAATACTAAAGTTCTTTTTCCTAACGATAGTTCCATACGTAAACTTCAGTGCTACTTTTTGGGAAATATTATTATTTTTCTTTCTTACTTCCTGGGATACATAATAAATCGGGACAGAATCCCAATTATCTGGGATTTCACCAACCCATTTTATCCCACTATCTTTATTTACTTGCATTTACATCACCTGTTTTATCAAACAAATTATTCATCTCCACAGAAATTGATTGTTCCAAATTATCAATCATATTTTGTAGCTTCTCTACAGACTGTGGCATCTGATATCTATAGAAGTATCTAGTAAATGGGATCTCCGCACCTGTTTTAATAACGGGTTTCTTTTTACCCAAATCTTCTTCAAAAAAGGCTTTTGCATCTGAAATAAAAGGTAATACCTCTTTAGCCATATATTGTTCAATTGGAGTTTTAATATTAACGATTTCTGTATCAGCAGTATCCTTATCATAAATAATATTGCCCTTTTTATCGTTTTGAATTTCAGCAGATTTATCCATCTGTGATAGTCCATCAACTACCTTTTTCAACAACTTCTTATCAATAATGTTTGAAAGTAAATTTTCTGCAACTGGTGCAAAAGATTCAGGTGATTTATAAATCTTATCTGAAATGTTATCCCTGAGAATAGAAATCAATTGATCATAGATTGGCTTATTTTTCTTAAATTTAGTTAACTTCTTTACATCACGGGCGGATAGCTTTTTGTTGCTCTCCTGTAGTTCATTGAATTTAACAGGATCAAAAAAGCTGTTCAAATTAGGGAGCATTTTTTCAATACGTTGTTCTGTAATAGCATAGCTACGTTGCAGTGGCTGCATGACAGTGTATTCACGATAAATGAATTCAGTATTGTCATGAATTTGTGAGATATCATTCTCCACGAAGTCCGTATACAACTTAGTAATTTGCTCACGATTTTCTTTTGAAAACTCGTTCTTTTTCTTTCCCAAAGGTTTCCTGAGTTTTTCATAGATGTTCGTTGCATCAATAAATTGAACTTTACCTTTTCGCTTCTGACTCTTGTTTTTGCTTAGAATCCAAATATAGGTTGCTAACTCTGTGTTGTAGAAAAGGTCAGTCGGCATCGCCACAATAGTATCTAGATAATCATTTTCCAACAGCCAACGACGTACCTGCGATTCACCAGAAGCGGTATTACCGGTAAAAAGCGGTGAACCATTTTCAATGATAGCCGCTCTCCCGTTATCATCTAATTTGCTTAAAGCGGATTGAATAAATAGTAATTGGGCATCATTAGTCTTAGGCAAGCCTGCCGGCCAACGGCTATTCTCCCCTTTTAAATATTCTTCTTTAACTGACTCTTCCTGACCTTGCTTTGCATCTTTCCCACCCCAAGGAGTACCAAATGGTGGGTTTTCTAATACAAAGCGCATTTTTTGATCCGGAAAGCAGTCTTCCTTCAGGGTATCTGCATGTTTAAAATTATCGATATTTTGATCTTTGATTAACATTTCAGCTAGTCCAACGGCATATGATTGACCCATTAATTCTTGACCAAAGAGATGCACATCAACAGTAGGATTCAAATGCTTTAAATAGGTATATGCTGTCGATAACATACCACCGGTCCCACAAGCTTGATCCAAAACAGTGACAACCTTGTTATCTTCTAAAATATCTTCACTACCCTCTGCAAGTAATAAAGAGACACAAAGACGAATAATGTCACGACCGGTGTAAAATTGCCCAGCGTCAACGTTCTGGTAAAAACGGGCAATTAAATTTTCAAAGATGTATCCCATTTTGATGCTATCAAATTTAGCGACACTTAAATCAAGCTCAGAGAATGCTTTAACAACGCTATATAAGCATCCACCTTTATCCATTTTATTAATGTTACTTTCAATATCTAAATTTCGGAGAATCTCTTGAACATCTGCCGAAAAGCCAGCTAAATATGATTTAAAATTAGAATTAATATTATCAGGGTCATTGCATAACTCTTTTAAATCAAATTTACTAGTGTTATAGAATTGGAATCCACTAATTTTGTACATTGCTCTGGCTGGATATGTTGGCATCTCCTCATATTTTGCCAGCACCTTGTCTTTTGTAGGCTCTAACGCACACTCGAATCTCCTGATGATAGTCATTGGAATAATGACATCACCATACTTATCAGGCATATAAGTACCACGTAACTTATTAGCAATTGACCAAATAAAATTTGCCTCACTAGTAATATCTACCGGTTGTTCATCCCATGAAGTATCAATCTTCACCATTTTATTATTCTCCATCCTTTACTATTTCCATAATGTCACTGACATTGCAACTCAAAGCCTCACATATGTTGAGGAGCACATCCGTCGTAACGTTCCCGTTTCTGCCCAACTTAGCTATCGTAGCAGCACTAATTCCACTGGCTACCTGTAAATCTTTCTTTTTCATTCCACGGTCAATTAATAGTTTCCACAATTTGTTATAACTAAATTTTTTTTGATCCATTTCTGCTTTCCCCCTTAACTTTAATTAAATATTTCTGGTACATTTGTTCGAACTTCTTTAGTTTCATTGACAACATCAAAATCGTCAACTTTATTGATAGCATTTGTTATTAGCCATCCAAATGAGCCATTATTGATAATTAACTTCTCAGCATTTGCTTCTATAAACTGAGACGATTCTCTGGAATAACCATTTTGCTGAAGCCATATTCGCAATTCACTATTGGTTCCATATTCCAAGTATCGGTACCAATTGTTTTCAAACTGTGATTCATTTGTGGATAATTCTTTAGCTACTTTCAAGAAGTATTTTCCTAAGACAAAAATAATCTTATTAAGCTGACGCATCACGGTATTAATCGTAATTGTGTCCCAATTGATGTTTACAGATAGTCTTCTATCTTGATCCAACCTATCCAGAAAAGTAGGATCGTACTTACGAATTTCAATTGCAAAATCACAAATATCTTTAAGACTATACCCGCTAATCCAGAGCAAAGTTAATTTAGCATAGTCTTCCAAAGTCTTTTCTTGCGTTTTCTTATCAGCACCAGCATTTACAAATTTTTGCTCATAGAGATTCCACTTAAAGACACCCGATAATTTAACAAAAAAATTATAAGTATTATCAACGTCCAGTTTGTTATCATCTTTAAAAATTGGAGGAAATTCAGAAATATCTTCTGAGTTAATTGATTGTTTCAATAAATTCGCCTGATCCGCAGAAAAATTAACGTCTTCCTGTCTATCATTAGGGTACTTTGAACGTAATGCTTTAACTATGCCTTCTTCATCTTTGTCGGAAAGACTCTTCCTAAACTGCTTTCTAGTAAATCCCTTTTGGTTATGATTGATTTCTTTGATATAAATTAACGAAATTTTTCGCAGAAAATCATAATTCTTCTTATCATCTATAGTTGTAAGTCCAATATCTCCCTTGTTTAATGATTTTTTTATAGCAGCTACCTGTTTTGGTTTCAAAGCCTTTTCAACAGACAATTTCTCTTTTTTTAGCTTTTGATTCAGATAACGCAGATAAGCAGGTAAATTACTATGTGACTTTTCTTTTTCACCAGTAATGAGAAACACATTTCCAAGCATTGAGTGTCCTAATCGACCAACTCTTCCAATCAAATTTAAAAACTCAAGTTGACTAAGTTTATTCTTTCCATTATTTAATGAGGTGACAAATATATTATCAGCCGGCAAATTAACTCCTTCTAAAAGAGTACTAGTGCAAAGAATAGTCTTTAAAATACCGTTTCGATATGCCTCTTCAATTTTAGTTCTAACATCAAGTGGTAATTCTCCAATATGAAAAGCTATCCCTTTTTTAACTAAATCTACTAGCACATAATTAGGGTGAATTTTCCTGCTAATGTAATCCGATAATTTTTGTAATTCTGAACTATTAATATTTGGAAGCTCTCTGGAGATTATAACTGCATCTGACATCACGTCCGCTTTTGACCCATAATAAATTAAACTTTGTGTATTTTTTGTTATCTTATTAAGAATTTGAAGGACAATGTGTGGTATAGATGCTTCAGAAAATGGGCTTAACTTCTGAAGATTTTTATCCCAATCATTATAAACACTGAACGTCTTATCATACCGATCTATTATGAACTTATTTTGTGTCACTGGTGATTCGTTTACTCTGATATAGTTTTGATCATTGTTATCTACTAACTCTAAGAAAAGATCAGGATTAGAGATAAGTGGGGAAGCGAATGTTATTTTAGGCATTTGCCTCCAAGTTTTAATCTGATCAATGATGTCGTAATAATAAATGCTCCTACTATCCATCTCGGTTGCCTTTTGCGATTCATCAATAAAAAGGTAATTTAATCGAAGTTCACTATCTTCAGACAGCAAATTAGATAGTCTTTCAGGTGTCATGACAAAAATATAATTTCTGTTTTTGTACTGCAATGCGTACTCCTCAGAACTAGAAATAATACGATAAGAGTTTTGACTGAGTTCAACGTCTAAATCTTCTAATAAGGAACTTCTTATTTCTGTAATTAACGCCTTACTAGGTACCGTTATAGCAAAATTTAATTCTTCACCCGACTTTACTCTATACTCAATGTATTTCTTGATTAGGTATGTTTTCCCCATAGAAGTTGGAGCCGAAAAGCTATTAACTTTTTTATTTAACGAAGCAAAAACCTTATCTTGACAACCAACAAATGTCTGCTTTTCATCACCGGGGATACGCCGCTTAAGCGTATTATAGTTGTCCATTACTTCATTCCACAAAAAATCAATGGTGCTTACTTTACTATATACACTAACTTTCCTGGGTAAATAATTGTTTAGGCTGCTTAGGACACTATTACTGACTAAATTTACACTAGGATCTTCAGGGTACATTTCATTAAGTAAAGCTATTATTTTTAACGATAAATTTTTACAATCGGCAGATCCACGAGAATTTTTTGCTTTTGATAGTAAATCTGCAAATTTTAGCAGATCTATTTTTTCCTTTTTTTCTAATGAAAAATTTGCATCAAATAAATAATACGAATATTCCAGAAGTAGCCTCTGGATTAACTTCTTTAAATATGAATTCTGGTGCAAATTATCATATAGATATTCGGCTAAAGTCCTACTTTGTTCCACCATAATCATATCCCCCGATTATATTACCCATAATTCTATCTCCATCTTTTTCTGCACTCATAAATGGAAGCATATATACATAAAAGGATGATTTCTGCCATTTGTTAGATTGTATTTCTTTACTTAGCTGTGAGATCACTTGTTTCAAATCATCTTTCACCGTTTGCTTACATATACTCTTAGCCTCTTTGCTATTATAGTTATCCAGGTTTTCATTAGGCTTAAATCTATAGCCAATAAATAGGCCGTAAGAAGCAATTTCGTCAACATTATTTTCCTCTGGAATCAAAACTTGTAATATTTTTTTACTATCCTCATTACTGTATTGTGCATCCAATATGGATTCATCAATTAAATCGGTTGATATTATGAGTTCGTCAGACTTATTATTTCGAAAAGTTTTTAATTTGGAAATCAGACTATTTATTGCATCTTGTAAATTATCATTTAACTGAGATGCACCTAGTATTAATTGAAGAATACCCTCACTGTTTCTTAAATAGATTCCCTCGCTATTAATAGTTTTTGAATAGTTGGAAATCTCTGCCCTTGTGTATAGTTTTTTAGCATCTTCAACGTGTTCAAGAAATACATATGTCAAAACTTCTCCTAATAAGTTCTGTGGAATACCTGATTTCGCATAATTTCTTAAAAGTTGGCCAACTTTGAACCCTGTAACTTCATTTCTTTCAACTCCACGCGCAACAGCGTAATTAGTAATATTTAACATGACTATCTTTTCTAGCTTTTTATAAGAGAAAGGAAATAATTCAGGTTTCAGTATGAATGCATGAATTGCGTTTTGATTTAAAACTGTTGGTACTTTCTCAACAGCAATCTCATTAAAAACAGTTGAAAATTCTTTATCAGATACTGTTTTGCTGAGAACTTCAACCTGCTCACTGATTTTATCAGTGGGCTTTTTTTGTTTTCTCTTATTTTTTCTATCAGCTATGTCTTTTAGATTTATAACCAAACATTTCTCTAAAAACGTTGGCACTGTACCTCTATAAACATCTCTTGAAAGGCCGTCTTTTTTTAGCTGGTTCGCAATTAAAGTCAGTTGATCGTCACCAATTTCACTCAAATACTCGGAAAGCTGAGCCTTGGATTTATCAATATATCCAAGAATGCTCCTAGCAGCACTTCTTGATAATCCCTTGTCAACAAAACTATTTATAGATGCATCACTATAATCATGTATCTGTCCATTAGTTACATGTTCCAAGAGTAGTCTTGCCGTCTCAGCCCGTGAGGTTCCCGTAGCATCAGGCAAATAAGGATTAAGTAAAGCAACCAGATATGGAAAATCGGCAACTCTTGTCATGAACATCCCTCTTTTTTCCGGAGTTTTCTAAACTTTTCTAGATTTTATTGGAGGTAGTCAAAGTCCTCAATTGATAATATCTAGTCAACAGTTAAATATGTTTCTTTTCACAAATTAATTATATCAATTTTTATAAAAGATTGTTTAAATAATTTGCCGAACGCATATCTTAGCTGAACAGCATGTGTTGCTTGATCAACAACTTTTACTAGCATGCACCTAATTGAATAACATTCTGTAACAAGCCACTAGTAAGGCAAGTTGCAGTACCCAAGCGATTCTATCGTTTAGGTCTGTTTCTTATTGCCCCCGCTAGTGGCTTTTAGTATGCCTTCGATTCCTTCGCTTGGGAGATCCAAGAGGAGGAATTTTTATGAAGAAATACTACGACGACCGGAACCAGCTCAATATGGAGATCTCAGATGCTAAAGATGGCAGTATGCACATCAGGCTACATCAACCGACTGGGATTAAAGAAATCACAGTTACAGAAGCTGAAGGTAAAGAAATCATCGAACTTAATCGTATTGAGTACAACGATAATCACCGTGAAACTCGGCGTCACGTTTCACTCCAAGCCTATGACCCATATGGCACCCTGGTCAAGGACGATGCCGATCCGTTGCAAGAGGTAATTAATAAGGAAGAAATGGATCAACTCCACCAGAGTATCAGTCAACTTACGCCAGCACAGCAAAAGTTACTCATGAAGAAATTCTGGGATGGCATGAAACAGATCGACATTGCCAAAGACGAAGGCGTCAGTAAAATGGCAATTACTAAGCGGTTGCAAACCATCAAGCGGCATCTCAAGAAAATTCTTCAAAAATAATCGTTTACTTTTTCGTTTCCCATGGCCTGTAAGTGTAAGGCAGTTATTCCTTACCAAACTTAATAAGAAAGGAACAGTCAAAATGGCTAACAAAATTTCGATTTCAGTAGCCAGGCATCCCCACCAAGATGGTGTCGTCAGCATGCGTGGCATCACAATCCGTGAACGACTGCTGCGTTTGCTACTCGGTAACCCACACCACTTAATGGTGATTGCACCCGGCAAAGATGTTCAACAACTAGAGATTAACGAAGTAAAGGAGGATTCCTATGAGCGTGATGAATGACCTTGATTTAAAACTCAAGGAGGCTGAAGAGCAGCTTTATCAAGCCCAAAATACTATTCGGTCCATTAGAAAATTGCTTTCAGGTCATGAAGATGAATCTCAAAGCAAGAATGATCAAACAAAACGTGACCCTGTAGAAGATAAAGTAACCGTCCGCAAGATGTTAGCAAAGAAGAGTGCCGAAGGATACACCGCTCAAGTCAAAGAATTACTTCATAAGTTCAACGCGAAAAAATTATCTGACGTGGATCCTAAGGATTACGAAGATCTCTATTATAGTGCGGAGGCGATTGGACAATGAGTTCGCCAACCCATCACGCACTATTATCGGCTTCCAGTGCTCATCGCTGGTTAAGCGCCCCACCATTGCCACGTTTAGAACAATACTTCCCGCACTCCACTTCCAGTGCAGCCGCTGAAGGTACTGCTGCTCATGCACTAGGCGAGTATAAGATTCACCGCTTGCTCGGCGACAAGTTCAAACGTCCCGTTTCTGATTATCAATCTGATGAAATGGAAAGTCTGACCGATGATTATGCCAGCTATGTAATCGAGCAATACAATCAGGCAAAGGAATTCGCACCTGACGCCACCATCAGAGTAGAGCAAAAACTGGACTTCTCGAAATATGTTCCAGAAGGTTTTGGTACCGGTGACTGCGTAATTGTGTCCGATCACCTGCTTCACATCATCGACTTCAAATATGGCAAGGGTGTTCGAGTGGAAGCTAAAAATAACCCACAGATGAAACTATATGCCATTGGTGCTTTAGAGATGTTCGGTGACCTCTACGATATCGATGAAGTTGAAACAACAATTTTCCAACCACGAATGGCTAACATTAGCACCTGGACGATTAATGCCAAGGAGTTCATGCACTGGGCTAACACCGAACTCAAGCAAAAAGCAGAATTAGCTTTTGCTGGCAAAGGTACTGTTCGCTATGGTCCCTGGTGCCAATTCTCAGCTTGTAATTCCGTGCTGCGAGCTCGTTATAACTATCATCACAAACTCACCCGCTTCCAGCTTTGTTCTCCTAACCTGTTAACAGATAATGAAGTGGCCGAAGTACTGAGTCATATTGATGATCTCAATCGTTGGGCACACGAAGTTAAAGATTATGCTGCCGATCTTGCCATCAACCACGGCAAGCAGTGGCCCGGTTTCAAAATTGTCGAAGGTCGATCGGTCCGCCGCTACAAGGATGAACAGGCAATCGCCAAAATTGCTGAAGCTAACAGTATTCATGATATTTACCAGACAAAACTGTTGCCAATTACGAAACTAGAAAAACAGCTCGGCAAAAAGAAATTCGCCGAACTGTTCAGTCAAGAAGTTGTTAAACCCGCAGGTAAGCCTACCTTGGTCCCCGCTTCTGATCGTCGACCAGGCATTGCTAAGTCTAACCCGCAGAATGAATTTAAGGAGGAAAACTAATATGTCTCTAAACACTAAAGTCGTTACCGGCATCAACACTCGTCTCTCATATGCCAACGTCTGGGCACCTAAGTCCATCAATGGTGGTAAGGAGAAGTACTCAGTCAGTTTGATTATCCCTAAGTCAGATAAGAAGACAGTCACCGCGATTGAAAGGGCTGTTGATGCAGCAATTCAGGAAGGAATCGGTAAATTCGGTGGCAAGAAACCTAACAAGGCCACTCTCAAGCTACCTCTCCGCGATGGTGATGTGGAACGTGATGATGCCGCCTACCAAGATAGTTACTTCATCAATGCTAATTCGGTTACGGCACCACAGATTGTGGACAAACATGTCCAACCCATTCTTGATTGTGATGAAGTTTACAGTGGCTGCTATGCTCGAGTTTCGATTAACTTCTATGCTTTTAACACCAACGGTAACCGTGGAATCGCCTGTGGTCTAGGTAACATCCAAAAGATCCGTGATGGTGAACCACTAGGTGGACATGCAAGTGCCAGCGATGACTTCACAGCAATTGATGATAGTAGTGACGATGATTTCTTAGCTTAAATCAAAAGATGGGCAGTCGACTTTGACTACCCATTTTTTGTAGAAAGGATTCCTGATGAAGCAAATTTCAATTGATATTGAAACTTATTCCAGCACCAACCTAAATCAGACTGGCGTCTATCGATACGCTGATAGCGATGATTTTGAACTTTTGCTCTTTGGTTATGCCACCGATTTTGGTCCCGTCAAGGTGGTGGACTTAACCCAGGGTGAAAAGATTCCACCACAGATTATTGAAGCCCTAGATAACCCCAACATTATTAAGAGTGCTTTTAATGCTCAATTTGAACGAGTCTGTCTGTCACGTTATGTTGGTCACCGCTTAAAACCAGCTGGTTGGCATTGTTCTCGCGTTTGGTCTGCCACTCTTGGCTTGCCATTATCACTACGAGATGTCGGAAGCGTGCTAGGACTACCACGTCAAAAGATCACTGCTGGTAAAGAGCTTGTTCGCTACTTTTGCACCCCTTGCAAGCCCACGAAGGCCAATCAAAATCGCACTCGTAACTTTCCCTACCATGCTCCCGATAAATGGCAGCAATTTAAGCAATACAATCAGCGTGACGTCGAGGTTGAAATGGAAATCACCCAGAAACTCGAACGCTTTCCCGTCCCACAAAATGAATGGGAAAACTACTGGATGGATCAAAACATTAATGATCGCGGTATCCGGATTGACCAACAATTAGTTAATAATGCGATCAAATGTCAAAACGTCTTCCATGACCAGTACTTACAAACTGCTAAAAAATTAACGGGTCTAGCAAATCCTAACTCTCCTTTGCAACTAAAAGACTGGCTCCATCAGCAAGGCGTTAAAACTGATTCACTATCCAAAGCATCAGTGACACAGCTATTACAAACCACTACCGGTAAGGTTCATCAAGTATTAGCTCTCCGTCAGTTACTCTCCAAATCAAGTGTCAAAAAGTACCAAGCAATGCAAAAAGCCATGTGCAAAGATGGCCGCGTTCATGGGCTTTTGCAATTTTACGGTGCTAACCGAACGGGTCGGTGGGCTGGTCGCCTTGTACAAGTACAAAATCTTCCCCGTAATTCAATGCCAGACCTCGAAGAAGCTCGCGAATTAGTTAAGCAAGGCAACGTACCAGCACTTGCAATGCTTTATGATTCAGTGCCAGACGTCTTATCACAATTGATTCGCACTGCTTTTATACCTAGCAAAAATCATCATTTCTACGTGGCTGACTTCTCAGCGGTTGAAGCACGGGTAATTGCTTGGCTATCTAATGAAAAATGGCGACAAAAATCCTTTGCCAAGAATGAAGATATCTATTGTGCATCCGCGAGTCAGATGTTTGGTGTCCCGGTCGTCAAACATGGCATCAATGGCGAACTCCGTCAAAAGGGTAAAATTGCCGAACTCGCCCTGGGCTATGGCGGTTCCATTGGTGCCCTCAAAGCCATGGGTGCCACTAAGCTTGGCTTAACTGATGATGAATTACCGCCACTGGTTCAAATGTGGCGTAATGCTAGTCCTCACATTGTGCAGTTTTGGTGGGACGTTGATAAAGCGGCTAAAGTTTGTATTAAAACCCACCTTCCTCAAGAATCTCACGGTATGAAATTCGCCTACCGCAGTGGTTGTATGTTTCTAAAATTACGTTCTGGTCGATCTCTTTGTTATCCCCAACCTAAGATCGGCATTAACCGCTTTGGTAGTGAGTCCATTACTTTCATGGGCATTAACACCGTCAAGAAATGGTCACGAATTGAAACCTATGGTGCTAAGTTAGTCGAAAACATCGTCCAGGCCACTAGTCGTGATCTCTTAGCTGAAGCCATGCGCCGTTTAGAAGCAGCCGGCAACCCGGCCGTAATGCATATTCATGACGAAGCCGTAATTGACGCCCCTTCCAATCGGTCACTTGACACCATGGTTCAGCTCATGACCGAAGTTCCAGACTGGGCCAATGGCTTAATCCTCAACGCTGCTGGTTTTGTTAGCGACTTTTACAAAAAAGATTAATTTTAATGGTTTACTTTCTGCCCTCATCTGGCTTATTGGTGAGGGCTTTTTTAGTTCTCTAATTTAATGAAAGGATCTGAATCTATGTCAGAAGCAACCATAGCAATTACCAAGCTGCGCCAAGATAAACTGAATCCACACTACCGACCAATGATCTTTGTCATTGCGCCGTTTACAGAAGTAGTAAAGAGCGATGCTAAAAGTACCATGACAGTGCGCTCTTACTGCCGATTTGTCTATCAACATGGCGGCATTCCCATTTGTCCACAGCTTTACCTACCTCAATTTATTAACATGCACCATTCACGCGAATTTCAAGTAGCCGCCTTTATTAACATTGTGCTACTAACTAAATGCGCCGAAGCCTGGTCATTTGGTAAGCCAACACATGATATGCGCTACTTCATCCGCTTAGCCAAACATAAAAATAAAAATATCCGCTACTTTAATAACGAAATGGAGGCTAACTAAAGATGCATTTTACTTTATCGACGGCAGTTAATTCCGGTCAGGCTAGCAACACGATCTATCCTCATCAACAAACTATCACTAACGCACAGGAATTAGAACAGGCTGCCCATTATGACCATGTCTGCGGTCAATTTACAAATAATCAACGCGCTATTGCCAACTTCATCAAAGCTGACTGCCTGATCATGGACTGCGATAACGATCATTCTGACGATCCGACTACTTGGATCAAACCTGCAAACATTGCTAACTATTTCGATGATGTTTCCTACGCCATTACCTTGTCACGCAACAACATGAAAGCCAAGCATCATAAAGCACCCCGACCTAAGTTTCATGTCTACTTTCCGATTACTGAGATTACGGATGCTAAAACCTATACTGAACTAAAGCACGAAATTCAAGAATTCTTTCCCTACTTTGATGACAATGCGCTTGATGCGGCCCGTTTTGTCTTTGGTGTGCCTAGTACTAAGGCCATCTGGCATGAAGGATCACAAACCGTAGACAAATTTATGATGGTTCAACGTTACTTTGCTCAGCAAAACATCGGATCAATCCATGAAGGCAAACGTAATGCAACCCTCTCTCACTTTGCTGGTCGCATCATTATGCGCCTTGGCAATACTGCTGAAGCCCAGCAAGCATTTCAAGAAGAAGCTGCCAAGTGCGATCCGCCACTAAGCAAGCAGGAATTAAAAACTATTTGGAATAGTGCTATTAAATTTGGCCAGCGGATGGCAATCCAAAAGGGATATATTCCACCCGAAGAATACAACCAGCCTAATGATGAATTACAGCCGGCTGACTACTCGGATACTGGTGAATCTTATGTCTTTGTCAACAACTGCAAAGAGCGAGTTTGCTATACCAACCAATCAGGTTTTATGTGGTTCGATGGGAAGGTTTGGCAGGAATCGGAACCTTTAGCTCTCGGTGAAGTCCAGCGCTTTACCGATAAACAATTAGCCGATGCCCAACTTCGAGTCACTCAAAGTTACCAAGCAATTCAGAACAATGGGGTCGCCAAGGCGCTTCAAACTATGGGTAAAACTAAAGCTAGTCGTACCTTTAATGATGAGCAACTAGCCGCATTCAAGGAATATGAAAATACTAAAGCTTACGAAGCATTCATTCTCAAAGAGCGCAGCACCCGAGGTATTAGCGGAATCTTAACCAACTCCCGACCAAAGCTCGTCAAAGAGATTAATGAGTTTGATGCTGATCCGTTTCTCCTCAATACCCCGTCTGGTCCTTTCAATTTAAGGAAAGGGATGCACGGTCAGCAGGACATTCAGGCCAGCGAGTTGATCACCAAATCCACAACCTGTGTTCCTGGCAGTCAAGGAGCTTCACTCTGGCAGGAAGCACTCACTACTTTCTTCTGTGGTGACCAAGCGTTGATTAATTACGTCCAAGAAATTGTGGGACTGGTGGCGATCGGTCAGGTGTACCTGGAAGCTCTGATTATTGCTTACGGCAGCGGGAGGAATGGTAAGTCAACCTTCTGGAACACCATCGCTAATGTACTCGGCACTTATACCGGTCACCTCTCAGCTGATGCCTTGACCACTGGTGTCCGGCGAAACGTCAAACCAGAGATGGCCGAAGTTAAAGGCAAGCGGCTAATCATTTCCGCTGAACTAGAAGAAGGTAAGCGACTGAACACTTCCATCGTCAAGCAACTTTGTTCAACTGATGAAATCTATGCCGAAAAGAAATACATGAAACCTTTCTCCTTTACGCCCAGCCACACCATCGTGTTATACACCAATTACCTGCCCCACGTAGGTGGTAATGATGAAGGAATCTGGCGACGGTTAATTGTGATCCCCTTTAAAGCTACGATCGCTAAACGCAATGATATTAAGAATTACGCCCAGTACCTAACCGAAAAAGCTGGGCCGGCAGTCTTGCAGTGGATCATTGAAGGCGCACAGCGAACCATTCAGCAAAATTACCGATTAACTACTCCGGCGGCAGTCGAAAAAGCGGTCAATGCTTACCATGCTGACAATGATTGGCTCGGACATTTTCTCAACGAAAAATGCGAATTAAACCCAGAATATGAGCAAAAGTCCGGTGACCTCTATCAAAAGTATCGCGAATACTGCCAAGGCATCGGTGAATATATCCGCAGCACGACTGACTTTTACACCGCCCTCAAAAATGCTGGCTTTCAACGTCAACATAAACAAAACGGTCGTTTCATCGAGGGACTGCGATTAAAAGTTGATGCCGACGAATTCCTCAGTTGACTGTCATCGACTGTCACACTTTAAAACTCTAAAAGCTTGATACATCAGTGTTTACCAACCCTAATGACAGTCGTGACACTCTTTTACATTACTTGTATATAGGAATAAAAATAGAAAAAAAGAGTATAGAGAAGAGTAGTAAAACAACTGTCACGACCGTCATCAACCCTGACGAATCACCGATATATCAACGTTTAGGAAGGATTTTACAAATGTTAGAAAAACAAATCGAAACTACTTTTGTCAAAGCTACCCACCAACGCGGAGGTCTTTGCCTAAAGTTCACCTCCCCATCGATGGCCGGAGTACCTGATCGATTGGTCCTCCTGCCTGATGGTCACATGGGCTTTGTGGAGATGAAGGCTCCTGGTAAACATCCCCGCCCGTTACAAGTGCAAAGACTCAACCAGTTAAAACAACTTGGTTACCAGGTTTTTGTTTGCGATCAGTTTGATCAGATTGGAGGAATGCTAGATGCAATACAAACCGCATGAATACCAACAATACGCAACTCAGTTTATTCTGGATCATCCTGTGGCAGCAATCTTGCTTGATATGGGACTAGGTAAAAGCGTCATTACCCTAACTGCTATTAAACAACTTATTCAGCAGGGGAAAGTTCAACGGGTATTAGTTGTCGCTCCACTGCGTGTGGCTAAACAAACCTGGCCAGAAGAAATTGAAAAATGGGACCACTTAAAAGGCCTTAACTATTCAGTCGTCACTGGTTCTAAGTTTCAAAGGATCAAAGCACTGCAGCAAGATGTCGACATTTATATCATTAATCGGGAAAACTTAAAATGGCTAATTGAATCCTCTGGTACTTCCTTTGACTACGACATGTTGGTGATCGATGAACTCTCCAGTTTTAAGTCTTACCGCTCGCAACGCTTCAAAGCCCTCAAACGAGTGCGACCACTGATTAAGCGCGTAGTTGGCTTAACAGGCACACCGTCGTCTAATGGCTTGATGGATTTGTGGGCAGAGTTCCGCGTACTAGACATGGGCCAACGACTCGGCCGTTTCATCTCATCTTACCGAATGAACTACTTTGACCCTGACAAGCGAAACATGTATCAAGTGTTTACCTACAAACCTAAGCCCGGTGCTGAACAAAGTATCTACCGCGCCATTGATGATATCACCATTTCTATGAAGTCTAAGGACTACTTGAATCTGCCACCATTAACTATGAACACCGTTCCGGTAAAAATGAGTAATAGTGAGCAGGCAATCTATGATGAGCTTAATGCCCAGCTAGTAGTTTCAACCCAGGGTAAACAAATCGATGCCCTCAACGCAGCCAGTTTATCGAATAAACTTTGCCAGATGGCAAATGGTTGTGTCTACGACGACCAGCAGCAGATTGTTCAAATTCACCAGCGAAAACTTGATGCCCTTGAAGATTTGGTTGAAGCTGCTAATGGTAAACCTGTCTTGGTAGCTTACTGGTTCAAACATGATCTAACCCAGATTAAAAGTCGTTTCAAGGTTCGTGAGATCAAAACACCCCGTGACATTCAGGACTGGAATGCCGGTAAGATTCCTTTAGCTTTGATCCACCCCGCTTCTGCTGGTCATGGTCTTAACCTGCAGGCTGGTGGTGCCACCTTGATTTGGTATGGATTGACTTGGAGCCTGGAGCTTTACCAGCAAACCAACGCTCGGCTCTGGCGACAAGGACAGCGTCAGCCAGTAGTTATCCACCACATCATCACCGAAGGAACCATTGACGAAAACATTCTGGCCGCCTTGAAACGTAAAGATAAAACCCAGCTAGCGTTAATCAATGCGGTGAAAGCCAACCTGAAAGGAAGTGTTGTGGCATGAGTATCATGTGGAACTACTTAGACAAACGACGAGCGACCGTCGCAGCCTTGAAAGATTACGATGGTATGAAGTTCATCATTGACTCTTACCAAGACGAACTGAAACTAGCTAAGGAACAAATGGTTGGTGTCAGTTCGCCTCGCTATGGTTTCTCACCCAGTGGCAGCAAAAAGGATAACCCGACTGAACATCGCCTGCTGCATGGCATTGACCAGACAACCAAACTGAATGAACGTTACCAACAAGCCCAGCTTTACTTCAAATGGTTCGAGCCAGCCTGGCAAGAACTATCTGACGACGAGCGGTTTGTTTTAGACGTTTGCTACCGCACTCCAAACCAGTCAATGAACGAGGGACTAACTATCATGATGGACAAGTATTTCATTGCGAAAACCACTGCTTATAATCGAAAGAACAAATCACTCGACCACCTTACCCTTTTGCTTTATGGATCCCACCATTAGAAAGGTAAAACGCAGAACAAACAATCAACTTATCCATGTTACGATGATAGTGTAGAAAATTAAGATAAGGCATTTGCTTTATAACACTGAAGCCTGGCAGCTTAGAACTGCTGGGCTTTTCTTATAACCTCAGAAAGGAGGAGTGTCATGCCTTACTCGCCTAAGAAACCCTGTCGCTACCCTGGCTGCCCACGATTAACCCACAACACTTATTGTGACGCGCACGCCAAGCAAGTCAGCTCTCACTATAATCGTTACCAACGACCAAAGCGTAGTCGACCACGCTATCATCGTGGCTGGCCAAAGATCAGACAAAGGTACCTACTCCACCATCCCTTCTGTGAGATGTGCCTGAGCCAAGGAAGGTATACCAAGGCTACCGAAGTCCATCACGTTCTGCCCTTAGAGCACGGTGGCACCAACGAGTTCAAAAACCTGATGGCATTATGCAAACCATGTCATTCCCGCATCACCGCTCAGATGGATGATCGTTGGCACAAAGCACCACGTCAATATCATTACTAAACCACGGAGGGGGCCATCGAATCCTTAAAAATTTTTCACGCGGGAGCGGGCCTGGGCCTTCGTGTGTAAAAAATCGAAATCAAAGGGGGTATTAACCCCTGCCGGAAGGAGGGAGAGATTTGGCTAAAGATGGTACGAATCGTGGTGGATCCCGAATCGGTGCTGGACGTAAACCTAAATCACTTCACGACAAAATTCAAGCCGGTCAAGATGCTCAGGTGATTGACCTACCAACACCAACCAATTTGGAAGGCCATGTGATGCCGCCAGTCAAGAAGTACCTCAAGGCCAAACAGAAGAATGGTTTAGAATTCGACGCCGCTGATATTTTCAAAGAAACCTGGGAATGGCTGGTCGAGCGTGGTTGTGAAAAGCTAGTTAATACTCAGCTGATTGAACAATATGCGGTAAGTGTAAGCCGTTGGATTCAGTGTGAAGAATGTATCTCAAAATTTGGTTTTCTTGCCCGCCACCCAACAACTGGGAACGCAATTGCTTCCCCTTACGTATCAATGAGCCGCGACTACATGAAACAATCCAGCCAATTATGGTTTCAAATTTTTCAGGTTGTTAAAGAAAACAACGCTACAACTTACCAAGGATCTACACCACAGGACGATGTGATGGAACGCTTGCTCCGTTCACGGAAAGGAATGAACTAATGAAATTTGTTCAGAAGAAAATAACGGACCTCATCCCCGCGGATTACAATCCACGAAAAGACTTAAAGCCAGGTGATCCTGACTACGAAAAGCTAAAACACTCAATGAAAGAATTCGGCTACGTTGATCCAATCATCTGGAACCAACAAACTGGTCGCGTAGTCGGCGGACACCAGCGGTTAAAGATTCTCCAGAATGAAGGGATCAAAGAAGCCGAGTGTGTAGTTGTCAACTTAGACGAAGAAAAAGAAAAAGCGCTGAACATTGCTCTCAACAAGATCAGCGGTGATTGGGATAAGGACAAGTTAGCTTTGTTGATGACTGACTTACAAGCCAGTGACCTGGATATTTCATTAACTGGTTTTGATGAGGATGAAATATCTGACTTGCTTGCTACCGAAGGTGATACTCATGACGATAATTTCGATGTAGATAGCGAGTTGAATAAACCGACTTTTTCTAAAGCTGGCGACCTCTGGCATTTAGGACGGCACACCCTATTTTGTGGTGATGCTACAAAAGGTGAAGGTTACCAAAAGTTACTTGGTGATCATAAAGTTAACCTTGTTCTTACCGATCCACCATACAATGTCGATTACCAAAGCAAAGCCGGCAAGATTAAGAACGACCATCAGGATGATGATAAGTTCTATCAATTTTTACTAGCCGCTTTCCAAAACATGAATAAGGTAATGGCCAATGATGCCAGTATCTATGTTTTCCATGCTGATACTGAAGGGTTAAACTTTCGGCGAGCATTTCGAGATGCTGATTTCTATTTATCCGGTTGCTGTATCTGGAAAAAACAATCCCTTGTCTTAGGACGTTCACCCTATCAATGGCAACACGAACCAGTTCTTTATGGTTGGAAACAAGATGGTAAGCACGAGTGGTATACCGGGCGCAAAGAATCAACCATCTGGGAATTTGACCGTCCGAAGCAAAGTAAGGAACACCCAACAATGAAGCCTGTTCCATTGCTTGCCTATCCAATCATGAATTCGACAATGTCTAACTGTACGGTTCTGGATCCCTTTGGTGGTTCTGGATCTACCCTCATTGCCTGTGAACAGACTAACCGAATTTGTTACATGATGGAACTCGATCCTAAGTACTGCGATGTCATCGTTAATCGCTATATCGAACAAGTGGGTTCAGATCAAGAAGTCAGTGTGGAAAGAGATGATCACATAATTCCGTACAATAAGCTAAAAAAACCGGCCTAATTCCTCGAAAGTCCTTGCTATCTGTATCTTCTAGAGTGATGTATACAGTAATCAAACAAGGAGGTACATACTATGGAAATTAATTTTAATGTTCATGGTAAACAGCGCAAAAAGCTAGTCGAACAGATTGCTGAATACACTCAGCAAAGGGCAGAGTATCAGTACACACCAACTTATGCATACCAGATTGGTAAATACACCGTCAGCAAGGATGGCAATCTTTTATCCCCAGATGAGATTCCTGCTGAATTAGTAACATATCTTAAGCAACAGGGATTCACATCCAGCGAGACGGTCAAGTTGAACATAACATATCGCCGCAATGAGCTTACTGACCAAGATCTAGATAACCTACGCCATTTAATCTGGGCAAAAGGACAATTAATCAAAGACGCTTGCCAACTGAATTCCTTGTCTCTCACAATTGATGACCAACGTGTATCCTTCGATTGGTTCACCGAAGTTAACACTGATGACGCTCCAGCTTATCAACAATTGATCGATAAATTAGTGCAATACGCAAAGAGTCACCAGCGAATTATGTCAACGCCACGTGATGAGAGTAATGAAAAATATGCTTTCCGCTGCTTTTTACTGCGTTTGGGTTTTATTGGTCCCCAATACAAGACCCAACGGAAAGTGCTACTCAAAAATTTAACCGGATCGGCTGCTTTTAAGAACCAGGAGGCTTAGTCATGAACAAAATCAAAGATGAATTAGCCAAACGTGATCGTATTCGCCAACAGGTATTACAAATTCGCAATACCGGTGAAGTAAATATGTTTGATGTTGAAAACGTAAAGCGGCTCGCTTATTACTATAATTGCCACGATCTGATCGACTATTTGACCACTGACCGCGCCGGATACATCAACCTGATCTTAACCGGTAAATTTAATTAGCTACCAAGCATTGAGTTCACTCTCAGTGCTTTTTTAGTATCAATGAAAGGATGTGATGCCCTCTTGCAAAAGCTAAAAGACTACACACCAACTAGGTTTATGGCTAAGGATTCTACCTACGATAAAGATGCTGCTGACTTTGCAGTGTCATTTATCGAATGCCTGTGCCACACAAAGGGAACCTGGGCAGGCAAGCCTTTCGACCTCATCGATTGGCAGGAAAAAATTATTCGAGATATTTTTGGCATCTTAAAGCCCGATGGCTACCGTCAATTTAATACTGCTTACGTAGAAATTCCAAAGAAACAAGGTAAATCAGAGCTGGCTGCCGCCATCGCCCTGTTACTCTGCTGTGCCGATGGTGAAGAACGTGCAGAGGTTTATGGCTGTGCAGCTGATCGGCAACAAGCTGCAATTGTTTTTGACGTTGCTGCTGATATGGTACGTATGAATCCTGCCCTGAAGAAACGTTGTAAAATTCTTGCTTCACAGAAGCGGTTGATCTACGAACCAACTAATAGCTTTTATCAAGTTCTATCTGCTGATGCTTATTCTAAACATGGTTTTAATGTGTCCGGAGTTATATTTGATGAACTGCATACTCAACCAAACCGGAAACTCTATGATGTTATGACGAAGGGATCGGGGGATGCCAGAACTCAGCCCCTCTACTTCTTAATCACAACCGCTGGCACTGATGAGCATTCTATTTGTTATCAAGTCCATCAAAAAGCAATTGATATCATGAAAGGTCGAAAGCATGACCCCCGCTTTTACCCAGTAATTTATGGTGCTGATCGGGATGAGGATTGGTCGAGCCCCGAAGTCTGGAAAAAAGCTAATCCTTCTTTAGGAATTACAGTCAAAATGGAGAAAGTCAAAGACGCCTACAACTCTGCCAAGGAAAATCCAGCAGAGGAAAATACCTTCCGACAGCTTCGTTTGAACCAATGGGTAAAACAGGACGTTCGTTGGATGCCCATGGATAAATGGGATGCTTGTGCTTTCCCAGTTGATCCTAATGAACTACGGGGACGAGATTGTTACGGCGGACTCGACCTGTCGTCGACTACCGATATCACTGCTTTTGTTCTAGTGTTTCCACCAAGGGATGATTCTGAAGGTTATACCCTTCTGCCCTATTTTTGGATCCCCGAAGATAATGTTGACTTACGAGTTCGGCGTGATCATGTTCCATATGATATTTGGAAACGACAGGGTTATCTGCAAACAACAGAAGGAAATGTAGTTCACTACGGTTTTATTGAACAATTTATTGATGATCTTGGTAAAAAATACCACATCAAAGAAATCGCCTTTGACCGATGGGGTGCGGTAGAAATGGTTCAAAATCTCGAAGGTATGGGATTCACTGTAGTTCCATTTGGTCAGGGATTTAAAGATATGACCCCACCAACTAAAGAACTAATGCGATTAACTCTGGAAAAGAAGATCGCTCATGGTGGTCACCCAGTATTACGCTGGATGATGGACAACATCTACATCCGCACTGACCCAGCCGGGAATATCAAACCTGATAAGGCTAAGTCAACCGAAAAAATTGATGGCGTAGTGGCCACCATTATGGGACTGGATCGTGCTATCCGAAATGAGGATAATGGTGATTCTGTTTATGATGGTCGAGGTTTATTGATGTTGTAATTGCGAAGAACTGAAAGGAGTTGATGCCATGAGTCTATTTAATAAATTGTTCCATACCAATAAAGCTTCACCCAAAAACACCCTATCCAGCACCATGTCATTTTTCTTCGGCAGTTCGATGGCTGGCCAAAATGTGACCGAACGCACCGCAATGCAGAATACTGCAGTTTATGCTTGTGTTCGAGTCTTGGCTGAAGGATTAGCTGAACTGCCACTCCATATTTATCAATATACCAGCGATGGTGGGAAAAAGCGGGCAATTAACCACCCGCTTTATTTTTTGCTTCATGATGCGCCAAATCCAGAAATGACCAGTTTTATCTTTCGCGAAACCATGATGAACCATTTATTACTGTGGGGTAATGCCTATGCACAAATCATTCGAAACGGTCAAGGCAAGATCACTGGGCTCTATCCTTTGATGCCAGATCGAATGGACGTTAACCGTGCTGCTAACGGTGAAATCTACTACACCTATACTCGCAACTATGATGATTACCAGGCAAAGAATAAATCGAAGCAAGTAATTCTCTTGTCCGATGAAGTCCTTCACATCGCAGGGTTAGGATTTGATGGTTTGATTGGTTACAGTCCTATTGCTATGGCTAAGAATGCTATTGGATTATCCATGGCTGCCGAACAATATGGGGCCACCTTTTTCAAAAATGATGCCACACCTGGTGGTGTTCTCGAGCATCCTAATGTAGTCAAAGATCCCGAACGGCTCCGGAAAAGTTGGCAATCACAATTTTCGGGATCTAATAATCACAGCATTGCTGTTTTGGAAGAAGGAATGACTTTTCATCAGCTTTCCATTCCACCCGACCAAGCGCAATTTCTTGATACTCGAAAATTCCAACTCGACGAAATCGCCAGAATTTTTCGTGTACCACCGCATATGGTTGGTGACCTAGATCGTTCGACATTCTCAAATATCGAGCAACAATCACTAGAATTTGTAAAGTACACCCTGAACCCTTGGTGCATTCGCTGGGAACAAGCTATGAATCAACAGCTTCTTTCCGCTGATGATCAACGAAAGTTTTTCGTTAAATTCAATGTTGATGGACTACTACGTGGTGATTACGAAAGCCGGATGAATGGGTATGCCATTGGTCGACAAAATGGCTGGTTATCTGCTAATGACATTCGTGAGTTAGAGGATCTCAACCGTATCCCTGCTGATGAAGGTGGTGATCAGTACTTGGTTAACGGTAACATGCTGCCACTTAACCAAGCCGGTAATTTCTATAACACGCAAACAACCAAAGAAAGTGAGGAACCAAAAGAATGAAACGTTTCTGGAACTGGAAACAAAATGGTGATCAGCGGCAACTAGCTATCTCTGGGGTAATTGCTCCTGATAGCTGGGTGCATGACGATGTTTCACCACAGGTATTCCAAGACGAACTTAATGAAAGTCAGGATCCAATCGATCTCTGGCTGAACTCCCCTGGTGGTGATTGTACCGCTGCCAGTCAAATTTATACCATGCTGATGAATTACCCGAATGAAGTCAATGTCAAAATCTCAGGTATTGCGGCATCTGCTGCTTCGGTAATTGCGATGGCTGGAACTACTGTTTCAATGGCTCCTGCGGCTATGCTAATGATCCACAATCCACTGACTATTGTCGGCGGTCAAGAAAGAGATCTCGACCACGCTGCGCAAATGCTAGCTGAAACCAAGGAGTCGATCATCAATGCCTATGAGCTGAAAACCAACCTGCCCCGTGAAAAGATTTCAACAATGATGGATAACGAAACTTGGATGAACGTCAATAAAGCTATCGAATTAGGCTTTGCTGATGCCATGCTGGGTGACCATAAGAATGTCACAGGTTGTTACTCGTATTCCGATAAGCAATCTGACCTGGTGTTATTGAATAAACTCAAGCCTAAAGCAAAATCTACTATTTCTGTAAAGTCGCTGCAAAAGCGGCTTTCTTTGTTATCACACTAATTTAGGAGGAACTTACCAATGAACAAGATTACTGAATTACAAGAAAAGCGTGCCCGTATTTGGAAGCAAGCAAAGTATTTCCTGGACACTAAACAAAAAGAAGCTGATGTACTTTCTGCTGAGGACAACGCTACCTACGAAAAGATGGAACAAGACGTCGTCAACTTGGGTAAGGAAATCGATCGGCTCCATAAGCAAGCCCAAATTGAAGCAGAACTCAATCAGCCCACAACTAAAGCCCTTACTAATACCCCGACTGCTGGAGAATTACCAAAGGGTCAGGATGCTTATGCGCAGAACTTTTGGCAAATGATGCGTGGTCATGCGGTCGTTGATGCACTAAAAGAAGGTACGGATCCAGATGGTGGCTTCCTAGTGCCAAATGAGTTTGAAAATCAACTGATTCAAAAGCTTCAAGAAGCCAACGTCCTGCGAACCATCAGCCATGTCATTCAAACCAATAGCGGTGAACATAAGATTCCGGTTGTCGCAAGCGAAGGAACAGCTGCTTGGCTCGAGGAAGAAGCAGCCTACACAGAATCTAATACTCAATTTAGTCAAGTATCCCTCAGTGCTCACAAATTGGGGACTCTGATCAAGGTATCGGAAGAACTACTGAATGACTCCGCCTTCGACTTGATGTCCTATTTATCTGATGAATTTGGTCGTCGACTTGGTAATGCTGAAGAACAAGCCTTCCTAACGGGTACCGGCACTGGCCAACCAACTGGTATCTTAACCGACACTAATGGTGCGTCTGCGGGATCCACAGCTGCTAAGGCCGATACATTGACTTTTGATGATTTGATCGAACTTTTCTATTCCTTAAGAGCACCATACCGTCAAAATGCTGTTTTCTTAATGAATGATGATACCGTGAAAACCATTCGCAAAATGAAGGATAACAATGGTCAATATATCTGGCAGCCTTCTGTTCAAGCTGGCCAACCAGATCGAATCCTCAATTGCCCAGTTTATACTAGTCCGTTCATGCCATCCATGGCCGCATCTAATAAACCAGTGCTCTTTGGTGATTTCAATTACTATTGGATTGCTGATCGTCAAGGTCGAACCTTTAAACGTCTTAATGAGCTTTACGCCGTAACTGGTCAAGTTGGCTTCTTAGGCTCACAACGAGTTGATGGCAAAGTCGTTCTACCAGAAGCAATTAAAACCTTGTCCATGGCTGCTAAGTAGAAAGGACTGATGAAATGTGGCTGCTATTACTTTGGCCGAAGCAAAAGCCTACCTAAGAGTTGATAACACTGTTGAAGATGACCTCATCACAAAGTTGATTGGATCGGCGACTGCTACCGTCGAAAATGTCCTTCGTCAGCCTCTATCAGCATTTGATCCTCTCCCTGATGATATTCATACCGCGATTCTCTATACCGTAGCTTACCTTTACGAATATCGGGAAACGGCTGATTTTGATGCCATGATCAAGTTTCTTCGGGCTATCTTGTCCCCTTACCGGAAGGAGGAATTTTAATGCAACAGCAAAATAAACGGGTCAGTAAGATTGCTGATATTGGTGAACTAGATCGCCGCATTACGCTGATGAAAAAGAAATATGTCGGCGAAAATCCTAATACCGGAATGTCGATGTACAAGGATGTTCGCTTAGGCGATGTGTGGGCAAAAGTTTCTGCCCTACACGGTCAGGAATACTACACAGCGGTCACGGTGAAATTGGAAAAACAACTGTCATTCATCATCCGATACCGTGATGATGTTGACGAAGAAACCAACATTTGGTTTGAAGGTCGTGGCTACAATATTGGCTTTATTGATGACGTTAAGTACAACCATGAGTATCTGGAAATTAAGGCTGAATATTCGAGAGGAGTTGATGATCCGAATGAAGACAACTAGTTTAACAGTAATTAATTCATGCTTTGGTGCAATTGGGGCTTTCCTCGGCTGGTTCTTAGGCGGACTGGATGGTTTTCTATATGTTCTACTCATTTTCATGGTAGTGGACTATATCACCGGAGTGCTTTGTGCCATTAACGAACATAAACTCTCCAGTGAAATTGGCTTTCGTGGGCTTACGCGCAAAGTGTTAATTCTATTATTGGTCGGTATTGCACATTGCCTTGATATTTACCTATTAAAGAATGGTTCAGCGATCCGTACTGCTACGATTTTCTTCTATATCTCTAATGAGGGCATTTCATTACTAGAAAATACCAGTCGCTTAGGTCTACCTGTGCCCGATAAGTTAAAGAGTGTCCTCCAACAATTACATGATAAGGATGGTGATCATCAATGATTTCTGGAATTGATGTTTCTGAATGGCAAGGCCATGTGGATTTCAATGCGGTCAAAGCAAGTGGTGTTAAATTCGTTCTAATCCGAGCTGGTTATGGTCGGTCAGCAAGCCAAGAAGACCGTTACTTTGCAGAACATTATACCCAAGCCAAAGCAGCTGGTTTACAAGTGGGTGCCTACTGGTATTCCTATGCCGTTTCTCCCGCTGATGCAGCCAATGAAGCCCGGGCCTGTTTAACCGTCCTTGGTAATCGTCATTTTGATTTTCCAATCTACTTTGACTTAGAAGAAAAGTGGCAGTTTGCCAATGGTCGTAACTTCTGTGATAGCTTAGTGAAAAGCTTTTGTAGTGTTTTGGAACAAAACGGTTGCTATGCCGGACTGTATATTTCGCGATCACCACTGCAAAATTACATTTCACCTTCCGTCGCTCAACGCTATGCTGTCTGGGTGGCTGAATATGGTCCGTGTTGTAACTACAATGGTAATTACGGAATCTGGCAACATTCCTCTACTGGTTCTGTTCCAGGTGTCAATGGCAACTGTGATCTAGATTATGCCTACATTGACTACGCAGCTGTCATTAACAAAAAGCAGCCAGTTACCAGGAAGAACCCTGATGAGCTAGCTGTTGAAGTCTTAAATGGTCAATGGGGTAATGGTACCGATCGTCAACAGCTCTTAACCGCTGCTGGTTATGACTATGCGGTGGTCCAAGAAAAGGTTAACCGTCTCTTGAACCGTAAGTCAGTTGACCAAATTGCACGCGAAGTTATCCGAGGATCCTGGGGAAATGGTAATGAACGAATCAACCGCTTGAAGCAAGCCGGCTATGACCCCACCCAAATTCAAAAACGAGTTAATCAATTATTGTAACTTTTGCCTGTGGACTCCGGTCTGCAGGCTTTTTTCTTTTACCATAACAAAAAGCCAACCATATAAGATGGTTAGCTCTTCCTAAACTGTGGTTGGAGTCAAACAAGACTTCTTCTCAAATAAAACACGTATCTCAGATCACGCTTGAGGGTCAGAGTAGCGACCTCGCCCTCTTACTATATATTAAAGAATCTGTTTCAATTAGCAAGTTGATTTGAGGGTTTACTTTTCTACTTCCGCTGGCTTATTAGTGGAGGTAATTAAAAATGATAAAGAAAGTTCAAGCGGTAACTCATCAACCACTGCAATCAATAAAGAATAATATTAGTTCAGAACAATTATTGAATGATTTGCATTATCAACAATCAAAACAAATCATTCAAGTTCTACTCAACAAGGGTCTAATCTCAACCACTGAATTTAAGGAAATTGATGACTTAAATAAACAATCATTTCCGCCCTTATTAGGACCAGGAAGTGTTGATACATCAAGGTTCTAGAGCTAACATACCACACTGACGAAAGGAGGTTTGTCATGTCAACCATTACCAAAATTCAAGGTTACCAACATGATGTCAAGCAACTCCGTGTGGCAGCCTACTGTCGAGTTTCAACCGATAATTTTGAACAACTAGAAAGTCTTGAAAATCAACGTGCCCATTATCAAAAGTACATTAACAACCACCCTAATTGGGAGCTGGCTAAGATCTACTATGATGAAGGAATCTCAGGCACCAAGATGACCAAGCGGAACGCCTTAAAAGAATTACTAACTGATTGTCATAATCACCGGATTGACCTCGTGGTGACCAAATCAATTAGCCGTTTGTCACGAAATACAACTGATTGTTTGCAGATTGTCCGGGAATTACAGCAATTGAATATTCCAATTATCTTTGAGAAAGAGCATATCAATACTGGAGCAATGGCCAGTGAGTTATTTCTATCGATTCTTAGCAGTATTGCCCAGGATGAATCCCACTCAACTGCCGGAAATCTACGCTGGGCAATCAGGAAACGTTTTGCTAGTGGCAAATTCCATGTATCCTCAGCACCCTATGGATATTCAATTGAGGATGGCAACTTAGTTATCAACCATACTGAAGCAAAGACTGTACGACAAATCTTTCAACGATTTCTAAGTGGAACATCAGCCAGTCAAATTGCTAAAGAATTAAATCAAAAGCAGGTATCAACAAAACGTGGTGGCCAATGGCGTAGTAACACTGTAATTAATATCTTGCGAAACAGTAATTACACCGGTGATATGCTCTGCCAGAAAACCTACCGTGACGATCAATATCATCGTCATTTTAACCAAGGTGAACTCGCTCAATATCTAATTGAAGATCATCACCCTAGTTTGATTAACCATGAAAACTTTAACAGAGTGCAAGTTCTGCTTAAAGAAGCCGTCAAAAAACGCCATATCGAAACTGGCAGCCATAAGTATCAACAGCACTACCTATTTTCTGGCAAAATCATCTGTGGTCAATGTGGGACGATTTTCAAACGACAAACGCGGCCACATAAAATCTACTGGGCCTGCCAGCAACATTTAAGATCTGCTCAGCAATGTCCAACTAAGGCAGTGTCTGAAGCCAGTCTGAAAGCTGCCTTCTGCAATATGATAAATAAGCTAGTTTACAGTAAGAAGTTCTTACTTCAGCCATTGTTAGAAGGCCTGAAAGAAGAAGCTAATGTCAACAGCGATGGTCAACTGATTTCTTTAACTAAGCAAATCAAAGCAAATGACCACAAAGCTGAAACGCTCACCGAATTGATGCATGCCGGTTTATTAGATAAAGCGATCTACGTCAACCAAACCGCTAGACTCGAGCAAGACACTTACCAATGTCAGGAAAAGATTAAACAGCTTAATGGCCAAAATACTGATTCAGCAAATGACTTTGAGGATGTTCGTACCTTATTACGTTGGTGCCATCAAGGGAAACAGCTTACTGAGTTTGATGAAGGTGTATTTCAAGAATTTGTTCAACAGATTGTGGTTAACAGTTCAAACAAAGCAACGTTCATCTTGAAATGTGGATTAAAGCTACCTGAAAAGCTAAACAAAAATGCCACTATCGATGGACACTTTTACCGTGACATCATCAAACAACGTTACAACGATCCAATCAAACAAGCAGAATATTTGTACAGTATTATCGAGAGTGAAGGTGATTTAATTGGGTAAAGTGAGGATTATCCCCGCTCATCAGCAAAAAGGCAATATCGTTCAACCGCAAAAAAATAGACTACCATTTGAACAGCTCCGAGTGGCGGCCTACTGCCGGGTTTCGACTGATTATGATGAACAAGCCAGTTCATATGAAACTCAGGTGGCTCACTATAAAGAACTAATTCAAAAAGAACCAACCTGGGAGTTTGCAGGTATCTACGCCGATGATGGAATCTCAGGGACTAACACTAAGAAGCGGGAACAATTTAATCAGATGATTGCAGCCTGCAAAGCCGGTAAAATTGACCTGATCGTCACTAAATCAATTAGCCGGTTTGCTCGAAATACCATTGATTGTTTGAAGTATATCCGAGACTTAAAAGCCATCAATGTGGCCATCTTCTTTGAAAAAGAGAACATCAACACCATGGATGCCAAAGGTGAGGTGCTGATTACCATCATGGCTTCTCTTGCCCAACAAGAAAGTGAATCCCTATCGCAAAACGTTAAAATGGGAATCCAGTACCGCTACCAACAAGGTAAGGTCTTCGTCAACCATAATCATTTTCTCGGCTATACCAAGGACGCTCAGGGTAATCTGGTAATTGAACCGGAAGAAGCTAAAGTCATCAAACGGATCTTCTATAGTTATCTAAACGGGATGAGTATGAAGCAAATCGCGGACTCACTCAAAGCTGATGGTATTTTAACTGGTGGTAAAACAAAGAACTGGCAATCCAGCGGTGTTTCAAAAATTCTAAAGAATGAGAAATACATGGGTGATGCTCTATTGCAAAAGACTTACACTGTTGATTTTCTGAGCAAGAAACGCGTCAAGAATAACGGTATCATGCCTCAATACTATGTAGAAAACGACCATCCCGCGATTATTCCCAAGCCGGTATTCATGCAAGTCCAGCAGCTCATCAAACAACGACAAAATGGGATCACTACTAAGAATGGTAAGCACCGGCGACTTAACGGCAAATATTGTTTCTCCCAAATAGTCTTTTGTGGAAAATGCGGCGACATTTTTCAACGGAATATGTGGTACCGACCAGAAAAGGTAGCAGTCTGGCGTTGTGCTAGTCGAATAAAGCGAAGCAAAACCGGAAGGCGATGCATGATTAGAAATGTCAAAGAACCACTGCTAAAGGAAGCCACCGTAGAAGCCTTTAACCAGCTCATTGAAGGACACGAGTTAGCTGGCAAACAGATCAAGGCTAACATTATGAAGGTCATCAAAAATTCTAAAGGACCTACCCTTGATCAACTCGATAAGCAACTGGAAGAGGTCCAAATGCAGCTAATCCAGGCCGCCAACCAGCATCAAAATTGCGATGCCCTCACCCAGCAAATCATGGATTTACGAAAGCAAAGAGCAAAGGTGCAAAGCCGTGAAGCTAAACAGCGAGCAAAACTACACAGCATTGATGAAATCAACAAACTGATCGAATTCCACAAATATGGCTTAGTGGACTTTGATGAGGATTTGGTTCGTCGCCTAGTAGAAAAAATCACCATCTTCAAACGCTACATGGAGTTCAAGTTCAAAGATGGTGAAGTTATCAGAATTAACAAATGAAATTTAGCTTATTCGGCACTTAGCTATTTTGGCTGGGTGCTGTTTTTGATTAGCTGAACTTTTTTCCCTTTTTGCAGTCGCCACACCTTACGGATCTGATCCTTTTTTATTGCCCAAAAGCACGCCTGAACAACATCACCATTTACTTCCCACTCACCGTGTCGAGGAGTGATATCAAAAATGCGTTGCCAGGATTCTTCTTTCACTCGCTGTTGCTGGTTTACAGTTAGATTATCGAACCATTTTTCTTTACAATCCCATTCTTCATCACTCTTGGCGTCAGAATAATACAAGTCATTCAAGACAAAGTGCCATCCTTGAAAGTCACTTAGTAATACCTTTTTCTCGGGAATCTCAAGTTCAATACATACTTCATCTGGATAATCTTTGACCCATCTGAAGTCGGGACGCCGATGTTGATAATCACGACTCCGATACCAGGCCCAAATTGGGTATGTATCTTTTTTATTGGACGGTCCAATCTGCTTAATCATTTGTTGAATCATCCAGTGATAAGCTCTAGAAAAGTCATGATCATCTTTTAGGTTAATGGAAAGCTCCGGATTACAAAAAAAGATCCCTTCATCCATAATCTTTTGATAAACCTTATAAGGTTGTATCGTCCAAACAATCATGCCTAGTCCTTATCTAAATAGAAACTCTTTAGACGATAAGTGGTTACTGGTTCAACGTAATAATTGTACTTTGCAACCAAGTCACAAATCTGGTCTCCATTGATCAGGGTAATAATCCGTGTTCCTTCCCGTGCAGTCTTAACCGCTTCTCTCGTGAAGTCAGAGTTAGTGATGAAGATACCAAACTCAGCGTTAAATTTGTCCATTGCACCACGAAACTTATCAATTTCTGGGGCTGACACTTTGCCTTGCCAACGTTTAGCCTGAAGTGCTACCCGAGTAGTACGGTAATCATCCGAACGAACGTAGCCGAAGCCATCTAAGCCACCATCAGCAACATACTGAACGCCAATTTCATCTTCAACATCAATGCCCATTTTAGTAAGCAGGCCTCGACAAAAGAGTTCAAACTTCTTTGGATTCATCTTCATCAATGCATCAAGGAGCTGCTGACGCCATGGTTCATCAACTTCATCTGTATCCTCCTGATCGTCAGTATCATCAATATCGGAATCGGTAATCCTATTCTGTCTTTGTTCACTAATCATCTTTTCAACAACTGGCCGTACATCATGAGCACCATCAAAAGTTGACAGATTTACATTCCGTCCCTTTTCTGATAATTGCAGCAAACGCCCATCTTGGCTAAGATATCCAGTCATGATGAGATATTTAATTGCATAATTTAGTGTCCACGCAAAAGGACTATATTTTCTTCCCGTCTTTTTAGATACCCTAATTCGATCAACTTCATCTTCTGAAATCATATCAGAATTGTCATGGATGTCTTGACGAATTTCTTTTCTTGAAACCTGTCCACCTAAACGATGCATTGATTTTAGTACTTCATTCATCGTTAGATTTTCAATGTTTATTTGTCGATTTGCCATCTTATTACCCGCCTTAAAATTCTTCTTATATTAATTTTATACGTCGAGTACACAATTGTCCTGCGAATTTTCCATTTTTCAGGCAATTCTGATAAAACCCAATATCACAATCGTTAACTCAACCCTCAGCACTATATCTGCATGTTTTCGCATCAGCCACAAACATCGTTATCTCAACCTTTAGCCTAGCTTTCATTACCATCATACCCACGACTTGCCAAACTGGACATCCGTACACACGACTATCGAAATAGGACATAGAGAACTCGACCCTCCAGTCCAAAATCAAAAAAGTGTGCAGATTCCAATCGTTTGGGAAGGAAAATGCACACTTTCAATCAGCTATAAATACCGTCATACCGGCGTTTATCGGCTATTTTTCTGTACGTTCAAGGACAGTAACGCTCTCAACATGCGTCGTCTGTGGGAATTGATCCACTGGCTGGATTGGCTTTGTTACATGGTAGCCTTGGTCAGCAAAACGCTTGATATCCCGAACTAAAGTAGCAGGATTACAACTGACGTAAATGACCTTCTTAGGGTCCATCTTACCAGTAGCTTCGATCAGGCTTTCAGCAAGACCCTTCCGTGGTGGATCAACGATAATAACATCTGGTTTGAGCCCTTCTGCTTGCCACTTAGCAAATTGTTCTTCGGCCTTACCAACAACAAACTTAGTATTCTTAATCCCATTCCGTTTGGCATTATGTTTAGCATCTTCAATCGCGGCGGGAACAATTTCTACTCCATAAACTTGCTTAGCATGCTTAGCTACTGCCAGGGAAATCGTGCCAATCCCACAATAGGCATCGATGACGGTTTGATTACCGTCCAAGCCCGCATTGTCGATGGCCGTTTGGTAAAGGCGTTCAGTCTGTTGCGGATTAACTTGGTAGAAGGATAATGGTGAGATTGCAAAATCAATCCCGAGGAGCTGATCATGAATTTCATCAGCACCCCATAATGTTTTATTCTTGTCACCAAGCAAACGGTTCGTTCGCTTATCATTGATGTTTTGTACAATACTTTTTACTTCTGAAACTTCGGCAACGATTCCGTCAACAATTTGCTTTTCCATCGGTAATCGCTTCGTATTCGTGACTAAGGCCACCATTATTTCATGACTGTAGTATCCCCGTCGAACCATTACTGTGCGAATCACGCCCTTACCAGTTTGCTCATCATATGGTGTAATGTGGTATTGCCGTAATAAGTCACGGACAACCACAATGGCCTTATCAATTTCTGGATCTTGGATATAGAAATCTTCAATCGGTACTAAATTATGGCTCCCCCGCTTATAAAAACCGGTTTCTAATTGACCACGAACCATTTTTACTGGTACTTGGGCCTTGTTGCGGTAATGATAAGGCTTTTCCATCCCCATCGTTGGCAAAACTTCAATCTCATCTAAGTGTGCTTTGGCCAATAATTCTTGAATTTGGTGTTGCTTGAATTTCAACTGGGCATCATATTTCAAATGACCAAGCGGCGCGATTCCCGTTTGAATGTATTTTTTATCCTTAACATCAACGCGGTCTGGACTCTTCGTCTGCCAGTCCATTACCCGTCCCCAAGCAAAGTGGCTGGTTACCTTGGTGATCTTTACCATAATCTCTTCACTAGGAAGGGCATTAGGAACAAAGACGGGAAAATCATCAATCTTAACGACCCCATTGCCCTCGTAAGATAAATCCACTACCTTCGCTGAATATTCTTCATTTTTATGTACTGGAATGTTTAATTTCAAAGTTATTCCTCCATTAATTTCAACGTTACAAACTTCTCCTATTATAACAAAACAAACGGCCAACTTCCTCTTTGTGAAGCTGACCGTTTATTTATTCTATTTCTTTTCGCGATCTTTATAATCGTCAATGCCATTCATAAAGTCTTCTTCGACCCGCTTAAAATCAGCTGAAGTTGTAATCGCATCTTCTGGAATCTCATCCAAGTTAGCAATTACTTCTAGGTGCTGTTTAAGGTTATGGAATTTCATTGGCGCATCGCCACCGTATTCCCCGTCAAGGTTAACCATCAAGCGATCATCCTTGTTTAGCGGAATAACTTCAATATCGGTTGCCTTAGCATAAATAATGCGCGGATCATCAAGGTGCTTTCCTTGAAGCGCCTTTGCCATTAAACTAAGCATATCGATCACGCTGCTCTTCTTAACAATAATCATTGTAAACTTTCCATCATCAAGTGAAGCATCCGGCACAATCTGTTCAAAACCGCCGACCGAATTAGTCAAGGCAATCATAAACATGGAAGCACTGCCCCGGTATTCCTGATTATCATACTTGATTAGCATGTCGACTGGCTTAATCCGCGGCATTAACTCTGCTCCCTTGGCGAAGTATGCTGCGTAACCAAAGAGGGACTTCATTTGCGAAGGGACCTCATAGGTTAATTCAGTCATCGTTCCACCAGCAGCAATATTCATGAAGTAGTTTTCACCAGCCCGACCAATATCAATCTTAAATTTCTTATTCTTCTTTAAGATTAACTTAGCCGCGGCGATCGGATCATCACGAGGAATCCGTAATGCCCGTGCATAGTCATTAGTCGTCCCTGCTGGAATAATCGCTAATGTTGGCCGATGTTCTAACCCAGCAATTCCATTAACCACTTCATTCAGGGTACCGTCTCCACCAGCGGCTACAATCAAATCAAAACCGTCTTCAGCAGCACGAGTGGCTTCGTTCTTAGCCGAGTTAGGCGCAGGAGTAGTCGCAAAAGCACTAGTTTCATATCCAGCTTTCTCATAAATTGCGAGAATATCAACTAAATCACTTCGCAATGTTTCACGGCCTGAGGTAGGATTATAAATTATCCGAGCACGTTTTCGCACGGTCATCCCTCCCTACTCTATTTAGCCTTCAAAGACTTCATCAATAATTGAGTAACAACTTGTGGGTTAGCCTTACCACGCGTTTGCTTCATGATTTGACCCATTAAGTAGCCGACAGCCCGGTCTTTACCATTCTTAAAGTCTTCAATTGATTGTTCGTTGTTGTCAAGGACTTCATCAACGATTGGCTGTAGTTGCGCAGGATCTGATAATTGAACAAGACCGTGCTCCTTTGCGTAAGCATTTGGTTCTTCACCATCTAAGATTCCCTTGAAGACCTTCTTAGCCATCTTAGAAGAAATAGTCCCATCTTCAATCAACTTCACCATGCCGGCAAGGTTAGCTGGAGTAAGCTTGGTGTCTTGTAAGTCAACTTGCTTATCGTTCAAGTATGAGTTCACATCGTTCATCAAGTAGTTGGCTACCCGCTTAGGATCGCCACCGTCCTTAACAGCTTCTTCAAAGAAATCAGACATTTCCTTAGTCTGGGTAAGAACCATCGCATCGTAATCAGTTAAGCCAAGGTCCTTAACATAGTGCTCACGACGCTCACCAGGCATTTCTGGCATTTCGCTTTCAATTTCGCTAATCCATTCATCGCTAACGTTTACTGGTGGCAAGTCTGGTTCTGGGAAGTAACGGTAATCATCAGAACCTTCCTTTGTCCGCATCAGAATAGTCTCACCAGTCGCTTCATCATAACGACGTGTTTCCTGACCAATGTGTCCACCAGCCATCAATACTTTTTGATGCCGTTTTTCTTCAAATGCGAGGGCCTTCCGAACATAGTTAAAGGAGTTGATGTTCTTCATTTCTGTCTTGGTCCCAAACTTATCAGAACCGATTGGCCGAATTGAGATGTTGGTATCAACCCGCATGGACCCTTCTTCCATCTTCACGTCAGAGATCCCCGTAAATTGAATCCGTTGACGCAATGCTTCCAAGTAAGCCACTGCTTCTTCAGGCGAGGCAATATCTGGCTTAGAAACAATTTCAATTAGCGGTGTTCCTTGCCGGTTCAAGTCAACGTATGAATACTTGCTGGTGTGAGTGTTCTTACCAGCATCTTCTTCAATGTGCATTTCTTTAATACCGATCTTTTTCTTTTTACCATTTACTTCAATTTCAATCCAACCGTCATGAGCAATTGGAGTATCTGATTGAGTAATCTGGTAGGCTTTCGGGTTATCAGGATAGAAGTAGTTCTT
>ENA-ORNT01000196-ORNT01000196.1-human-gut-metagenome-genome-assembly--contig:-NODE-196-length-45524-cov-3.812862_pt1 | contig 45524 bp, 40 predicted proteins | sample MGYA00242120_ERZ509032 | MGnify/ENA primary metagenome ERZ509032 (study PRJEB26280, sample SAMEA2338729) | human gut metagenome | biome: human gut; feature: human-associated habitat; material: faeces...
AGACCCTACACATTTGATTCGTCGAAACTTTGTTCAGTTTTCAAAGGTCTACCTGTCGGCTAATCAAGCAGCCAATCAACATTTTTATTATAGCATATATCAGATTAGCTTGTCAAGAAGAAATTTTAAATTATTTTTGATTTTCTTTTGATCGATAACTCAATCAGCAACTTTATTAATATATCATGTTGTCAAATCTATGTCAACAATTATTTTTAACTTTTTTGTCAAACCATCCCAACAGCGCTTAACTGTTTTGACAACGATAATTACTATACATGGGTTTTTATTCCCCGTCAACTGTTTTTTCTAAAAAAATTAAAAAGTATTCTCAAGGTCATATAAACAGTTAAAAACTTCAATAGCAACTAGGTCAATATCATCAAAGCGAAAACGTTCATAAGGGCGATATCGAACGAAGATAAACTCTTCCCTACTATGGATATAAGTTACATCACATAATGGAATACCAAATTTCTCAAATGTTCGTTTCTGTCGATCTCTTGAATCATCGTTTTGCATCGCAATCAAACGTTTAATAATCACTAATAATTCTGATTCTTTCACAATGATAATCCTCCTTCATACAAATAAAGGATCGTGCCTTCACACAATCCCTTTTTCTATCTTTTTACTTTATCAGGTTTTATAAATACAGCTACAATTCCGGCGAACATTCCGAAGTAATATGTGAGTAGTCGCCATAAGATCATTGCTAAAACCAATTTTGTATTTGAGTGAATAAAACTTGCAAAGAGAACGGAAAAACTATACTCGGCTCCCCCCGCCCCTCCTGGAATTGGAAAAAGCGAAATAATCATAAAAATTAACACGTGCAAGCTGAGCACCATCACAAAATTAATGTGGTCAATTCCAAGCGCAAGCATAATAAAGTATGGGATTGCATAGTAAAAGAATAATTGAAAAATAGTTACTACGCAAACCTTAAGCAGCTTCTTATAATCTTGCTTCATTCGGAGACTCTCTTGGTAAAAAGTATCCACTTTTTCATTTAAGACAACTTTCATGTGCTCATATCGGTTAGCCTTCATAAAAATGGCAGCTGGTTTGATAACGAGGTTCATTAGTCTCTTAGTAAAACTATACCAGTACATCACCATCAGTAATCCGACAATTACCGCTAAATGAATCAAAAAGCCAAATATTACTAATAATGAAAGAGCATGGAGTTTCTCCGCAATAAAATGAAAGCCAATTAACAAGCTGATTAAGAAGTTAACAACAATCATTGCCTGAAATACAACAAACTTCATTAAAAGAACTGAACTTGCTAATCCCCCATCAACACCTGATTGAATCATTGCAACTAATTGCGCTGGTTGTCCTCCTGTTGAGAATGGAGTAATTCCATTAAATAGTTGTTCGATTAATGGTAATCGTAATGCATCCTTCCAGGTAAAACCATCGTGACGATCATTCATAAAAATCTTTACGACAACCGCCTCCAAACCTAAATATAAACAAATACAGCCAAGTGCAACGAGCATCCATCCCCAATTAATGGCAGAAACATCCTGTAACAATAGGTGGATGTTTGAGTTACGTAATGAGTAGCCGAGAATTCCAACTCCAATAATTAGCATTATGCTTAATACTAACCAATTTCGCCTGCTCACTAAGCATCCCCCTTTCGCGCTTGCTCCTGATAAAACTTAGTCCAAACATCTGCTAAGTGTTCTTTTGAGTATTCCTTAGCAGCTCGCTGGGCCTGAGTTTGCCAATGTGCCAGTCGTGCAGGATCATTGCGTAATAATGTCAACTTCATTTGCATCTCATTGACATCTTTAGCAGGCTCATAATCTCCTTCAACAATAGAATGATAAAGGTCAAGATCGCGTAACATTACTGGTGTCCCACAGCTAAAAGCTTCCAAGACAGACATTGGAAATAGTTCATTATATGAAGGTAAAAGAAATAGGTCGGCAAGATTATTCAGTTCAGCAATCTTATCCCGTGAAACGATTCCCGTAAAATGTAAATTAGCTGGTGGATTATCTACCACCTTTTTTAATTCACTATAACCATCTGTTAAACGGCCAAAAGAAAATCCGCCAGCCCAAAAAAACTCAACGTCCGGATTTTGGCGAGCAAGACGAATAAAGTCTGGAACTCCTTTTCGTTCTTGAACCTGGCCGCTTCCTAATACCACAAACTTATCGGCAGCAATCCCATATTTTTTTCGGAGAGCAGTTCGCTTAACAGCCGAATATGGATGGAAACGATCATTATCAACAAAGTTAGGAATATAGGTAATCTTTTTTTCAGGAATCCCATATGCTACTAACTGCTTGATAAAAGAGGGATTCACAACTACTAACTGATCCATTCGTTTATAAAAGGCAATAATGTAATGATAAAAAAGCCCGCGAAACGGTTGCGGGATTGTAAGACTTCCTTCTAACGTCTCGGGAAGAAAATGCACATAGCCAATCTTTCGACCCCGCTTTTTTGAAAAAGTTGACAGGTAAAAAAGAGGGTCGATTGTATGATAATGACTGATCTGACTCTTCCCATAACGGTTGATTTCAATTTCAAATTTGTCACTGCACTGGTTGCGCAACAAGTTAATTAATTCAAGATAGGCACTTCCTACTCCTTGTCCCGCAACCTTATCTGCAGATGAAAACATTGTTATTTTAATCATCATTAGCTCCTTGGGCGGTGAAAAAGACGATGTGATTTTTCAGCTTGATTAAGTTCATCATGGACAGCCATATCTTTTTGACAATCCTGGTAGAACTGAACAACCCTTTCAACAAAGACCTCTGCTGAGATCTCATGCAGCTTTTGTTGTCGTCTCACCCTTGATTCTGAGTTTTTTGGTTGGTTAAGGTAAAATAGGACACCATTAACCAAGTCAGCCCGTTTTTGAAAACTAATGCCAATCGCTGGGTCATCAATCAATTGGTCAGTATATTCACTACGCATAACCACAATTGGCAAATCCGAGGCAAGGGCTTCATCATAAGTCAGTCCTTGTGATTCAGAATCGGAGGCTGAAACAAAAACATCTGCCATTTGGTAATAATGGTAAACTTCATCATTTGATATCTCACCAGCGAAACTAACATTGTCATTAAGCTGCATTTCACGAACTTGACGCTCCAGAGTATGTCTTGCGGGACCATCCCCAACAATCAGCAGCTGTGCATCAGGCTTGTGAGCAAGAATATCTGGCATTGCTTCTATCAGTGAGTGGATATTCTTTTCATATGCTAAACGACTAAGCGAAAGTAAAACTGGGGTCTCTTCACTGTAGCCTAACTTTGCCCTTAAATTAGCTATTTCTTCTGCTGAATCTCGTTTACTATATACCCGTAAATTAATCCCAGTCGGAATAACACGAATTGGTGATTCAACATGATAACTGGTTAAAGTATCCAAAACACGGTCACTTGGAGCAATAATCCCAGAAATATTTTTTAAATAAAGATGAGCAAGCCGGGCAACATCATTCGGCTTAAGAATATGGCCATTCGCAATATAGTGGAGATAATCCTGATACATCGTATGGTAAGTATGGAGACAAGGGATATGCAAATGCTTGGCAACCGTCTTCCCCATAACTCCAAGCGCAAATTCAGTTTGATTATGAACTATATCTAATTGGAACTTTTTAGCAAGCTTGATGGCTCGAAATACGCCACGCACCGCAATTCGACGATCAGAAAACGAAACAAAGGGAATGCTTGCAAAGCGGTATATCCCATTTTCAACATCATCATGTTTAGCCTTAGGATCAGTTGTCGTAAAAATATATACATGATGTCCCTGAGCAATCAATTCATCACGAAGCGTCTTAATCGAAGTCGCCACGCCACTCACCTGAGGGAAATATGTATCTGTAAAAATACCAATATTCAACCTAACTGCTCCTTTTTCATCATAAGTTTTCTAGATAATAATTAGTCATAACTGCTATTATACTAAAGCATTCACTGAACCGCAAAACGGATTTAAGATATTTTAAATCTTCCTCCTAATAGTAACAAGACTCGGGAAGCCTGATTAAGATTTCTTTACAAAATCTTTTAATAATGAGAATAAAAAATAACCCTCTTGAAATGGTGAACAATCAAGAAAGTTAATTTCATTTATCAAAGTTTTACCTGTGGAACATACTTTTCCACTAATTCTTGGACCGCCACGGCAGTTTCAGCATGAATCGCTCGATGAACTAATGGTTGTAATTTGCGCGTATTCAACTGGTTAATTAAAGAGCGAACACGTAAAATCTGACTACTGCTCATTGAAAATTCATCAAGCCCCATCGCCATTAATAGAGGAACCGCATAAGGATTATTAGCCATCTCTCCACACATTCCGACCCACTTGCCTTCAGCATGCGCAGCTTCAATCACTTGCCGCACCATCCGTAAAACTGCTGGGTGAAGTTCTTGATATAGGTATGCTACTTGCTGATTTCCGCGATCAACAGCAAATAGGTACTGAATAAGGTCATTACTGCCAATGCTGAAAAAATCAACATATTTTGCAAAATGTTCAGCCATAACTGCAACTGCTGGAATCTCTAGCATCATGCCAACTTCAATATTTTTAGCAACTTGAATACCTGCTTGCTCAAGCTTTTCTTTTTCATCGTCAAGAATTGCTCGTGCCGCTTGGAACTCTTCAATTGTTGCAATCATCGGAAACATAATGGCTAACCGTCCATAAACGGATGCACGAAGAAGGGCGCGCAATTGAGGACGTAATATTTCTGGGCGTGCCAATCCAATCCTAATGGCACGAAAACCTAGGTAAGGATTGTCCTCATGAGGAAGAGCAACCATCCCCAGCTTTTTATCGCCGCCAATATCAAGCGTTCGCGCGACTACCCGTTGTCCGTTCATCGCTGAAACAAATCTTTTGTAAGCATTAAATTGTTGCTCTTCTGTTGGCAATTCATCCTTACTCATATAGAGGAATTCTGTTCTCAAAAGACCAATTCCCTCGGCACCATCCTCTTGAGCATCAATAACGTCAGCAAATGTTCCGACATTAGCTCCCACTTCAAATCGGCGCCCATCAGCACTCACAGTTTGCTTATCTTTTAACGCTCCCCACTTTTGCTGCTCCTGGATAAATTTACCGGCTAACAAACGGTAATGCTCAACCTCTTCCTTCGTTGGATTGACAATCACTTTGCCATGAATCCCATCAACAATCAGTAAGTCGCCATCATGAATGATCGCAGTAGCATCCTTGACACCAACGACAGCTGGTAACGAAAGAGTCTTACTCATAATCGTAAAATGAGAAGTCCGCCCCCCGTTAGTTGTAACAATTCCTGCAACATATCGTTTATCAAATTGAGCGGTATCAGTAGGCGTAATATTATTAGCAACAAAGATCGCGCGGTGGTCTAAAAGTCCTGGGTCTGGTAAAGGAACATTCAATAGGTGACTCAAAACTCGTTTGGTCACATCACGCAAGGCGGTTGCCCGCGCATATAAATATTCATTATCGTTCTTGCGCTCAAAAATACTTAAATAATAATCTTCAACGCGTTTAACAGCCCACTCGGCGGTATCATGATGGCTATTAATACGGTCAATAATCTTCTTTTGTAAAGTCGGATCGTCTAAAATCGCAATTTGGGTATCAATAATCGTCACTGCCCGTTGACCTAACAGCTCATGGGCACGCTTAGATAAATGCTGAAGTTCGGTCTTGCTTAACGCAAAAGAATCATGAAGCCGGGCGACCTCATGATTCTCATCAGCTGTATGCTGTTTTTTTATAGATAGATCTGACTCTACTAACAGGTGTGCCGGAGCAATCGTAATACCACTACTAGCGGCAAGTCCGGTTAGTAGTATAGACATTAGTCAGTCAATCCTTCCTTCTTCATAGTTTCAGCAACGGTGTCCAAAGCTTCTTTTTCGTCGTCACCATTAGCAGTAATAGTAACCTTGGCGTTTTGACCAACACCAAGGGACATTACACCCATGATTGACTTCAAGTTTACACTCTTACCTTCGTATGAAAGAGTAATGTCAGATGAAAACTTTGAAGCAGCTTGTACCAAAATAGTAGCTGGACGAGCATGAATACCAGTTTCAGAAGTAATTGTAAATTCACGTTTTTCCATATTAATCAGTCTCCTTCGAGCAGATATAATTAATTTATTATCAGTAGCTTGACCACTGATACACCTCGATAATTACATTTTAGCAATTGTAAGCGTTAAATACAAGGCTACATCTTGCGATTTATCGCTCTCTTAATTGATAAATAACTTTACCGCCTCGCTGCGCTTCGCCTTTAATTTGCGAACGATACGCATACGAGTGAAAAATTGGTTGAAATTGCTGAAAATTCTCAGGGGTAATTACAAAATGATCAATCTTTTTATTTCGCAAGTCATCCAACAATTGCTCAAAATTTTCTTCTGCCATTCAATCACCTCAACATAAAATTTTATTTTCTTATTATACACGAAATTACTTTCATCTTTCTATTTTAGCATTCATGGCTAAAGAGTGCTAAAATCAAAGTAAGCTATTTTCGGTATTTCTAAGTAACTTAGCTATGCGGAAAATCGCTCTTTATTTAAGAAAATATTTAAGTTTTATGGCTTGCTTTGCGATAAAAAGTAAGTATAATATTAATTAATGGTCAAGAAAGGTCAAAAAATTCTTGATGGAACTATTTAGGAGGTATTAAATTTAGATGCAATGTCAATACTGTCATCAAAATCCAGCCACGATTCATCTTCAAATGAATTTTAATGGACAACGGATTCAAATAGACCTCTGCCAAAATTGTTATCAAAAATTACAAAATCTACAAACAGATATGATGAATGGAGGTAACGGAATGAATAATTTCGGTTTTGGAAGCCTCGAAGACTTCATGAACGCAATGAACAATATGCAAAGCCAAGCTGCTGGTGCTAATGGTCAAAACATGAACGGCCAATCCCAACGACAAGGTGGCGGACGAAATGGAAAAGGAATCCTTGGTCAATATGGGATCAACCTTACTGATCTCGCTCGCCAAGGTAAAATTGACCCAGTCATCGGGCGCGACAACGAAATTAAACGAGTAATCGAAATTTTAAACCGTCGGACCAAGAATAACCCAGTCTTGATTGGTGAAGCTGGGGTTGGTAAGACCGCGGTTGTTGAAGGCTTAGCTCAAGCAATCGTTAGTGGCCAAGTTCCCGAAAAGCTTGCTAACAAGGAAATTATCCGGCTCGATGTTGTTTCCTTAGTTCAAGGAACAGGAATTCGGGGCCAATTTGAAAAACGAATGCAACAATTAATGGAAGAAGTTCGTAAGAATAAAAACATCATCCTCTTTATTGACGAAATCCACGAAATCATGGGTGCGGGAAATGCTGAAGGCGGAATGGACGCTGGAAATGTTCTTAAGCCCGCCCTTGCCCGTGGTGACTTCCAATTAGTTGGTGCCACTACTCTTAATGAATATCGAAAGATCGAAAAGGATGCAGCTCTTGCACGACGGTTCCAACCAGTTGAAGTTGATGAACCATCCGTTGAAGAAACAATCCGCATCTTAAACGGAATCAAAAATCGTTATCAAGATTACCACCATGTTAAATACACAGATGACGCAATTGTAGCAGCTGCTAAACTTTCTGACCGCTACATTCAAGATCGTTACTTACCTGACAAAGCTATCGACTTACTTGATGAAGCGGGATCAAAGAAGAACTTAACGCTTAAAAATGTGGATCCAAATGCAATCGAAAATGAAATCCACACAGCTGAAGCACACAAGCAACAAGCAGCTGATAACCAAGACTATGAAAAAGCAGCTTTCTACCGCGATCAAGTCGCTAAACTTGAAAAGGCAAAGAAAGAAGCTGAAGAAAACCATACTGAAGATTCTGCAACTGTTACCGTTAAGGATATGCAGAGAATCGTTGAAGAACGGACAAATATTCCAGTTGGTGACCTGCAAAAGCAAGAAGAAAATCAACTTCGCGACCTTGATAAGAAGCTTGATGAACATGTTATTGGTCAAACCCAAGCAGTGGATAAGGTTGCCCGTGCCATTCGTCGTAACCGGATTGGTTTGAACAAGTCTGGGCGCCCAATCGGTAGTTTCCTCTTTGTTGGTCCTACAGGGGTTGGTAAGACTGAAACTGCTAAGCAACTTGCCCTCCAATTGTTTGGTTCTAAGGATGCCATGATTCGGTTCGATATGTCCGAATACATGGACAAGACCTCTACTTCTAAATTAATCGGGGCTGCTCCTGGTTATGTTGGTTATGAAGAAGCTGGTCAGTTGACTGAACAAGTACGGCGGCATCCTTACAGCTTGATCTTACTTGATGAAGTTGAAAAGGCGCACCCAGATGTTATGCACATGTTCTTACAAATTCTTGATGATGGTCGTTTAACTGATTCTCAAGGACGCACTGTTAGCTTCAAGGATACAATCATTATCATGACATCTAATGCCGGAACTGGTGATTCAGTAGCAAGTGTTGGTTTCGGTGCTGAGTCTAATGGTAGTACCCACTCCATCATTGACAAGTTGACAAACTACTTCAAGCCAGAATTCTTAAACCGGTTTGATGACATTGTTCAATTCAATGCCCTCTCTAAAGATGACTTGATGAAGATCGTTAACTTAATGATTGATGATGTTAATAACATGCTTGCTGATAAGAACTTGCACATCGAAGTCACTAACAATGTTGAAGAAAAATTAGTTGACATGGGCTTTGATCCAAAGATGGGTGCTCGTCCTCTTCGCCGGGTAATCCAAGAACAAATCGAAGACCGGATTGCTGATTACGTTCTTGATCACAGTGACGTTCATAAATTAGTTGCTAAACTTGATGATAATGGGGACATTGTTGTCGAAGAAACTGAAGAAGTACCAACAATTGCTAAAAAATAATTGAGTATAAAAAACGAGGCTGAATTTTTTAGCCTCGTTTTTTATATGCTCAATTTACTTCCAAACGACGGCGGACCTCCAATACTGGAAGAGCAACCATTGGAACAATAATAATCGCCAATATCAATTCTGCAAGTCCATTAGTCGCCATGACTGTTTCTAAAGCAATTAATAAATGATTAACATTTACCCCATAAGTTTGCGCAACTGCTGGAGTACGATAAAATAGATAAATAAAGCCTAATACTAAGCCAGTATTAGTAAGGGCTCCTACTATCGCAGCACTTACCGCGGCGATATATTTTGCTTTGACCAAACGACACATAAGGATAAAAGTATAGCCAGCTAAAATCCCAATCATAATGCGCGGGACAACGGAAACAAGCGGGTTAACAAAAACTAAGGGAGCAAGCGGACTACTTGGTGCAACAAATGCTCGCACCCAAGTCAAAAGCCCCCAAATACCACCAATAATCGCGCCATCAACGGGCCCCAACACGATTGCCGCAATAATGACTGTTACATGAAGGGTTGTAATACTAAGCGGCCCTAGCGGAATGTTGCCAAAAAATGGGACAAAATCTTGTAAGAGAATAATTGCGATAAAGATTGCTAATGTCGTATTGTGCCTAATTTGTTGGTGCCGTGTTTTTGCCATTTTTCTTCTCCTAAATAAATTTGAATAGGCTTATTGTAATAAAAAAATCACCTATTCGCAATTCTCAAGAGAAATATGGTCGTTCCTTATCGTGTCAGCTACTAAAAAGCGCTATAATAATAGAGAATTAAGGTTACGGAGTGTTAATAATGATTGACAAGTTTAAAACAGGAAATCCTATCTGGGTTTACTATAATGATATCGATTCAGGAGCAAACCTTACCGTCCCGCAATTATTACGCGGATTCATCGGTCAAGAATACCAAATTGAACAAAAACAATTTCCTAATTACCGATACGTAAAAACTGAAGGTGAAACTAAGGGAACATTTGATATGCGGCAACGAATTGTGCACCTTTTTTATCGGAAACAAAATTGGGGAGAGGTTCAATCGATTGAAATGTATCTCCACCTCGATGCCCCTACACAGGTATTTGACACAGCTGGTGGAATGCCAGTCGGTGCCCCCCTTCCTGCTGATATTACAGTTAAGTCTTTTCACCGGGTTGCAACTAAGAATGGTCAGTTTTGGTATGAAATCGGCGCTGATCAATGGATTAAATACGATCAAATGCACGTTGTTGACAATCCATTCAACCAGGATATCCGGAAAGAAAAATCAAAACTTATTAATAATTTAACAGTGATTCCCTTGAAGAATGTTCAGGCCAAAGTTGATTATCTCCATAATAAGTCAATCAATGTCTATGATGCGCCTTATGGAAATAAAGTGGCAGAGATTCCAAATGGCGAAATAATTACCCTAATTGGAAAATTAAACGATAATGATGAGATTACCTGGTACCAAGTGGGCCGCAAGAAATATATTACTAGCAACTACATTCAAATTGAATATCCGGAAGATGATGAATAAAAAAAGCGAGAGGTTGAGAAAAAGCAAAAGTTTTTTTCTCAACCTCTCCTATTTTTACAAACAATAGCAAAATAACATGGAACTAGCTTCGCATCACCACAAGGCTCAAGGCTCAAGACTAATGCTCACTCACTTTTATTAATCCCGCCGTAATTGAATTTTATTATTAAAGAATCGCGCTAAAGCATAAACAATGATTAAGTAAATAACTAAAATTACCCAACCAGTAACGTTTGAGATTATGATTGATTTAAAGACACCACTAGCAGAAAGTGCAGGAATTAAGCCAACCAGTGAATAAGCTAACATCATCAATAAAACTAGGCACGCCATTGGAAGCCCAATTCCTACAATCCATTTCCACCGACGATTTAATAAGGCAAAACCATTACCAATTGCCATCATCGTTAAAGAAAAACCGAAGTACCATAAAAGACTATGCCAAGCAGAAACAAGATCAAACGGTGTATTCATTAAGCCCACCAGTTGTGCGATAAACCAAACTACTAATGTCATCAGGAAAAGAGATAAAATCCGCCCTTGCCATAGTGTTTTACGAGAAATACCGTTTTGAATTGCCCATTTAAAGTCAGTATAAGGAGTTACAAGGAAAATCGCCATTAAAAGCACGCTTAAGATTGATGAAGCAATGCTTGGAAGGGCTTGGAGGCTAACCAAAAAAGATTCAAGGTTGTGTGAAATAATTAATCCAAGCAGGTAGGTTATTAATGCAATTCCCAGCCCCCAACCTAAGGCAATTCCCGTAGCGTGACCTGCTTGTTGAAACATGGTTGAAATAACAAGGTTTCTCTTTTGGTTTTCCATTAGTATTCTCCCCCATTCGTTAAGTAAATGAATAAATGCTGCAAATCATAATGACCAATCTTAACTTGATCAGGAATCACACGCTGTTCATCTAAGCGATCAAGTAAGTAGGCAGTCTTAATATTACCCATCATCTCCGTTTTAAGAATTTTTAAGCCTGCAGTATACTCATCAACCATTTTTTCCGGACCACTAATTGCATAAGCCTTGGCTAATAAACTTTCTGTATCTTCATTAATAATGATGTGGTGTTGATCCATGATTAGAACATGTTCGACTAATTGTTGAATTTCTTCAATTAAGTGAGTTGATAAGACGAAGGTTCGCGGCCGCTCTTGATAAGTCTTAACTAATTCTTTATAGAAGCTATCACGGTGATTAGCATCTAAACCTAAAATCGGTTCATCTAATAAAACGTAATCGGCATTGACTGCTAAAGCAACGATCAGCTTGGAGGCTGTCCGTTGCCCAGTCGATAAGTTAGTAATTTTCATCCGGTCATTCAAGCCAAAAACCTTTAGGAGACGGTTTGCTAGATCATAGTCAAAATTATTATAAGCGGCATCGGCCAAGTCAAAGGTTTGACTTATCTTCATGTGACGCGGATAAAGATTAACTTCACTCATCAAAAAGATCTTGCTGAGGAGGTCATCATTGTTATTAACGTCTTCATTACCAATTTTTACTTCCCCGCTCGTTGGAAAAATCCGGTTGCTCATAATATTAAGAAGAGTCGTCTTTCCAGCCCCATTCCGGCCAAGGAGACCATAAATTTTAGCAGGTTCTAGGATAAATGAAATATTATCCAATACTGTTTGGCGACGGTACTTTTTGACAATATTTTTAACTATTAATTGATCCATCATTCTCACCTCGTTCGATTAAGTCTAATAAATGCTGCTTGGTAATCCCGAGCTTACCCGCTTCAACCAGCAAACTCTTTACATAATCGTTATAAAAACTTTCTTTACGTTGTTCCATAATTTTTTGTTGTGCACCTTTTTTTACAAACATCCCTAGTCCACGTCGCTTTTCTAAGAGGTCTTTATTAACCAAAATATTCATCCCCTTAAGAACTGTCGCAGGATTGATATGCAATTGCTGAGAAAGCTGGGTCGTTGACGGTACCTGCGAACCTTCATCAAAGCCCCCAGAGAAAATCATCTCTTCAAGCTGGTCGGCAATTTGCTGATAGAGCGGCGTCGAATCATTAAAGTCGAAATTCATAAGTGCACCTCCTTTTTGTTTAATACTTCATTACTTATGTAACTAAGTATATATGTAAAGGAGAATTTTGGCAAGAGGGTAAAAGAAAAAACTTCCTGCTCGGCTGAGGAGGAAGTTTTCTTGAAAGTTATTAAAACTACATGACCAGATAAAAATGTTTTAAATACGATTCCTAATCGCCCATTCTGGATTAATCCATTCACCATGACCAGTTGCTTTGCTTGAATCAGACCAACTTGGTACAAATGAATTTTTAAGGTCAACACCATAATTTGGACTAGTATTGATTCCCAAATGAAGATGATCCTTGTCACGGTAGCCAATTACTTGGCCCGCGTAAATAATATCGTTTGGTTTTACAGTGATCTTATTTCGGTTGCTAAATGCTTCTTGGTAGATATAAAGGAAACGACCATCCCAAATTGTTGTAAACCACCACATTGTTTGTCCATTATTATCACGAACAGTATTAACATCTAATACGCGACCACCATGAACGGCATGAACAGCTGAACCAGGGTGATCCTGGGTCCCAAAGTCTAAGCCATCATGATAGCCATTCTTGCGAATATTGCTGGTATAGCCAAATTTTTGTCCCTGATAATGCCAACCTTCGCCGGACTGTGGGAACGGCCAACTCCATCCATCATTTTGTGGAAGCGCACGAGCAATTCCATCATTTCCAAAGTTATAGCAATGACCATCGACCCAGTTTATTCCGGTATACATTCGACCATGCAATTGATCATTGTATACCCATAAATCATCTGGATCTGGTTGGCATTCATAGCCATCAGAGAAATAATAACGGTTACCATTAATTGTTCGCCACCCAGTTGCTAATTGACCATTTACTGGATCATAATAAACAGTCCCACCATTAAGACTCTGGAAGCCATCATTAATATCAATTTGTGGAGACCAGAAATCTAGATAATTACCATTGCCATTGGCATCATCCGTATAACGATGAATAACTTTAATTCCCCGATGATTCATTGCTGCGCTAACAGGTAAAGTTGCCGCAAAGGACGACTTACTGTTATTAAGCCATGACGTATTCGAACTATTTAGGTTTGAGTTTGTATTATCTAATTTGACTCGATAGAACTCATGACCATCAAGGCCGATAACAATTAAATATTGATAAGGTCGGCTATTTTCACCGATTGCTTCATGCCATCCCTTAATATTAATATTATTGCCGTCCAAGCTAACATTAGCATTTCCCATATTTGTGGAGTAATCACCACTGAATTGATCAGTTACTCCTTGGTTAAGATATGGGTTACCATCAGTAGCTGCTGAAAAACGTAATAAGATTTGAAGATTACTGTTAACTAGTTTATTGAGTTGATCTGTACTTAACTTAATATCCGTACTGAAACCACTCTTTGCGCTACCATACATCGCTGGGTATACTCGGCCAACATCTGGGCGGGCAATTAAGGATAACTTTTGGCGGGTAATTTCTTTCCCGTCAAACAGAACAATAAGGTAAGGATTCTGCTGAATTAAACTATTATCGCTTGCCATCCATCCCTGAACATGCAATCCTTGATCAGTCATCTTTATTTGATCAACGTAAGATGCTGTTTGGTTTAAAGTAACTGGTGATGACCAAAAATCAATATGTTGACCGTCATTACCGTTACCATTTGGATCTGCTGAGTATCGACTAACGACTGAATATTGATGACCTGGTTGGAGTGAATTCAAATTAAGGGTTACATTAAAACCTGCATTTTCGGCATTTAAGACGTGAGGGTAGGCTTTAGCAACATCTGGGCGAGCAATCCCATTAATTTTCATTGAAGCTACTTGCCGATTAGCTGTTCGATCAAAAATGATAATAAATCGGTTGCTGGCAACGTTAGATAAATCACTAGCATGCTAGCCTGCAACGGTTAATTGACCAGGTTCACTAATATTAAAACTGTCAAGCCAGCCCTCATTTACTCGGTTAACTGGTGCAATTCTTCGTGGTGCAAACCATTCAGTAACGTAAGATCTTTCTCCATTAGCAGCATTACTATACCGGCTTAAAATCTGATATTGATGGTTAGGATCAAGATTAGCAACATTAAAGATAGCTTTAAAGCCGGAATTATCTGCATTCATTATGTTTGGATAAACACGGATAACATCTGGACGCGCTACTTTTTTAACTTCTTGGCGACTAATTTCATGGTCGGCAGTTTGATCAAACAAAATTAAGAAGTGATGATCACGATTAATCGAACCATTAGTGGCATGCCAGCCTGCGACAGATAACTGACCATTTTGAACCTGAAATTGGTCTAAACTCCCATAGTTACTTTTATCAATTGCAATTGGTTGTGACCACCAGTCTGTGTGTTGTCCCTCACCAGTTTGCGTATTGCTATAACGGCTAACAACTTGGATAGAATCATTTTCATCCTGCATATTTTTAGTATTTAACTTAATATTTGAATTGTAACCAGAGTTAGCAGCATTGTACACATTGTGGACCTTTGCAACATCTGGACGAGTAACGTTATTTATTATTTTGCTTCGTCCTAATTCTTTATTTGTTGTACTATCGTAAGCAATTACAAATCGATTCTGTTCATCAAGGGACTGGTTAGTTGCTTGCCAACCTGTGACTTGAAGTTGGTCATCATTAAAGTTAGCCTGATCAAGATAACCATAATTACCCTTATCTTGATGGTCATAAGTTTGATCATTAGTAGGGTTATTAATTTTTTGAACTTGGCCAGTTGATTGCGGCTGTTGAGTATCAGCAAGCACATTCTCACTAAATACTACGCCAGTTGAGATCGCAATTGTAGTTATTGTCGCAACAATCCATTTTTTACCACTTTTATATAACTTAAAATGTTTTTTATTTTCCATTTTAATCTCCCAATTTATTATTAAACAATAAAAGGGTTAAAAATGTTCCCCAACACTTTAACCCTTTTTAAATCTTAAGCAAATACCCGTCTGATACCTGCAATTACATTACGTTGACCATTAACAATTGGTTGAACCATTACTCTTGGTGGCCAGCTTTCAATTACTTGGTTATTACCGAGGTAAATCGCAACGTGCCAAATAGTATGGGTTCCTGGTTGATAGTAGAAGACAAGATCCCCACGTTGCCGATCATTATATGAAACATTCATAAAGTGCGGATCAGCAAAGAGGTTACGTGAATTCCATTCGTTACCAGGGAAACCATGATAGATAGAACTGCACGAAGTTGGATTAATTCCACCGGCATATAGAGCTTGCATTACTAATCCGGAACAGTCAACACCGTAAGCTGGAGATGAAGAACATCCTGCAAGCCATGGTTTACCCATGTATTGATATGCTTGACGAATCATTGCTTCAATATGATCTTGACGTGAAGCACCAGCACCTGCTCCAAGTGGGGCTACGTAGCTATCAATACTTGTCCACTGATCAGCAGGCAAGCCTAATGCAACCCAGGTGTTATAGTCAACCCAACCAGTTGCTGGTAAGCCATGAGCCCGTTGAACACTCATTACCCGGTAAGCATCAGCGGTAGTGTAAGTGTTATGTTGATAACCAGTCCCAATTCGATCCTTAACTAGTTGCGTCTTAATTCCTTCATAACCAGGGCCGATGTTATGACCAACGGGACCACTTGGTTGGATTTGACTATAGTTAATTTGGTACATCCATGAAGGATTTTGGTAAAGATTTAAATATTGATTAGTAAGCCATGCTTGCGAATAGTTTCCTTCACCATTATCTGCGTTACTATAACGACTGACTAATTGCATAGCATCGTGAGCATATTGACCATCAATATTAAAGTCAACTGTAAATCGAGCATTATTTGCGCCTAAGATATTACCATAAACGTTATTAATATCTGGACTGGCAACATTAGTTACTTCTTTTCGAGCGATTTCACGCCCCTTACTTAAATCCCATAAGATTATAAAGTGATGAGAGTCAATCATCGATGCATCAGCAGCGTGCCAACCAGAAGCAGAAATAGTTGTACCATTTTGAGTAAAGTGATCTAACCATGCTTGATTATTATTTAAGTTCACATTATTGTTATACCAATAATCAATATGGTTCCCTTCCCCATTCTTGGCATCATCAGTATAACGACTGACAAGAACAAATTGATGACCAACCATTGCTGGAGTGATATCAAAGGAAGTTGTAAAACGTGCATGATCAGCATTATTAACATCAGCAAAGCCATTTTGGGCAACATCCGCACTTGCCAGTGTCTTAACAGCTTGACGAGCAACTTCATGATTTGCCGTCTTATCAAACAAGATTAGGTAATGGTTAGTTAATATAGTAGATTGATCATTAGCATTCCAACCACTAACAATCACTTTGTTAGACTTATTATCAATTCTAAATTGATCGAGATAACCGGCATTTTTGTCTTTACCTAATTTAAGAGAATTATTAAACCAGTAATCTGAACGATTTTCTTCACCATTCTTGGCATCAGAGCTGTAACGACTAACAATCGTTAATTCATCGCCTAACATTGCTGGGGTGATGGTAAAGTTCGCACTGAAACGGGAATGATCCGCATTAACAATTTCATTATAGCCATTTCGTGCTACATCAGAACTTGCCAAAGTCTTAACAGCTTGACGGGTAATTTCCTTGTTCTTAGTCTTATCAAAAAGAATCAAAAAATGGTTTGACTTGTTGACAGATTGGTCATCTGCATGCCAGCCGGAAACTTCAATATTGTTACCATTAACTTTGAAGTTATCTAAATAGCCAGCCTTAGTTTGAATTGTCGGGTACCAAAAATCGGCACCGCCGTTTATTTCACCATTGGTATCATTAGTATAACGTGAAACGAAGCGGACCGAAGAAACATTATTTAGACGATCTACTGGAATCGAAGCTTTAAAACCACCATTTTCAGAAATCGGAGCTTTAGGGTAAACCTTTTGAACATCTGGACGACTAACTGTTTCTACTTTTCCACGATATAATTCCTGATTATTATCACCATTTAAAGCAATTAAGTAATGGTCCATTCCTGTCTTATACTGGTTTGTAGCATGCCAACCGCTAACATCAATTGTGTTAGCATTGTCAGTATCAGCAGTTACTGTATCGATATAACCAGCATTTACTGGTGTTTGGAAATCAATATCTGTGCCCTGTTGCTTATCAGTTGCCAAATTAGGTGCCTTAACATCTGAAGGTTGAGCACCCTTGTCTACTGACTCGTTAGTTACAGCAACAGTTGGGGTTTGAGTTGAAGCAGTTGCTGTATCTGCATGCACTGTTCCACTAGCAACAGAAACTCCTGCTGCCACTGCTACTAGCGTAATCATCATCGTACACCAGTTTTTACCAGCTTTAAAAAGCTTATAGTGGCTTTTGCTTTGCATAATATTACCTGACTTTCTACAAATAAATTACTTTCACTTAAACACGTTAATTAAATCACAGGTTTAATAATTTTTAAATAGTTTTTCATTTTTTCTTCACAATTTTCAGACAAAAAATAAAGCACTTATGAAGGCAAAAAACTTCATAACTACTTTATTAATTATTACAACTTCGCCGTTAACTTCACATCAGGATACTTTTGCTTAAACCAATTTTCGGCGAATTGATTTTCAAATAAGAATAGTGGCTGATCATGGATATCCTTGACTAAGATGTTTCGTGATGACGACATCTTTTCATCTAATTGGTCTGGATCAATCCACCGGGCAGTCTTAGTTCCCATTGGTTCCATGACAACCTCGGAATTATATTCATTTTGCATCCGGAACCTGAACACTTCAAATTGAAGCTGACCAACTGCACCGAGAATATAATCACCAGTAGAATAACTCCGGTAAAGCTGGACGGCCCCTTCTTGAACTAATTGATTGATTCCCTTGTGGAAAGACTTCTGTTTCATCACATTCTTAGCAGAAACACGGACAAACAGTTCTGGCGTAAATTGTGGTAACTTTTCAAATTGAATATCTTTTTTACCATTGTAAATAGAATCACCAATTTGGAAGTTTCCGGTATCGTATAAACCAATAATATCACCGGCAACAGCTGTCTCAACATTTTCACGGGTATCGGCCATAAATTCAGTCACATTTGATAACCGCATTGGTTTCTTAGTCCGTGATAATGTAACATCCATCCCCCGATCAAATTCACCGGAACAAATTCGGACAAAGGCAATTCGATCACGATGACGAGGATTCATGTTAGCCTGAATCTTAAAGACAAAACCAGAAAATTCAGGATCAAGGGGCTTAACAACATCCCCGTCCTCAGTTTTGTGGTCACTTGGTGCAGGGGCAAACTGTAAGTAGGTCTCCAAGAAAGTCTGAACTCCAAAATTAGTTAAAGCAGACCCAAAGAAGACCGGTGTTTGGTCCCCCTTGGCAATCTTTTCTCGATTGAGTTCATTACCGGCAACTTCGACCAGTTCCATGCCGTCCATTGCATCTTGCCATTCACCATCAACAGCTAATGGGTTATCGCCCTTAACATTACCGTCTTCATCTAATGGTAAGTAAGGATTGTTTTCATCAGCTGGGTGAGTCAAGGCAACACGATGGTTAAAGCGGTCATAGATTCCCTTAAACTGGTGACCAGAACCGATTGGCCAGTTGATTGGGTAAGTCTCAATTCCTAATACGTCTTCAACTTCATTTAAGAGATCAAGTGGTTCACGGGCATCTCGGTCAAATTTATTCATAAAGGTAAAGATCGGAATTCCCCGCATCTTACAAATTTGGAATAGCTTCTTAGTCTGCGGCTCGATCCCCTTCGCACTATCAATAACCATCACAGCGGAGTCCACCGCCATTAATGTCCGATAAGTATCTTCAGAGAAATCTTCGTGCCCTGGAGTATCCAAAATATTGATCCGCTTACCTTGGAAATCAAATTGCATAACAGATGAGGTAACAGAGATTCCCCGCTTCTTTTCAATCTCCATCCAGTCTGACTTTGCAAAATTACCGGTCTTCCGTGCTTTAACGGTTCCGGCTTCACGAACTACTCCCCCAAAAAGCAAGAGTTGTTCAGTAATCGTTGTTTTCCCGGCATCCGGGTGAGAAATAATGGCGAATGTCCGCCGCTTATTAACTGCTTCAGCAAGTTCTTTTGGTGACATTAATTTTTTCCTTTCCTTATTTTATTCTCGTGAAATATCTCTACTATATTATTACAATTTTTTATGAAAGTCTATTCTTAAAAAAGTTACAGAAAGTTTAAAGTATTGAGATATATTTGAACTTAGGATTAATTTTCTGCTATATTAATAAAGTTAGAACTTATTTTTATTGAGGTACTTAGTATATGGATAATAACAATAACAACGAATCGCGGGAACATTACCGTAAACGGATGGAAGAACGTATCCAACGTGACGTTAATGAACGCAAGCGTCGAGAACGCGAGGAAGCACACAATAGACGTGAAAATCGTTTACGACGAGAAGAAGAACAATCGTCACCCGATTATCAACCGCCAAAAAAGCATCACTATCGAACGCCAAATTGGGTGCGCACGTTAATTGGATTATTAATCTGTCTAGTAGTGGCCGGCGGATTTTACGAATATCATAAAGTTCACTCAGTTGCCAAAGGGGTGTTTGGCGCTGGTGATGGAAAAATCAGTAAAAAGTTACAAAAAGGTGAACCGGTTTCCGTCCTGGCTATGGGAACAGATGTCGGGGCTTTAGATCGTGGTAACAAGGGTGGTAATACCGACTCTTTGGAACTGTTTACTATTAATCCGAAAAAGAAAACAATCACCATGACCAGTATTCCTCGTGATATTCTTGTACGTGTTGAGACTAGTGATGGTCCTGATTACGTTAAAATCAACGCTGCCTATTCAATCAATGGACCAAAGCAAACCGTAAAGCAAGTATCAGAATTACTTGATGTACCGATTGATTACTATGCAGTTATTAACATGGGAGTTCTCGAAAAAGTTGTTAATTCCGTTGGCGGGGTCGAGGTTGATAACCCATTTGCCTTTGACTACGAAGGCCACCACTTCAAGAAAGGTAAACAACACCTTAATGGCGCAAATGCGTTGAAGTATTCCCGGATGCGGTATGATGATCCAAATAACGATTATGGTCGGCAAAAACGGCAACAACAAATTCTAAAGAGCGTTATTAATAAGTTCAAGGCTTCAGGCTCAATTGGTGCAGCTAACAAGATTTTAGATGCTGTTGGGGATGGCGTTAAGACCAATATTCCAATTGATGATATTGCGACCTTGTATGGTAACTACCACGGCGCAATGAACAATGTTAAGACCTACCATTTCCAAGGACAAAACGCAACGATCGAGGGAGTCTCCTTCCAGATTGCTAGTCCTAAAGAAATTAACCGGGTATCAAAACTGGTACGAGCCCAACTTGGCTTAAAGGCTAAGAACATTGTTAACCACGAAACGAAGATGTACAAGTCACAACCACACTACAATGGTTACAATGAGACTGACTTTATCCTTCCTGGTGGCGCTAGTTACAATGATCCTGGTAGTGGTAACGGAAATGATGAAGTTATTGGCAGCTCTCGTTCATCCCGACGGAGTACAAATGAGACTGAATCATCTTCAACATACACAGCAGGTAACAATGAAAGCTATAGCGAATCTCGAGCAGTTCCGACAACTGGAAATCAAACACCGACTGCTCCTATCCAGCATCATTATTCTACCCCTCAATACCACACTTATAATGGTTATCATTCAACTTATACTCACCCAACATATGGTAATCATTATGGATATACACATCGGTATTATTAATAAAAAAGCATTTTCGTAAAATTTGGACGAAAATGCTTTTTTATTATTCAGTTTTAGTTTTATCAACAGGATGTTCAATTCGATAAATATCAAAGAAGTATTCACAAACAGTCTTGATAACGGCATAGAATGGAATGCATAAGATCATTCCCCCGATTCCAGCAATATGGCCCGCAGCAAGTAACAACATAATAATTGTTAATGGATGAATCTGAAGTGTCTTCCCGATGATATTAGGGTAAACAATATTTCCATCAACTTGTTGAACAACGATCACCACCACAATTACCCAAATGATCTTATTTGGTGCCATCGTTAAAGCAACAAATAATGCTGGAGCAATCCCGATATAAGGTCCGATATATGGAATGATATTAGTCAAACCAGCAACAATTCCGAGAACAATTGCCAGCGGCTGGCCAATAATAACGTAACCAATTGAGGTAAATACACCGACAAATAAACATTCAATCATTTGTCCAGAAATATAGGAAGATAGAGTTGAATTCATTTTACCAAGCAAGTCATTTACTTCTTTAGCATGGTGGGGAGAAAGCCATTTTTGAATACTTGGAATAAGTTTAGAACCATCCTTAAGCATATAAAATAGCATTACCGGAACAGTAATTGTTACCACTGTCACGTTCGTCAGCATACCAATGATATCCCCGACCCGCGTTGATAGGCCTTGCAAAACCTTTTGCGCATATCCAGCTAGTTGGTGATCAAATTGCCGGTAATATGCATTTAAATCCACATTTTGCAAGAATGAATGCTCAATCGTATCATTAATAAGGTGTTGAATTCCTGTGACCGTCTGTGGCATGTTACGTACTAATGTTGAAATTTCTTTTACAACTGGTGGAATTAGCATGGCAATGCCGCCAACAAGAATCACAATCAACAAAAGGACGATTAGCAGACTGGCAATTCCCCGATTCATATGAAAACGACCAATTTTAATCTTCATAAATAACTTTAAAACTGGATTTAGCATATAATACAGGAATCCAGAAATAATTAACGGAACAAAGACCACCGAAACAAAGGTTAGAAATGGCTGAAAAATAAACTGAATTTTTGTACACATCCAGATTAACGTCGCCACTGTTAGTAATAGCAACGGCCAAAACAGCCAATGATAAAATTTTTGCTTAGACATAGTTACTCCTTAATAAAAAACCTTCTAAAATTGTACCTCAATTCTAGAAGGTTTTGTTTAAAGATTTGAAATTAAAGATGAGAATATTCGTATTTAACTAGTTCAAAGAAATCCTTCATTGTATATGAAGTGCCAAAGTAACGGGATGCGCGATTAGCCCAATAGCCATCTGGATCAGTGTGATCAGTCTTTCCATTAGCAATGTATTGAGTAACATTGTGGTGAGACCATAATGTTCCAGTTCCGTTTACTTGAGCTAAACTAGGTACCATTCCATATTCATTCATCTTATATGCAGTGTAGTAAGCTGCGTTTACAAGTTCTCGGGCAAAGTTATTAGCACCATAAACCTCAACTTGTTCAAACTGAACTGCTCGGCCATTAGCTGGATATGCAGCACCCCAAGCTTCATGATCTGTAGGAGAAATTTCAATAATTTGATCTCCATCTACAAATGCGTGAACAAAGGCATTATTGTAATGTGCTTTTTCATAGTTAATCTCACCCCAAATACTATCATTAGGGTTAGCAGTTTCATGAACAACAACCATGTTTGGTTTTCCGTCTTCTGTTTCACTATATACGTCAGTAGTATCAGATGGAATTACATGATTTACCGTAATAGTCGCATGATTAATATGATTATTTAAAATGTAGCGATTAATTCCATTTGCATTTAAATTATATTCCAAATTTACTAGAACAGGATTTGATGATAAATCAATAAAATTACCATTTCCATCTTTATCATCAGTTAATCGATGAACAAAACGAACTAAGTGCCCTTGCATTTTAGTTGGAATGTTCATTGTTACTTGGAAACCTGACTTATTTGCTCCTTCAATATATGGATAAACATTTTGAACATCATTCCGTCCAAGACCCTTATCCGTAATCTCTTGGCGGTAAAGTTCTTGACCGTTATTATCAAGAACGATCAACCATTCATATGGTTTATTACCCGCTTGCGTACTTGCATGCCAGCCACTTAAATTAACCTGACTAGCTGTTACGTGAATATTATCAAAATTACCAGCATTTGTTGGGTAATTTTGACTATATTGGTCACTAAAGTCCTTATTAGCATCATTCCCAGCAAAACGCATAATTACTTTAAGGGTGCCGTTTGCCTTAGCTGGATCTACCTTAAATTCACCGTTAAAGCCACTCTTTTGCGAGTTGTAAATGCTTGGGCAAACTTTAGCTACGTCAGGACGGTCAGTTAGTTCGACCTTCGTTCTGGCAATTTCTTGACCATCATTCAATAAAATAAGGTAAGCATTAGGCTTGTTAATTGATTGATCGCTGACCATCCAGCCTTTTACATTGTAGCCCTTGTCAGTCTTGGTAAAGCTATCAACATAAGAAGCTTGTTGATCTAACGTTACAGGATTAAACCAATAATCGGTAGTCTTACTTTGACCATTATCCCCATTACCACCATCTAACGTCGAGTAACGACTAACAAGGCTATAGCTATGGCCTGGGGTAAGATTTACTGGGCCAAAATTAGCATTAAAGCCGGATTGCCCAGCTGTTGCTACTGTAGGATAAGCCTTTGCCACATCAGGACGAGCAACATTAGTGACCTTAATGGACTTAACTTGCGTCTTATTTGTATTATCAAATAAGATCAAGTAGTGATTATTTTCAACTTGAGAATAGTCAGTTGCGTGCCAGCCACTAACGATTAATTGACCGTTACTAAGATTAAATGAATCAAGATTTCCTTGGTTACTAGTGTTAGCTGACGCAAATTTCTTAGGAGCATACCAGTAACTAACATAATTTCCTTCACCATTAGCAGCATCGCTATAGCGGCTGATAATTTGCAGTTCATGGTTTAAGTCAATGCCAGCCAGTGAAAAGGCTGTATTAAAACCAGAATCTTTGGCATTAATCACTTGAGAGTAAGCTTTCGCTACATCGGGACGGACCGTAGGCTCTACTTTTACCCGAGTAATTTCATGACCAGCGGTGTGGTCATATAAAATCACATAGTGATTAGCTTTCCCTAATGCCTTATTAGTTGCATTCCAACCAGAAACTTGAAGCTGATTATCTTTAACACCAAAATTATCAAGATAAGCATAATTTCCCTTATCAAGATTAATTGGTTGCGACCAATTATCAACACGATTCCCTTCACCATTAGCGGCATCACTATAGCGACTAACAATGTGAATCTGGTCATCAACGCTCTTAACCTTACTCCAGTCTAGATTATTCATCGTTGCTTGGTAACCGGAATCCTTGGCGTTGACCACATCTGGATAAGCCTTGGCAACATCAGGACGCGCCACACTTTCGGTTACCGATGTACGACCTAATTCAGTATTAGTAGTACTATCATAAGCCACTAAATAACGATTATCCTTGCCAGCGGCTTGATTGGTTGCTTGCCAACCACTAACATGCAAGTCATTATTATTAACAACTTGAGCAGCATCAAGGTAGCCATAGTTCCCGTTATCCTTTGCTTGAGCAGCCTTTTCTTGACTAGCGAGCTCTGCATTGGCATCGCCAGTAGTAGGATTAGTAGTTTTAACTACCGGTACATTATCAGTCGGCGTATCAGCTTTTACATTCGTATTTCCCAATACTAATCCCGCTGAAACAGCCGTAACAGCTAAAGCCATCGCGCACCAATTTTTACCATCTTTGTATAATTTATAGTGTTTTTTAATTTCCATTGTTATCTCCCAAAATTCCCCTATAAAAAAGCTACTTATTTATTAACAATAAGTAGCTTTTCTTTATTACTTAGAACCATTCCGAATTAAGTCTAATGGATTTAACCAAGTACCATTATTGTTAAATGAGTTAGCTAAAGCAATATTAAAGTTATGTTGACGGGTAACACCGATATGAACGTGTGCCGTATCACGACGACCAATTACATCACCAGTGTTAATTTGTTGACCAACTTGAACTTGAATATTGTTCTTATTTGAGAATGCTTCTTGATAAACAGTAAGGTATTCACCAGTGTCAACTAATACATACCAATCTAAACCAGCAGTATAACCAATTTGGGTAACCTTACCACCGTGAATTGCATGAACCTCTGAGCCTGGGTGATCAATTGAACCAAAGTCAAGACCATCATGGAAGCCATTTCTACGGAACTGTCCACCAGGATTTACACCAAATAACTGTGCACCGCCAAAGTGACCTTCACCAACGTTAGGGAATGGCCAACCCCACTTATCATTTTCAACTGCTACACCATTATTACCGAAGTCATAAGATTTACCATCAACGGTATGGGTACCAGTAAACATAGCACCTGTAGATGGGTCAAAATAGTAGTTATTGTTATTGATATTCACCCAACCAGTCTTTTTAGCACCAGTACGAGAATCATAGTAGAAAGTAGTGCCATTTTCATTTTGGAATTCTGAATAAACAGAAATAGGATTTGAGTAGTAATCTACATAACTACCTTCACCATTAGCTTGGTTAGAGTAACGGTGAATCAAGCGAACAACTTTATGATTAATTTGATCGTTAATGCTTACAGTAGTATCGAAACCAGACTTAACACTATTAGTTAACCATGGATATACCTTTTGAACATCATTACGAGTGATATCCTTTGTATTTACCGCTTGACGAGTTAATTCATGACCATTCTGATCCAATACGATAATAAATTGGTAGTCCTTTCCGGCAGTTTGTGTACTTGCGTGCCAACCAGCAACCTTAATTTGGTTACCAGAAACATTTACCGTATCAAAACTACCCGCATTAGTAGCATACTTATTAGTATTTTGATCGGTGTAATTACTGTTACCATCATTTGAACCAGTAAAACGTAGAATCATTGAAAGTTCGCCAGTTAAACTTGCTGGATTTACTATCAAATCAGTACTAAATCCACTCTTACGACTGTTGTAAAGGCTTGGGTAAACAGCAGCTACATCTGAACGGTCAGTTAAAGTAACCTTGCTACGAGTAACTTCTTTACCATTATTAAGTAAAATAACATAAGCGTTTGGACGATTAACCGCAAAGTCACTCGCCATCCATCCTGTTACATGGAATCCTTTATCATTTTGAGTAAATGAATCTACACTGTAGCGTGCTTGATTGAACTCAAGGCCATTAAACCAATAGTCCACATAGTGACCTTGATCCCCATTACCATTAGCAGAAGTAGAATAGCGACTAACTAATGAATATTCGTGACCAGGAATAATGACATTAGCATTAAATGTGCCAGTGAATCCTGCCTTACCTGCAGTTTGAATAGCTCCAAATGCCTTGGCAACATCGGGACGGTTAACTTGACTCGCTGAAAGGGAAGCAGCTTGTTTGTTAGCAGTCCGATCAAAAAGGATCAAGAAGTGGTTAGGTGCGATGGTTGATGCATCATTTGCATGCCATCCATTAACAACTAATTGCCCATTACTAAAATTGGCACTATCAAGATTACCTTGGTTTTCACGGCTTGTTGGTGCAAACCAGAAATCTACACGGTTACCTTCACCGTTTTGAGCATCACTGTAACGGCTAATTACTTGTAATTGATCACTAGCGTCAAATGATAACTTTGATAAATCAAATGTTACATTGAAGCCAGACTTAGTGGCATTATTTACATTTTGATAAACCTTTTGAACATCGGGACGTTGACTATTCTTTTCATCAACCAATTGACGGCTAAGTTCATGGCCCTTTGTCTTGTTATAAAGAATTACATAGTGGTAATCCTTATTACTTGCTTGGTTAGTTGCATTCCAACCAGTAACATGTAATTGGTCATTTTCAGTATGCATATCATCTAACCAAGCATAGTTACCTTGGTCAAAAGTGAATGCAGGATACCAGTAATCCACATGGTTACCCTCACCGTTCTGAGCATCACTGTAACGACTAATTACACTAATTGAGTGGTTAGTGTAATCCTCATTAGCAGTATTTAATTTAATTGTTGAATTAAAGCCAGAAGTAGCAGCATTAGTAGCATCAGAATGTACTTTGGCAACATCCGGGCGACTTACATTTTCAACTTGTTGGCGACCTAATTCAGCCTTTGCAGTATTATCATAGGCAATTACGTAATGATATGGCTTGTCCTCAGCTTGGTTAGTTGCTTGCCAACCACTAACTTGCAACTCGTTGTTTGATAAACTAACTGAATCTAAATAACCATAATTGTTGGGATTTTGTGGTTGAGTTGCTTCTTTATGTTGTACTTCTTGATTATTGCCCTGCGTTGGAACAACATTATAATTTTCTGTATTTTGAGTAGCTTCACTAGCTTGTGGACTAACTGCTACTCCGTTATATGTATTTGGTGTTTGTACATCAATTGTGGATGTATTTGGTTGTTCATTAGTTGTTTGTTGAGGAGTAACTGGTTGTTGAACATCAGTTGTTTGATCATCAGCAGCAGCATTCCCACTTAACAGGAATAAAGCTCCTCCACATACAGTAAGAGTAGATAAAACTTTTGATTTTAAATGACTAGGTTTAAAAATAAGCTTGTCCTCCATAAAATTAAAACCGAATTGTAACTTAAATACTTAATTTTCTCACGATTAATATCATACTGGTTGTGCTTTCTCCTTGCAAATCAACAAAAAAGCCTACAAAAACCTTTAATAACAGCTTTTGTAGGTAATCGTAACTATTAAGATATATATTTTTAACTTAATTGTAATAATCGTTAATCATGCTTGACTAATCATTGTTGTAAAAAGAAATCGTTTACTTTCTTAATACGCACCGTCACGTTTAAAGATACTGATAATGTTCTTAAACATTATCTTCATATCAAATCCGAGTGAAGCCTCATCAACATATTCCAATTCAACATCACAACGTTCGGGATAAGGAATATTACTGCGACCACTTGATTGCCATAGTCCCATTGCTCCTGGCTTTACTGACAAAAACTTATCAACTCGGTCACCATACTCAGCCAACTCTGCCTTAACAACTGGTCGGGGCCCAATAATACTCATCTCGCCACGCAAGATATTAATAAACTGGGGGATTTCATCAATGGATGTTTCCCGTAGCCACCTACCCAAACGCGTAATCCGGGGATCTTCTTCTGGTTCCAACTTATAGTTATTTGCCACATATTTAGCATAAAGTTCAGGATCATTTTCCAAAATTTTATCTGCATTTACAATCATTGAACGGAACTTGTAAATCTTAAAGGGCTTCCCATGCCAGCCGATCCGTTCTTGCTTATAAAATAATGGTCCCTTATTATCGCCAAAGCGATTCATTATAAAAATAGCTAAAAATACTGGACTAAAGCAAACTAATGCTCCTGATGAGAGCACAATATCAAAGAACCTTTTCCAGAAAAGGTAGCTCTTAGATTGTTGTTTAATTTTTACCTTCTCACTCATGATTCTCAACTCTACTTTTTCTCTTTAATAATATATATCGGTCGTTTCTTGGTCTGCATATAGATCCGACCAATGTAGCGACCCACTATTCCTAAACACAGTAACTGGATACCACCGAGGAATAGGATGATGCAAACCATTGAAGCCCAGCCAAAAGCACTACTAGCAGGCTCAATAATCTTTCTTATTATAACAATAATCATCCCGATAATGGAGATGAATGCCGTTAATCCGCCAGCCCAGGTAGCAATTGCCAAGGGAGCTTCTGAAAAATCAGTGATCCCGTCAATTGCGTATTTAAATAATTTCCAGGTCGACCAATCCGTTGTTCCGGCTACTCGTTCGACATTTTTATAGGGAAGGTATTTAGTCTTAAACCCAACCCAATTAAAAATTCCCTTTGAGAACCGGTTATATTCGGTTAATGACAACACCGCATCGACCATCTGGCGGGTCATCATTCGGTAATCACGGGCTCCAGAGACAATTTTAGTATCAGAAATTTTATTGATAACATTATAAAACTGGTTAGAAAGGAAGGACTTAAACTTTGCCTCACCTTTTCGATCTGTCCGCCGCATCCCCACACAATCATATTCACCAGTAGAAATATCTTTATACATCTCTGGTAAATATTCTGGTGGATCCTGTAAATCAGCGTCCATCACAACGACATAATCACCTGTTGCGGCCTGTAAGCCGGAATAAAGCCCTGCTTCTTTACCAAAATTCCGTGAAAAAGAAACATAATGAACCCGTTCTGGATCTTGTGCGTGCAGCTTGCGTAGTTTTGCTAAAGTGTCATCACTCGATCCATCATTGACAAACCAATATTCTGTTTCTACTGGCATCTGTTTAACCACTTTTTTAACTGCCGGGTAAAAAAGTGGAATAGTTTCTTCCTCATTATAACAAGGAACAACTATTGACAATTTTGGCATTCTTGTCTCTCCAATCGTTAATGTTCACCATGGCCGGTGACTTTACGTTTTAAGAACTTCGCAATCTTTAATGGCCAGTTTTGCTTTTCAAGAAATACCCGGTTAACCTCCACTGTCTTGTATTGCGGATTAGTCAACAACCAAGTATCGAGTAAAAGCTCACTCAAAAAACCAAACACCCGTTGCTCATATGGTGTGTAGTCAGAATAATCAACTTTTTTCTCAACTTCGCCTAAAACATCAAACAGCCAGGTACAATATTCGTCCAACGGCTGCTTCTTCATAATCATCATGTTGAAATAATGAGCCGATGTCTGTTTCATTACCTTTTCAAAAGCAGGTAAGTACTGGGGATATTTCTCCTTTAACACCTGCCGCGTAATTTCAAGCGGTGCGTGCTCATGAACATGGAGGTAATGTGATTCATTTGTTTCGATATAGTAATGCCGCTTCTTTGGCAAGATTACATCAGCATCTTTCAACAACTCTTCAACTTGTTCATGATTGAGGAGAGTTGAAAGATCCTTTGAGTGTCCCATCGTTAAGTAACGACGGTAGTGGACTAATCCTAACGCATCCACATCAAGATTTTTCCATCCCCAGTACAAAGCTGTTAATTCATTGTAGTGCGGATTCTTTTTTGAAATATTATCTCCGGTGTTATCACCCTGAAATGTATGGTTAACAGTCGGGTGAATCTCTTTACCAACAAAAACTGGTAAATATATTGGATCATCTGGCATCCGATAATTTTTATGGACAGCCACTAAGATTTTAATATTCACTATTGTACTCCTAATTATTGTTTTTAAACATAATCATTAAAATAATACCAGTAATTCCCAATCTTGGAAAGTTATTATTGGAAATCTTGCGTAGCTAACCAGCTTTGGACATCGTCAAGGTCAAAACCCTTATGATACATTGCCTGCTTAAAATGCTGCTCACGCTCGTAGCCTTGGTAACGGCGAGTCCGATGCCATTGCTTCGCTGCTTCTTTTGCTAAAAGGTCGTTCTCTTGCTCCAGATCAGGTTGTGGAACAACTTCATCCTTAATCATTTCATACACACTACTAGAGAAGCCTTTTGTCATAACCCCCTGTTTTACTTTTTGTTCTCGTCGCCGCTCTGGCTGGTTTCGATAACGGCGAAATAACTTTCCAGCTAACTTTTTTGCCAATTCTGCTTGAACTTCGGGAGTAAATTGCGTTAAAGCATCATCAATATCGTTTTCGCCAATCCCTTTTTGTCGTAAGTATTGACGAATTACCCTAGGGCCCTTTAAGTCTGTATTAATCATCGTGCGGACATAGGAAGCTGCATAGGCATGATCATCGATTAACTGTTGACCGCGCAGCTTTTTCAAGATTGGCTCAACAAACTCTTCCGGTGTATCAATTTCTTTTAGCTTCTTAACGATATCGCTTTCCGTCCGCATCTGGTAAGAAAGGTAATCAAGCATCCGAGAATATGCCTTTGCTTGCTGATCAGCAGTCGCAATGGCTGCAATTTGCTTTTCATCTAGCTCGGTTCCCTTCATCAAACGGAACTGAATCAAAACACTTTCTGCAACTGGAAAAGCATACTTACCATCAAGGTATATGTTATATCGACCCTTCCGTTTTTGTGCCTCAATTTTCGAAATTTTTGCCATTTTTAAATTTCTCCTTAACATTCTCAATTTTTAATCGTTTATAAAGGTGTAAGCAGTGGCCGCTACTTAACAAATCAAATTAAACAAAGGAAGTTTTTATCATGCAAATGGTTCGTAATTTCAAGTCCGCTAAAATTCAACTCACCCTCACTAACAGTGAACATCCCAAGGGCGTTAAACATCCCTTTAACAACATTATTGAGGAAGTCACTAATGAGCAGGTAGCACAATTTAGTGCAGCAATTGAAATGCTTACTGCTGAAAAATGCCTTGATACAGATATTATCGTTACTAGTCAAGTCGCATTGAACAACTAATCTCAAGGAGGAAATTAACTTATGCGTACATTAAGCTTAACTTTCAAGGGTAGTCTTGGTAAAAAGCATTCATTAAAGTTGAACTATGCCAGTGGTGATCTTGATGCCGAAACCGTTCGGAAGGCAATGCAAGAAATTGCACAAACCCACCTTTTTACTAAAGAAGGCGAAGATATTTATCAGCAACCTCTTTCTGCAAAATACATTGATACTGTTTCTACCGTTATCTTTAACGACGAACAAAAGTAATTAAATATCGAGTTCTAAAGATCTTCAACATTTGGAGGCTAGGAAAATTCCCTAGCCTCCATTTTTGTTTGTACTCTTTCTTTCTACCAGTTGCCAAAAGTGTTTCTTGGCGTGCAATTCACCTTCATGGCATTCTTGCAAAGCAGCATTGAGAGCCGCCCCCAGCATGATAATATAGCCAGAAAAGTCAAGCCATACCATCATTGCAATAAAAGCCCCAATTGTCTTATAAGAGATAACACTATGACTAAAGAGAATCGTATAAAATGAGAATAAACGTGATAATCCCATCCATAACAAAGAAGCCAAGAATGACCCAGCAAGTGCATAGCGCAACCGAACCTTCGCATTAGGAACAAAGTAATACAAAAGCGTAAGAGCAATAAACAAGACGCCAAATGTTACTGGCCACCTTAATGAGCTAAACAATGAAATGTAGTCACGCCGAAAATTAAAAATTGGCTGGATACTCTTTAGGACTTGTTCACCAAAACCGTACAAAATAATAATAATAAAAATAATTATCAATAATACAATCATCCAAATAAACGAGACGATTCGGTTCATCACCGGATTCTGATTTTCCGCAATCCCATACGCATGATTAACGCTGCGTTGAAAAGCGGCAATCCCCTGACTGGTCGACCAAAGAGCAATCAAGGCCCCAGTTGTCAGAACACCACCACTCCCCCGTCGTAAGAAATCATAAATCAACGGCTGGATAAAATCATAGACCGATTCAGGAATTGCAGTTGAGAGGTAGGCTAAAATCGTCTTAGCGTCAATTCCAATCATCGGTAATAAATTTCCTACTACCATCACGGCGGGAAAAATAGATAATAAGGTATAGTAAGCTAAGACAGCAGCAGAACTTGAAATCTGGGCCATTGTAATATGTTGGATTAATAATGCAATAAAAGTTTTACCTTTGCCCGGTTCCTTGTCCATAATAACCTCCGAAAATATTTTATAGGTTTAATTATAACAAACTGAACACCCGACAAATATTACAGAATGGATAAAAAAGCGGCTGGGAGAAAACTTTTGTTTTCTCTCAGCCTCAATTACTTATTATGAATAATAGTAAGATAACGTGGAACTAGCTTCGCGTCGCCACAAGGCTCGAGTCTAAGTACGAACGATAATCAGCCCGTGCCATGCTAATCACCGTTCTATCCTTAGCCCACCGCCTTGTCGAGAAGGTTATTTTCCACTTACTCTTTATTCAATTTTTTAAGTCGCTGGTAAATGATAATTCCACCGATGCAAGTAATAACAAATTCAGTAAAAGGAACTGCTGCCCAGACCCCATTAATTCCGGCAACTTTTGCCAGAATAAAGATTGCGGGGAGAAGGATAATATAACCACGAAGAATCGATAAAGAGAATGATGCCCGCGCTGATCCAATTGCTGTTAAGAAAAGGATGAACAATAGATTTAACGCGCTGAAGAATACACTTGTAAAGTAAATCGGGAGGCCAACACTAGCATAGGCGAGGAGTTGACCAGAATGAGAAGTGTTAAAAACTTCAATAATTGGATGCTTAAAGGTAATTAGGATAATAAAGCTGATTGTTGCTAGAAAGAGGGTAATGATAATCCCATTTTTTAATGTCATCGATACATTCTTGTATTCGTATTTACCAAATTCCCGACTAGCAAGCGGTTGAACACCGAGCGCTACTCCATTAGCAATTGCTAGCACAACGATGGCAATGTTGGAAATAACGCCATATGCGGCAACGGCATAGTTATTAGCTAGTTGCAATAAAACATGGTTAAAGAAATAGATACTAACACCAGTACTTAATTCGTTTAATGCTGAAGCAACCCCTAAACGTGCTGAGCGCCAAATGTTTTTTAGGTGAGGGACAACCCAGTGCCATTGTAATTGTCGTCCGGCAAACTTCCGATGAAAACTTAAAACCATCAAGCTAATTGCTGGCGAAAATAACACTGCCAATGCTGCTCCTTCCAATTTAAGACCCATTCCAAAGATAAAGAACCAGTCGATGAGAATAACAGATAATGTTTCAGTTAAGGTGGCCTTCATGGTTAACGTGGGATTGCCATCATTACGAATGAAATTAATGGCAATGTAGTTAGCCATATAGAGAGGTCCGCTCCATGAAATTATTCGTAAATAAATGATTGCCATCTGACGAGTGGCATCATCTGCCCCAAGGAAATTAACTACTGGAGTCGCAAAAATGTTTAATAGGATTGCTAGGATAAGACCGAAAGTAAAAGCAAAAATCATCAGTTGACTAAATAATGATTTTATTCTCTCAGGATGCATAACTTTATTTAACGAAAAGATTGTGGCGCCACCGACTCCCAATAATAGTCCAGTTCCATTAAAAACGTTGAACAGGGGCAGCACCAGGTTAAGAGTAGTTAAGCCTAAAGCTCCCGCCGCGATTGAAATAAAAAGGGTGTCAATAATAATATACATTGACATCCCAAGGGTGGCGACAACATTACGAACAACATAATGCCGTACTTCCTTCGTAATTGACATTGGTAAATCCATATTAAAACCTCCACAAAACTTGCTCCCATCCTCCCTGTTGGACGCCTGTTTGAGAAGCATAAATTAATTTGTTGCAGAACCCGGCGATTCTACTTTCCTTATTTCATTTATTGATATTTTAGCAAATATTCTCATTGCTTATATTATAATTCCATTACAATGGTCAATTTCATGTTGAATAATCTCAGCAGCAAAATCCGTAAGTTCTAATGTTTGCACTTGCCAGCTCTGATTACGAAATTTAACGGTAATTTGCTTATAACGTTTAGTAGGACGCGTTCCGCTCAATGAAAGACATCCTTCTGTAGTTTGATAAGGGTGACTTTTAGCGACAATTTGCGGATTAAACATTACGACATTAAAGGGCCCGATTCGTGCAATAATTGCATTCTTATTTACACCAATCATATTGGCAGCCATTCCAACACATTCAGCTTGGTGAGCATTAAGAGTATCGATAAGATCGTTTGCAAGGGGCAAATCAGCTTTAGTAGTTAGGGTTGCTTTTTTAGCAAGTAATTGTTGGTCTTTAATAATTGGTTTAATCATGTGTCTTCCTCCGAAAAAACAAAGCTGAGAAAAAACTTTTGCTTTCTCCCAGCTTCTTAATAATTATTTTTTATGATGTTGCTGTTTGCCAGCATTACGTTGACGATTACGGTTTGCTTGATCGCTTGGCTTGGCATCGCCTTTACGTAATTGGTCAATTGCATCAGTCGGTTTAGTTGAAGAACTAGGGGTGTTAATTACTGGTGCTTCTGGCATTTTAATTGGATTCTTCTTGCTCCCTTCCTCAATTTGGCGACGAATCCGCGGACGGTAAGCATTGACCATCAAGGTTTGTAAGATGGCAAATAATCCACCAATGAAGAAGTAAAGACCTAATCCGGCAGAAGAAGTGATAGAAATGAAGAAGGTCATGAAAGGACTCATCCAAATAGCAGCCTTCATTTGCTTCTTCTGGGCTTCAGGAACACTGACAAGCCCAAGATAACTCTGAGCAGCATAGGCAATAAAAGATAAGACCGCTAAGATAATACTTGGCTTACCAAGTGGAATCCCAAAGAAAGTTGCATGGTAAAGGTCTGGAGAATAACGGATAGCAGCATATAAGGCGGCAAAAATTGGCAGCTGAATTAACAATGGGAGACAGCCGATTCCGCCAGTTAAGCTAATGTTGTTATCCCGGTACAGAGCCATCATTTGTTGACTAACCGCAGCCTGTTCTTCAGGAGTCTTGGCTGCTTTTTGCTTTTCTGTTAGTTCTTTAATCAATGGTTGAACCTTGGACATCTTTTCTTGCATAATGGTTGATTTTTTCATTTGTGAGAACATCACCGGTAAAAGAATTGTTCGCACAACTACCACAATGACAATAATTGCCCAACCGTAGTTATTGCCCATGTGGCTAGCTAACCATTCCATCAAGTGCTGCATTGGTTTAGCCATATAGTCATAGACAAACCCGTATGGTCGACCGCTCTTAGTAGTCCGTACACATCCGCTAAGAAGCAGCAGGAGGGTAAAGAGACCCCCAGCGATCGTTATTCGTTTTCGTTTCATATTAATGAATCAAACTCCCTTATTTCTTTGTATATTAATTACGTTAATAGTACGTATTTTACTCTATTCAGGAATTGAATTCTACCGCTAATCGCGAACTAATGCGTGATTTGAAATGAATGATGGTAGTTTTGCAGGCTTCCTTCGATGATTTTAACCTTAGTAATTCGAGCATAAGGAGTGGGTCCAGCTTTAATTTTAGAGATTAATTGTTTAACAATCTCAATGGGACCCTGCAATTCGCAATAAACGCTCCCATCATGCTTATTCATAACGATCCCTTCTATTTCTGCTTGTTGTGCCAACTGATAGACGCTCCAGCGGAAGCCAACTCCTTGAACGCGTCCAGTAATGGTAAGATGATAATTAACCATAATTAAAACTCCTTAATGAAAACTTATTATTAGTTAATAACAATTGTACAACAGGAACATGGTATAATTTAATTAACAAGAAGGAGCATGCAAAATATATGGAACAATTAACATCAATTCATAATCAGCACGTTAAAGATTGGAAGAAGCTGCAAACCAAAAAAGTACGGCGTCAGACTGGTACTTACCTGTTAGACGGCTGGCACTTAGTTCAAGAGGCATCCAAAGCTGGAATCGAGCTCTTAGAAGTAGTCGGAACAGCTGAACAATTAGCTGCCCATCCAGAGCTTGAAGGAATGGCTAATGCAACCTATGAAGTTACTGAAGAGATCATGAAGCATATTACTGATACGGTAACGCCTCAAGGGATTGCCGCGGTTGTTGCTTTACCAGATTCTCATCGTTTACCAGCAGGGCCATTGCATGGGGCATGGCTTTTCCTCGACCGGGTTCAAGATCCAGGAAACGTGGGGACAATGGTGCGGACAGCAGATGCCGCTGGGTTTACTGGAGTAGTAGTTGGACAACGCTCAGCAGACTTATTTGGTCCCAAAGTTGTTCGTTCAATGCAAGGAAGTCAATTTCACCTTCAAATGTTTGAGGGTGACTTAAGAAAGTGGATTGATGATTTTAAATCAATCAATGCTCCGGTGTATGGAACGCAACTGAATCCCCAAGCCAAAAACTTCCGGACTGTTGATCCTGGTGATACTTTTGCCTTAATTATGGGCAATGAAGGGCAGGGGATGAGCGACGATCTTCTTTCACAAACAACTGATAATCTCTATATTCCAATGCGTGGTGAAGCCGAATCGCTTAACGTCGCTATCTCTGCAGGAATTTTAATGTTTCAGCTTAATCAAAATCTAGATTAAATTAATTTATTTTCTCGTTAAAATCGTGTATGATAATTGCAATAATATAGAAAAGGGGTATTACATGAAATCAAAAAATGAATGGCGCACCGATAAAGAGTATGTTTCAATCGTTGCCGATCTTTTAGCCCAGCCAGCTGTCCAAAAGCTAGCGAACTATACTCAGCATCATCACTCTACCCGCCTGCAACATTCTATTGCGGTTTCGTATGATAGCTACAAAATTGCTAAAAAAATGCATCTTGATTATCGCAGTACTGCGCGGGCAGGTCTCTTGCATGATCTTTTTTATTATGATTGGCGGACGACTAAGTTTAATTTAGGAACCCATGCATTTATTCATCCCCGAGTTGCATTACGCAATGCTGAAAAGCTAACCCCGTTAAATAAAAAAGAAAAGGATATTATCCTCAAGCATATGTTTGGCGCAACGTTGGCAGTGCCACGCTATCCGGAGAGTTTAATTGTATCGCTAGTTGATGATTTCGAAGCAGAGCATGAATTCTTTGGCCCGCTACGTGCAAAGATGCGTCGAAAGATTAAGAAACGTCGAATGCAAACAACTTGGTAGAGGAGAAGGAGAGTTAAATTATGGAACAATTAGTAGCAGAAAAGGCACTTGATGAAGACTGTAAACTTTGTCCAAAATTTACACGTACGTTTATGATCTTGGGAAAGAAATGGAACGGATTAATCATTGAAGTACTACTTAAAAATGGCAACATGCGATTTAAGGATATTGCCAGTAGCATTGCAAAGTGCAGCGATCGAGTTTTATGTGAACGATTAAAAGAACTCGAAGACGAACAAATTGTTATTCGTAACACTTACGAAGGTTCTAGTCGGGTAGATTATTCTTTGACTGAACGTGGTCAAGAATTGCGCCCAGTCATGGAAGCTGTTCATGCATGGAGTGACAAGTGGATTTAAAATAACGCTTGACGCCTTACAGATGATTGTCTAGAATATGTAATTGAATTAAAAGCGATGATGAGAGCTAGTAGCTAGACGATCCTGTTAGAGAGTTGCAACCATGAGCTGAGAATTGCAATCAGTGATCTAAGGCGAATTTCACTTTCGGAGCTGATACGTAATGGTATTCCGGCCAATCACCGTTATTGATTATTTGAGTGTGTAGGATTTGTTCCTACAAACTAGGGTGGTACCGCGAAGCCTCGTCCCTATATTGGGATGAGGCTTTTTTGAATTAAGGAGTGAAAATATGGGACTAAGAGAGAAATTAGCCGAACTTCGTGAAGAAGGATTGCAAGATATTAAACAATCAGAGGATTTAAAGCGAATTAATGAAATCCGCGTCAAGATGCTGGGAAAGAAGGGACCGATTACTTCAGTTCTTCGGGGCATGCGTGATCTTAGTGCTGAAGAACGTCCTAAAGTAGGGCAATTTGCTAACAAGGTGCGGGATGAATTATCAGCTGCGATTGAAGAAAAGCGTGCTGAGCTAGAACAGGCCGCCATGAATGCTAAGTTAGCAGCCCAAACAATTGATGTTACTCTTCCTGGAACACCAGTAGCACAAGGGCAACCCCATGTTATTCAACAAATCATTGACCAAGTTGTGGACTTGTTTGTATCAATGGGGTATGAAGTAGCAGTTGGGGATGAAGTTGAACAAGAAGTTTATAACTTTGAAAAGTTAAACTTGCCAAAGGATCACCCAGCTCGTGACATGCAAGATACATTTTATGTTACGCCATCTGTTTTGATGCGGACCCAAACGTCACCAATGCAAGCACGGATGCTCGAAAAACATGATTTTAGTCAAGGCCCACTAAAGATGATTTCACCAGGTAAGGTTTACCGGCGTGATACTGATGATGCAACCCACAGTCACCAATTCCACCAAATTGAAGGGATGGTTGTTGGTAAAAATATTACCATGGCTGATTTGAAGGGAACTCTTGAGGCCGTTGCTCAAAACCTTTTCGGTGACAAGTTAAAGGTTCGCTTGCGACCAAGTTACTTCCCATTTACTGAACCATCAGTTGAGGCAGATATTACTTGTTTCAACTGCCTTGGCAAGGGTTGTGCAATTTGTAAACAAACTGGTTGGATTGAAGTTCTTGGTGCCGGAATGGTTCATCCAAATGTGCTTAAGATGTCAGGCGTTGATCCAGAAGAATACGGCGGTTTTGCCTTTGGACTTGGACCAGATCGTTTTGCCATGCTGAAGTACGGTGTTGATGATATCCGTAACTTCTACCAAAATGATGTCCGCTTCCTTAACCAATTTGACCAGAAAGGATAATGTGAAATGAAAGTATCATATCAATGGCTTCAAGAATACCTTGATTTAGATGTTGCCCCTCAAGATTTAGCTGAAAAGATTGCTCGTACCTCGGTTGACATTAATGACGTTTATTCATTAAGCGACGGATTAAAGAAGATTGTTGTTGGGGAAGTAGTAAAATGTGAAAATCACCCTGACTCAGACCATCTCCATGTTTGTCAAGTTGATGTTGGTGAAGAAGAACCGATCCAGATTGTTTGTGGTGCCCCGAACGTTCAAGAAGGTAAAAAGGTAATCGTTGCCCTTCACGGTGCGCGAATTGCTGATAACCAAAAGATTAAGCGTGGTAAGATCCGTGGTGTTGAGTCAAACGGAATGCTTTGTGCTCTTCAAGAAATTGGTTTTAGCGACAAGATTGCGCCTAAAGATTACGAAGATGGTATCTACTTCTTACCAGACGATGCTAAAAACGGTGATCCCGTATTTAAGTACTTAGGGATGGACGACACGATCATCGATACAGATGTAACTCCTAACCGTGGAGATATGCTTAGTATTTATGGAAATGTTAATGATATCGCAGCCTTTTACGGGTTAAAGTCGCATTTTAAAGAAGTTGCAATTAAAGAAGAAGGGGCTGAAAAGACAGCGGACCTTCTTCAAGCAGAGATTGCGGATACTAAGATTGCACCAACTTATAAATTACGGGTAATTAAAGGTGTTAAAATTGCCGAAAGTCCACTATGGCTTCAAATTCGCCTCTGGAACAGTGGTATTCGTCCTGTAAATAATGTCGTGGATGTGACTAACTATATCCTTCTTAAATATGGTCAGCCACTCCACAGTTATGATTATGATCAATTATCTGGTAACAACTTTGGGGTTCGTCATGCTAATGAAGGTGAAAAGTTTGTTACATTAGATGAGGATGAACAAACCTTAAAAGCAGATGATATTGTTGTAACTGTCGATGACCAACCAGTTGCTCTTGCGGGAACAATGGGTGGAGAAGGAACTGCAGTAAGTGATGATACGACAACTGTTGCCCTTGAAGCAGCCATTTTTGATCCAGTAATGGTCCGGAAGCAAGCACGGCGCTTAGATCTTCATAGTGAATCTTCAATGCGGTTTGAACGTGGAATCAATCCAGCAACAGTTGAAACGGCATTGAATGAAGCAGCTGAAATGATTAAGGAACTTGCTGGGGGAACGATTACTGCTGGAATTGTTACTGGTAGTGAAGCGCCAGCAGTTGATACGCCAATCAAACTATCCCTTGCGAAGATTAATCATGTCCTGGGCACTTCATTAACCATGGAACAAGTTACTGATATTTTTGATCGCTTGGCATTTGCTTACACTGTTGATGATGACGATCAATTAACAGTGATTGCTCCAGCACGGCGGTGGGATATTAGCCTGGCAGCTGATCTTTATGAAGAAATTGCGCGGATTTATGGTTATGATAACTTACCGTCTACTTTACCAACGATGACGCGTAACCGGGGAGGACTTACGCCACGTCAACGGTTTATTCGGGCAAGTCGTCATGATCTCGAAGGAATGGGCTTAACTCAAGCAATTAGTTATTCCTTAACAACTGTTGAGAAGGCTAAGCAGTTCCAAATTAAGCCACTTGCTGAACCGATGAAACTCGACTTCCCAATGAGTTCTGACCATGTAGCTACCCGGATGAATATTGTTAGTGGCTTGCTTAATGATATTGCTTATAACGTGGCGCGAAATGTTGATAACGTAGCATTATATGAAGAAGGCCGAATATTCCTGCCAATGGGGGATGAACGTCCAGTAGAACAAGAACACCTTGCAGCTGCGGTTACTGGCCAAATGGTAGCTAATAGTTGGAATAAGAAGGATCAACCGGTTGATTTCTTCCAATTAAAGGGGATCGTTGAACGTTACCTTAAGAATATGGGGATTGCTGGGAAGATTACTTATGTTCCAACTAGTGATCGTCCAGAAATGCACCCAGGACGAACAGCTGATATTATGGTTGATGACCAATTAGTCGGCTTCATCGGTCAAGTTCATCCACAAACTGCTAAGGAATATAAGATTCCAGAAACATATGTATTTGAATTAAATCTAGAATTATTACTGGCTGCACCAAAGATTGAAAATGAATATACACCTATTAGTAAGTATCCTTCAATCACTCGCGATATTGCTCTCTTGGTTGATGATGATGTTGAAAATGCAACAATTGTAGAGGCAATTAAGCAAAAGGGTGGTGCTTACCTTAAGGACATTCACCTATTTGATGTTTATGCTGGTTCTCACCTTCCTGCTGGCAAGAAGTCATTAGCTTACACCTTAACTTATCAAGATGATAAAGGAACGTTAACTGAAGACCAAGTAAACATGGCCTTTGATAAGGTTACTGCTTACTTGCAAGATAAGGTTGATGCAGAAATTCGTTAAAAATTAAAAGGCTGGATTTTTTCGGCCTTTTTTTAGTGCAAATAATTATTTTTTACGTATTTATATTATAGGGCTAATCACTAAACTAATAATTAGTGGTTGAAGCGCTGAAAATTTTCTGCTATTTTATTAATAGTTTGATAATAAAATAATGATATTTAATATAAAGAGGGATAAACGAAATAATGAAATCAACAACAAAGAAAATTCTTGCATCGTCGTTAGGGGTAGCTGGCGCAATGGCAATGGGCACGGTAACTGCAAAGGCTGATACGACCGTTACGGTCAATGCTGGCGATAGTTTGAATGGGATTGCTCAAAAGTATAATGTTAGTGCGGATGATATTGCAACCGCTAATCATTTGCAAAATAAAGAGTTGATTTTTGTGGGACAAAAGTTGACAATTCCAACCAAAGATAAAAATGAAACACCTGCTAATAATGCTGAGAAAAAGGATCAAGCCAGCAAGAACAGTCAAAGTCTACAAGATTCTGTTAACAAGGCAATGTCTTATTTAGGAACCCCTTATGTATGGGGTGGTAATAAACCAGGTGGATTTGATTGTTCTGGGTTGGTCCAATATTGTTACGGTATTCCACAACGGACGACGTATGAACAACAAGCTTTAGGACCACATATTCACGATAATGTTTTAAACGCGCCATATGGGGCCCTTGTTTTCTACGGTTCTGATGATGCGCCATATCACGTTGCCATTTCACTTGGAGATGGTCGGATTATTCAAGCACCAAATGAAAATGAAACAGTTAAAATTACTGACCAACAATACTTCCCTGGAAATTACTATGTTGTGATGCATTAATATTCCCTTTCACCTCACCTTTAATAATTTAAATTAGTAATTATCTTGCGCATCACAAAAGAGTGCTATATACTATTTCAGATTAGAAAGTTTTATGAGGGAGACAAATTGATGAGTATTCAACAGAATAAGCGTCCAGTAGTTATTGGTGTTACAGGTGGTTCCGGTAGTGGAAAGACAACGGTAAGTAATAAAATCTATGACCAATTGCATGGGCAAGCGATCCAGATTATTAACCAAGATACTTACTATAATGATCAGTCAGATATGACAATGGATGAACGTAAAGCAGTAAATTATGATCATCCACTTGCATTTGATACCGATTTTTTAATTAAGCAACTAACGGATTTGCGAAGTAATAAGGCTATTGAGATGCCGGTATATGACTATGCACAATATACACGTTCAGCCAAAACCGTTCATGTAGAACCAACCGATGTTATTATTTTGGAAGGAATCTTAATTCTTGATGATGAGCGTTTACGTGATTTAATGGATATTAAGGTTTACGTTGATACAGATGATGACATTCGGATTATTCGCCGGATTCAACGTGATATGGTAGAGCGTGGACGGTCTCTTGATTCAATTATTACGCAATATTTAGCTACGGTTAAGCCAATGTACCATCAATTTGTTGAACCAACTAAACGCTACGCTGACATTATTGTGCCAGAAGGTGGCGAAAATCAAGTTGCAATTGACCTATTGTCGACAAAGATCCGTGATATTTTGGTAAAACGTGGACATACGGAATTACAATAGGTGTTTACAAGCTGAAGTAGAAATGGTAATGTTGCACTGGATAAATTATGAGGAGTGTTTATAATGGCTGAAGAAAAAACTTTTCCAATGACCCTTGAAGGGAAGAAAAAGCTTGAAGATGAACTTGAAGAATATCGCTTGAAGCGTCGACCAGAAGTTATTAAGCGGATAAAGATTGCTCGTAGTTATGGTGATTTATCTGAAAACTCAGAATATGAATCAGCAAAAGACGAACAAGCAATGGTTGAAAGCCGAATTGCTCAAATTGAAAACATGCTTCAATATGCTGAAATTATCGATAATGAAGATGTCGATAAGGATGAAGTATCTATGGGTCGGACAATTACTATTCAAGAATTGCCAGATGAAGAACCAGAAGAATACCAAATTGTCGGTGAATCAGAATCTGATCCATTTAACGGTAAGATTTCTAATGAATCTCCAATGGCAAAAGGATTACTTGGTCACAAAGTTGGCGAAGTAGTTGAAGTTGAAGTTCCTAATGGGACAATCAAGCTAAAGATTGTCAAGGTTGATTAATTAAAATAAGAAAAGCGAGGTCGAGGAATGTGGTGAATTCCTCAATCTCGCTTTTCTTATTGGTATTATTTTTCTACTATGCTATAGTAAGATGTATGAAAGCGATATCACTGAACGTTGGAGGGAAGAAAAATGAAATTGATTATTACTGATGCTGCAAGTCAATGGTTTCGTGACGAAATGGGATTAGAATCAGGAAATGGAATAAAGTTTTACGGTAAAACCTATGGTCAAACCGAAGTCCATCATGGTTTTTCACAAGGATTCACTCGTGAAGATACACCAGTTGATCCAATTTTAGAGGTTAAAAAGGATGGTATTAACTATCACATTGATTCGCTAGATGAGTGGTTCTTTAAGGATCTTATAACTACTGTTGACTATGATCCGCAAGCCGACGGACCGGTTTTTCATTTTCAACATGAAGATGGTGATACACCTGACGTAGCTGGATTTGTTAATGACGCTGATGACCATTCCGATAATAAGGCTGACGCCTCTACTGGAGCATCTCAGCATTAATTTTTTATATAGTGAAAAAGCTCTTTAGCATAAACTATTCTAATGATAGTATGCTAAAGAGCTTTATTGTTAATCAAACATTGTCCTTGTTTGATGTTCTTTCTTAACCCACCAACCAGTTAAACCGAGACTTATAACTGTAATTATAAGCCCGAGAATGAGAAACGGTGGCCGATAATAAAATTCAACCCGATGCTTTCCAGGACTCATTGGAATAGCCATAAACGTATTAAGCACGGTTTGTGGAGTAGTAGACTTACCATCTACTTTAACGTGCCAACCCTTGGCAGCAGGGATAGTAGTCATCAATACTCGCTGATTTCGCTGGAGATTGACTGTACCAACGATCCGATTACTACGGTATGAACTAATCTTTAAGGGAGATTCTTGGAGAGGCTTTAAGCTTGCCATAAATGGCCGTTGCTTTAGTTGATAGATACTAACGTTTTGCATCCAAAGTGTAGCTTTCTTTAGTTGCAAATTGACAAGGACTTTTTGCCCTTTTTGATCATGAGCAACGTTGATTACTACCGTATTACGAAAGGTGTCATATTGGGTGAATTTTTTGTTATTCATCGTAATTGTGGCATTATCCTCAACGTTTGGTCCGAGTGTTAAGTAGTAAGAATCGTTGGTTGGCGGAATAAATTCTAGCTGAACTGATGCTGGTTTAAGCAGGTTTTGCTTTCTAAAGATCGTGCCAGTAATTTGCTTAGCACTTTGAACATTATTGAATTTGACGGAATTAAAGTTTTGAACGGCAAATAATGAATGAAGTGTTGGACGACCGGCAAGCGTTTGGAAAATCTGTGACTGATAGTTTAACGGATCCATTGTTGTCCGTTGAAGGTGAAGGATGGCGGCATTAGCTCC
>ENA-ORNT01000209-ORNT01000209.1-human-gut-metagenome-genome-assembly--contig:-NODE-209-length-43805-cov-9.129920_pt1 | contig 43805 bp, 37 predicted proteins | sample MGYA00242120_ERZ509032 | MGnify/ENA primary metagenome ERZ509032 (study PRJEB26280, sample SAMEA2338729) | human gut metagenome | biome: human gut; feature: human-associated habitat; material: faeces...
AATAAGCGTAATAAGAATGAAAAAGCGGAACGGAGAAACTCTCCGTTCCGCTTTTTGCTATTTACTGTCTTTTACGCCTTTTTCACCTTACGGGCCATGATCTCCAGGTCCACGCAGAAGAAGGTGAACTCGCCGGTGGCCAGCAGCTTCTCATCCTCACCCAGAATGTCCACCGCCACCAGGCAAGTGGAGTGGCCCCGGTGCCTTACCCGGGCGTCGGCCTGGATCTCACCCTCAGACTGGTTGCGCAGGAAGTGAAGAGCGCTGGTCTGCGTGACGTAATTGCGGCCATCGGTGTGGGCGGCAAAGCCGGTGGCGTTGTCTGCCATGGCGTAGATAGCGCCGCCGTGGACCATGCCGTAGGAGTTCTTGCTCTCCGGCTGGATATTCAGCCGGAATACGGCGTGGTCTTCCTCTACCATGACCATTTCAATATGGTTGTAAGCGGCAAAGAGATTTTTGCGCTCTTTGTCCTTAAACATTTCAATTGTAATTTCGTCCATTTTGTTTTCGTATACCTTTCTATTGTACTACTTTTTGAGTGTATCACATATTTTCTCTGATTTCTACTCTTTTTTTGAATTCGGGGTTGACAAACGGCAAATGTGTGCTATCATGAACACATGAACAGACATTCAAATGAAAGGAGCCGCTTATGGAGGATCGCTACAACGTGGAGTGCTGTGAATTCATGCATGCCCACGATGAGATCGTAGAGAGAGTACAAAAGGAGATGCCAGGGGAAGATACCCTGTATGATCTGACAGAACTGTTCCGGATCTTCGGTGATTCCACCCGCATCCGTATCCTGTATGTGCTCTTTGAGGCAGAGATGTGCGTGTGCGACATCGCGGCGCTGCTGGGGATGACCCAATCCGCTATTTCCCATCAGCTCAAGGCACTGAAAAACGCCCGGCTTGTAAAGTCACGGCGGGACGGCAAAACGGTGTTTTATTCTCTGGCGGACGATCATGTGAAAACCATCATCGATCAGGGATTAGAGCATATTCTGGAGTAATTTTTGATTTCCAATTCAGTTCTCATAAATATTAAAATCAGGAGGAAGTTATTATGAAGAAGCATTACAAGTTCGAGATCGACTGCGCTAATTGTGCCGCCAAGGTGGAGGATGCCATTAAGAAGATCGACGGCGTCAACAACGCCACGGTGAGCTTCATGACCCAGAAGCTGACGCTGGACGCCGATGACGCCCGTTTTGACGAGATCCTGCAAAAGGTCGTAGCCGCCGCGAAGAAGATCGAGCCGGACTGCGAGCTGCACCTGTAAGAACCGCCGCCGCTGGCGCGTTTCGGAGCGCAACTGCCGTAAGGCGGCGCTTCGCCTGTTCCCGAAAAGGAGGATACGATGACAACCCTTTCCAAAAAGCAAAGAAAAATGCGGAACCGCATCCTGATTGCGGCGGCTCTGCTGGTTCTTGTCAAGTTGCTGCCCTTTACCGGCTGGGTCCGGGGTCTGTGCTGTCTGGCGCCGTATTTCATCATCGGCTATGATGTGCTGCGGAAGGCGGCACTGGGCATTGTCAATGGGCAGGTCTTTGACGAAAACTTCCTGATGGCCATCGCCACGAAGGAATGGAAAGCCAAGGCCGGTTCCTCGCCTGCCCTGCGGTTCGTGCTCGGCGCTTTCGTCATGATCGGCGCGCTGGCCTTTTTGGGCTGCCCGCTGCGTATGGTCCTGCGTCTGGCCGGCGGCGATCTCAACGCAGTCGTCGGTCTTGCCGGTTTTGCTGCCGGTATCTTCCTCGGCACGATCTTCATCCGCAAGGGCTTCACGCTCCAGCGCAACTACACCACCAAGACGCTCGACGGCACGGTCCTCCCCGCTGTGATGACCGGCCTGCTGATCCTGTTCATCGCTGTCCCCACCCTCTTCAAGCTCTCGGAAGAAGGCCCCGGCTCCAAGCATGCACCGTTTTTCATCGCGCTTGTCATCGCCCTCGTCGTCGGCGCGATGGCGCAGAAGTCCCGCATGTGTATGGTCGGCGGTCTGCGTGACACGATGATGTTCAAGGACATGCACCTGCTGTGGGGCTTCATCGCCATCTTCGTCACGGTCCTGATCGGCAACCTCATCGGCGGCAACAACAACCACAACGTGCCCGCACAGCCCCAGAGCTGGGCAGAGTACAGCGCCACCTCCGGCAAGAACCGCTGGTCCGGCGCGCCCGGCCGTATGTGGAAAAAGGCTCCCGGCGGCCCCGTGGATACCGGCGAGCAGCCCTACAACGATATCAACAAGGTGGCTCTGCGCTGCTTCAAGGGCTACTTCGACTTCGGCGCTCCCGCTGCCGAGTACACCGTGAAGAACGGCGGCTGCTCCTCCTGCCCCATCCGCTGCTACACCGAGTATGATGTAGATCCGCTGGCAGATTACGATCTGCCCACCCACAACTCCAACACCTGTATGCCCGTGCTGTACGGCACCCGCGTCTACCCGGACGGCGTGCACGACTTCAAGTACGAGGGCGACGGCACCATGGTCATCAATCTGGCATGGTCTCATGCTGTGGACGACATGGGTCTGTGGGACAACTACGGCAACCTGAACCGCGACCTGCTGTGGATCCTGCGGATGCCCCGCGAGGAGGCCACCAAGTACATCAGCGAGGCCGAGTACGACTCTCTGCCCTGGGAGTGGGAGAAGGCCGGCGATCCCCGCTGGGAGGTCGAGCTGATCCGCCGCATGGCTTACGGCGAGGGCGACCTGTCCGTCATTGCCAAGGGCACGCTGGCCATGATGGAAAAGTTCGGCCTGCCCAAGAGCTGGCTGGACCGCGACGACGGCGCTACCAACTCCAACCTGATCTACAACGGCTTCCCCAACCACCACGGCCCTGCTGAGGCATGGCAGGTTGGTATGCTGTACAACCTCGTCTATAACCGCGACTGCATGATCCACGAGATCGTCTGCGAGACCGGTTCCGGCGCTCCCTATGAAGTGACCAAGAAGGTCATGGAGGACTTCTTCGGCGAGGGCTGCTACGATAAGGCCAAGGCCTACACCCCCATCAACGAGAACAAGGCAAAGCTGGCTGCATACTGCGTCAACGACAAGAACTTCCACGACTCCGCTACCCTGTGCAACTGGATGTGGCCCATGACCCAGTCTCCCTCCAAGGAGCGCGACTACCACGGCGATCTGGACCTGCAGGCAGACTTTATGACTGCTGTTACCGGCGAGACTTATACCCAGGCCGATCTGCAGGAGGACGGCGCCCGCATCACCCAGATGCTGCGCGCGATGACCGCCATCAGCTTCCAGCAGAACTGCGGCAGCGCAAACCTGCGTCAGGAGCACGATGCCATCTGCGATTGGGTGTTCGATAAGGATCCCGACTTCAAGGCATTTGAGGAAGGCACCACCAAGCTGGACCGTGCCGACATGGAGAAGGCAAAGGATCTGTTCTACGACGTCTTTGGCTGGGACCGCACCACCGGTGTGCCCACCCGCGAGACGCTGGAAAAGTATGATCTGGCTGACATGGCCGATGATCTGGAAAAGCGCGGCATCTACGCCCAGAACACCGCAGCAGCTGAATAAATCCCATAGAAAGAGGAAAGACCGTCATGTTGTTTGGCAGACGTAAACCCGGCTACACCACCACGGTGGATGGCAGCGTAGACCCGGAACAGGCCGTTCTGGAACTGCAAAAGGCAGAGCTGGCCGCCAAGAAAAAGCCCAAGGCAGAGGTGTTCGACATCGACGCCGCAAGCGAGACTGCCCGCCGCCTGAAGGAGACCGGCAGCACCTTTGACGGCAGCGCCGCCAAGACTGGCGAGGACGTGATCGCCGCAGTGGAGCGGGAGACCGCCGAGCTTGCCGCAAAGCAGGCCGCCGAGGCCGCACCCGAAGCCGCCGAAGCTGCGCAGCCCGATGCTGCAAAGCCGGAACTGCTGGATTTTCTGGCCGGTGAACCGGAGGCAGAAAACGATCCCTTTGCGGATCAGCCCACCAAGACCGCCCCGGAGCTGCCGGAGCTGACCCCCGCACAGGAACTGGCCGGTTACATCCGTGCCCGCTCTGCGGCTGCGCTGATTACCCCCCACGCTTTGCTGCTGGAGGAAGTGGAAAACGCCGACGAGCTGCTGGCACAGCTGCCCGCAGATCCCCAGTGCACCGATATCGTCACCCGCGCGGGCGCAAAGGACACCTACTACTATTCCAACGCCAACATGAGCGATAACTACGCCATGATCGCGCAGCTCATCGAGGACAAGGATCTGTGTGTGATGTTCGCCGAGATGGTGCGGTTCAACGCCCGCATCTACCCCAGCGCCACCCCGCTCAAGTACTTCCAGCGCTCTCCCTACGGCCTTGCGCCGGAGGTCATCGAGCAGACTTGGAAGGCCATGCAGGAGAACCCCGCCTATGCTGATATCGAGGAGCTGACCAACAACCAGAACGAGCGGTTCCTCTTTTCCACCAAGCACCTCACCCGCCGCTACGCCAAGGCTATCAGCGACGTGGACGATTTCTGCGATTAAACCAACCTACAATTGAATCAGGGTATAAGAGCTTCTTTGAGCAAAGGTGTCTAAACTCTCACAAAGAGCAGGACACCGCGCCGCAATGCTGCACCCGCAAGGGCGGGCATTCAAGGGTGGCGGGGGAAACCCCACCGCCTTCCCGCAGAAGAAACGCTGCAATTTGAAAAAAAGAACTCCTCCCATCTTCACAGGTGCTTTTTGGCTATGTGCTGCCGCTGCAAGGGCGGCGCATAGCAAAAGGCTGCCACCGGCGTAGCAGACTGCAAACTGCCGCAGCCGGTTTTGTGGGGATATTCTGCGGAGGCGTTTTGATTTTCCGGTCAAGACGTCTCCGCTTCTTTTTCACCTGCCTTTTTTGAAAAAAGAATACCCCCGCCGGTGTCCCCGTCTGAGCCATAGCAGAAGGGGAGAGCGGCGGGTCTATGGAGGAAGTTATAATGAACCAGCCTTTCTGCTCCCCCGTCAAGGCGCTGCGCAGCGTGCTGGACGCGGCAGCGCTTCTGCCTTCTCCGTCCCCGGAGACCATCCCGCTGGAAGCCGCCTGCGGGCGCATTGCTGCCGCCGACCTCTGCGCCCGGATGGACCAGCCCCCCTTTGACCGCAGCCCGCTGGATGGCTACGCCCTGCACAGCGCGGATACCGCCGGAGCAAGCCGGGAGAACCCGGTCACCCTGCCGGTGGTGATGAAGCTTTACGCGGGCGATGCCCCGGCTGCGGCGCTGCCCGCAGGGTGCGCTGCCCGCATCATGACCGGAGCTCCCCTGCCGGAGGGCGCGGACTGCGTTTTGATGCAGGAGCTGACCGACAGCGGCGAGGAGACCGTACAGCTCTATGCTGCCGTAAAACCGCTGCAAAACGTCGTGTTCCGTGGGGAAGATGTAGCCGCCGGTGCGGTCATCGCGCCCGCCGGGACGGTGCTCACCCCCGCCCATCTGGGCGTGCTGGCCGGGCAGGGCTACGCCAAAGTAGCCGTCTGCCGCCCGCTGACTGTGGGCATCCTTTCCACCGGCAGCGAACTGCTGGAACCCGGCGCACCGTGGACACCCGGTAAAATTTACGATGCCAACGGCATCCAGAACGCCGCCCGGCTGCGTCAGCTGGGCTTTGCCGTGGAACGGCAGCAGTGCTCCGACGACCCGGAGGTCATCACCGGTAAAATGCAGGAGCTGCTGAACCGCTGCGATGCCGTCATCACCAGCGGCGGCGTCTCTGTGGGGCAGAAGGACTATCTGCCCATTGTGCTGGAAAAGCTGGGTGCACAGCTGCTGGTAGAGGGCGTAGCCCAGAAGCCCGGCAGCCCCATGCTGGCGGCAACGCTGGGCGGCAAGCTGGTGTTCTGCCTGTCCGGCAACCCCTTTGCCGCCGCTGCGACGCTGGAACAGTACGCCATCCCCGCGCTGCTGCGCGCCGCCGGACGCCGGGAGGAGAGCTGCATCCCCACCCGCACCGTCTGCACCCTGACCAATGGCTTTTCCAAACCCAGCAAGGGCAACCGCTACCTGCGGGCGACTGCCTGCGGCGGCAAGGTGACCCTGCCCGGCGCGGGCAACACCGAGGCACACTCCTCCGGTGCGCTGTCCGCCATGATGGGCTGCAACTGTCTGGTGGAGATCCCCGCCGGCAGCGGGCCGGTAGAACCCGGTACAGAAGTGGAGGTGCTTTGCTTTGTACAGTGAACAAAAACAGGCACTGGCCGAAACGCAGGCGCTCAAGCGCCCGGCGGTGCTGGCGGTCAGCGGGGTGCACAACAGCGGTAAGACCACCCTGCTGGAAAAGCTGCTGCCCGTGCTGCGCAGCCGCGGACTGAAGGTTGGCGTCATCAAGCACGACGGCCACGATTTTACCCCGGACGTGCCCGGCACCGACAGCTACCGTCTGCGGGAAGCCGGTGCCGGGGGCGTGGCGGTCTACTCCGGCACGCGCTACCTGCTGACCGAGGAATTCCGCCTGACTGAGCAGGACCTGCTTGCCCTGTTCGAGCGTCACGGTTACGACCTTGTGCTGCTGGAAGGGTTCAAGTCCAGCGGCTGGCCGAAGATCGAGGTGATGCGCAGCGCCATTTCGGATGCGCCCGTCTCCTTCCAGCCGCTGGCGGTGGTGGGGGATATCCCCGGCGCAGATTTTGACCTGAACGATATTCCGGCACTGGCAGACTGGATCGAAGCCCAGATGCCCGCGCTGTAAGGAGAATGCCATCATGAAACTGATCCGTACTGTTGACGCTGCAGGGCAGGTGCTCTGCCATGATATCACCCAGATCATCCCGGGCGAGTACAAGGATGCCCGCTTCCGCAAGGGGCACGTCATCCAGCCCGAGGACATCCCTGTGCTGCTTTCCATCGGCAAGGAAAACCTCTACGTCTGGGAAAAGCACCCCGGCATCCTCCACGAGGACGAAGCAGCCGCCCTGCTGTACAAGGCTGCTGCGGGCAAAAATATCCACGGCACTGCGCCGAAAGAAGGCAAGATCGAGCTGATCGCGGACTGCGACGGCCTGTTGAAGATCAACCGCAAGGCGCTGATGGCTGTGAACAGCACCCCGCAGATGATGATCGCCACCATCCACGGCGACCTGCCGGTGAAAAAAGGGCAGAAGCTGGCCGGTACCCGCATCATCCCGCTGGTCATCGAGCAGGAGAAGATGGACGCTATGCAGGCCGCTGCCGGGGCAGAGCCTATCCTGAACGTGCTGCCCATGCAGGCCAAGAAGGTGGGCATCATCACCACCGGCAGTGAGGTGTTCAAGGGACGCATCGAAGATAAATTTACTCCCATCCTGCAAAGCAAGCTGGCGGTCTACGGCTGCGAGATGGTTTTCCATAAGGTCTGCGATGACGACCCCGCCGGGATCACTGCCGCCATTTTGGAGGCCAAGGCCGCAGGGTGCGAGCTGATCTTTACCACCGGCGGCATGAGCGTGGATCCCGATGACCGCACCCCGCTGGCCATCAAGAACACCGGGGCGGATATCATCACCTACGGCGCCCCGGTGCTGCCGGGAGCCATGTTCCTTGTCAGCTATCTGGACGGTGTGCCGGTGTGCGGACTGCCCGGCTGTGTGATGTACGCCAAGCGCACCATCTTTGACCTGCTGCTGCCCCGTCTGCTGGCGGATGACCCCATCACCGCCGAGGATATCGCCCGTCTGGGTGAGGGCGGCCTGTGCCTGAACTGCGAAGTGTGCCACTGGCCGAACTGCGGCTTTGGGCACTGCTGAAACCCTCTCAGTCAAAGCCTTTCTGCTTTGCCAGCTCCCCCGAAGGGGGAGCTTTACTAAGGTGAAAAATATGAGTGAAAATAATCTGACACATTTTGATGCCGCCGGGAACGCCGTGATGGTAGATGTGAGCGCAAAGCCCGTCACCGCCCGGGAAGCCACTGCCCACGGCATTATTACCATGAACGCCGAAGCCTTTGCCGCCGTGCAGAGCGGCACCATAAAAAAGGGCGATGTGCTGGGCGTGGCACGCATTGCAGGCATCATGGCCACCAAGCGCACCAGCGAGCTGATCCCTCTGTGCCATCCGCTGCCCCTGACCAAGGTAGGCATTGAGTTCCGTCTGCTGCCCGAGCGGCAGGCGGTGGAAGCCCTGTGCACCGTCAAGACCAGCGGCGTGACCGGCGTGGAGATGGAAGCGCTGACCGGCGTTTCCACCGCGCTGCTGACCATCTACGATATGTGCAAGGCCGTGGATAAGGGCATGGAGCTGGGCGAGATCCATCTGGTGGAAAAGACCGGCGGCAAGAGCGGCCACTACATCCGGGCGGAGGGCGGCTATGTTTGATCGTTACCAGCGCGAGATCCATTACCTGCGCTTGTCGGTGACCGACCTGTGCAACCTGCGCTGCCGCTACTGCATGCCGGACGGCGTGGAAAAGCTGGAGCGGGAAGCCGTGCTGACCTACGAAGAATTTCTGCGCTTGGCTGCGCTGTTTGCCCAGTGCGGCATCGACACCGTGCGGGTGACCGGCGGCGAGCCGCTGGTGCGCAAGAACGTGGCGCAGTTGGTGGCCGGGCTTAAAGCGACCCCGGGCATCCGCCGGGTCACCCTGACCACCAACGCCGTGCTGCTGGCAGAGCAGCTGCCCGCATTGCTGGACGCCGGGCTGGACAGTGTGAACATCAGTCTGGACACCCTGCGCCCGGAGGTGTTCCGACAGATCACCGCCCGGGACGATTTTGCCGCCGTGCAGGCGGGCTTGCAGGCGGCGCTGGAAAGCGGCCTGCCCGTCAAGCTGAACTGTGTGCCGCAGGCGGGCGTCAACGAGGGTGAGCTGGAACAGCTTGCCGCGCTGGCAAAGGACAACGCCCTGCAGGTGCGGTTCATTGAGATGATGCCCATCGGCTACGGCGCTGCCATGCCCTGCATCTCCGGCCCGGAGCTGCGGGCGCGGTTTGCCAGGCGCTGGCCGGAGCTTGCGCCCCTTTCTGCTGCGCAGGAGCACGCCTTGGGCGACGGCCCGGCGGTGTACTACACCGTGCCGGGCTGGCAGGGCAGCATCGGCTTTATTGCAGCGGTACACGGCAAGTTCTGTGCTTCCTGCAACCGGGTGCGGCTGACCAGTCAGGGCTTTTTGCGCCCCTGCCTTGCCAGTGAGACCGGGTGCGACCTGCGCGCCCTGCTGCGCAGCGGCGCGGACGATGCACAGCTGCTGGCCGCCATCCGGGAGACCATCTGGGCAAAGCCCCGGGAACACCATTTTAACGACAGTTCCATGCCCGCTACCCGCGGGATGTATCGCATTGGAGGATAAAGAACTATGGGTAAGCTTCTGGCAATCTGCACCAGCCCCAAGCGGGGCACCGTAAAAACCGAGGTGCCCAGCGCCGTCCTGACCCCGGAGTGGGGCATCGTGGAGGACGCCCACGGCGGCAACTGGCACCGTCAGGTCAGTATGCTCAGCGCCGAAAAGATTGAGGCGTTCCGCAAGAAGATCTGGGTGGACTACGGTGCCTTCGGCGAAAATCTGGTCATCGAGGGCTTCGATTTCCGCAATCTGCCGGTGACCAGCCGGTTTGCCATCGGGGATGTGGTGCTGGAAATGACCCAGATCGGCAAAGAATGCCACAACGACTGTGTCATCAAGCAGCAGACCGGCGAGTGCATCATGCCCCACGAGGGCGTGTTCGCCCGGGTGCTCACCGGCGGCGAGATCCATGTAGGGGATGAGGTGACCCTGCTGCCCGCACTGGAAAACCCGCCCCTGCGCGCTGCCGTCATTACCCTTTCCGATAAAGGCAGCCGCGGAGAGCGGGAGGATAAAAGCGGCCCGCTGATCGTAGAAATGCTCACCGCCGCTGGCTATGTGGTGGAAGAGACCATGATCCTGCCGGACGAAGCCAAGGCGCTGAAAGCGCAGCTCATCCGCATGGCAGACGGTCGTCAGGTGAACCTTGTGCTCACCACAGGCGGCACCGGCTTCTCCCCCCGGGACATCACCCCGGAGGCCACCTGCGCCGTTGCCGACCGCAACGCCCCCGGCATTGCCGAAGCCATGCGCTACCACAGCCTGAGCATCACCCCGCGCGGGATGCTGAGCCGCGGCGTCAGCGTGCTGCGCGGCAAGACCCTGATCGTCAACCTGCCGGGCAGCCCTAAGGCAGTGCAAGAGAACCTCGAGTACATCCTGCCCAGCTTGGAGCACGGGGTACGCATCGCCGCGGGTCTGGACGGCGAGTGCGCCCGCAAGTAACATTGTTGTCCCGCTCCGGTTTCGGGACGTGAACATATATGAGGGAATTTTAACCACTATAGAAGGAGAAAATTCATGAAAGCCGATCTCATTTCCCGCCGCAGCTTTCTGTCCGTGGTCGGCGCAGTCGGCGCTGCTGCTGCCCTGACCGCCGGCGGCGCTGTTTCCAGCACTGCCTCTTCCACAGCTGCTTCCTCTGAGGCCGCTTCTTCCGAGGCTGCCGGCGAGAGCGTCGAGCTCATCGTCTTCGCCGCTGCCTCCCTGACCGAGACCCTGAACGCCATCGCCCAAGACTACTCTGCCGAGAACCCGGGCGTCACCTTCCGCTTCAACTTTGATTCCTCCGGTACTCTCAAGACCCAGATCCAGGAGGGCGCTGACTGCGACCTCTTCCTCTCTGCCGGTCAGAAGCAGATGAACCAGCTGGACATCACCGCTTCTGCCGATGTGAACAAGGACGGCCTTGACTTTGTGGATGCCGACAGCCGTGTGAACCTGCTGGAAAACAAGGTAGTGCTCTGCGTGCCGGAGGGCAGCGACAAGGGCATTGACAGCTTTGACGCACTGGCCGAGCACCTGAAGGCGCAGGATATCCTGTTCTGCATGGGCAACAGCGATGTGCCTGTGGGGCAGTACACTCAGAAGATTCTTACCTACTACCAGCTGGACGAGGCTGCGCTGGCTGCTGCGGGCGTGATCACCTACGGCTCCAACGTCAAGGAGGTGACCACACAGGTCACCGAGGGCAGTGTGGATGCCGGTGTCGTTTACTGCACTGATGCTTATAGTGCCGGTCTGACCCCCGTGGACGAGGCCACCAAGGAGATGTGCGGTCAGGTCATCTATCCCGCCGCTGTGCTGAAAGCCGCCCCCAACGCTGAGGCTGCCAAGGAGTTTTTGGCCTACTTGCAGACCGACAAGGCCATGAGCGTATTCGAGGGTGTGGGCTTCAGCGCCGTATAAAGGAGTAGACATGGACTGGTATCCGTTGTGGAACAGCCTGCGCATTGCTTTGATCAGCTGCGCGGCGGTGTTCTTTCTTGGCATTTTTGCCGCCTACTATATCGCCCGGCTGCCCCGGGTGGTCAAGGGTGTGCTGGATGTGCTGCTCACCCTGCCTATGGTGCTGCCGCCCACGGTGGTGGGCTACTTTCTGCTGCTGCTCTTCGGCGCAAAGCGGCCGCTGGGCATCTTTTTTATGCAGCAGTTCGGGGTAAAGCTGGTCATGAACTGGTACAGCGCCATCTTTGCCTCCATCGTGGTGGCTTTTCCGCTGATGTACCGCACCGCGCGCGGCGCGTTTGAAAGCTTTGACGAAACGCTGGCGTGGTCGGCGCAGACGCTGGGACAGTCCGATCCATGGATCTTCTGGCGGGTGCGGATGCCCGCCTGCCGTCAGGGCATTCTGGCGGGCACAGTGTTGGCCTTTGCCCGGGCACTGGGCGAATACGGCGCTACCAGCATGATCGCGGGCTACACCCCCGGCAAGACTGCCACCATTGCCACCACAGTCTACCAGCTCTGGCGCACCAACGATGAACTGGGTGCTATGCGGTGGGTGCTGGTGGATATCGCCATTTCGGCTGTGGTGCTGCTGGCTGTGAACCTGCTGGAGAAAAAACAGAAAGCGGGTGGCCGGAAATGAGCCTTGAAGTCGACATTGAAAAAAAGCTGGACGGCTTTACCCTCCGTGCTGCCTTTACCGCCGGCAACACCTCCACCGCCCTGCTGGGCGCTTCCGGCTGCGGCAAAAGCATGACATTGCGGTGCATCGCGGGCATCGTAAAGCCGGATCGCGGACGCATCGTGCTGGACGGGCGGGTGCTGTTTGACAGCGCACAGCACATCGACCTGCCGCCGCAGCAGCGGGGCGTGGGACTGCTGTTCCAGAACTATGCGTTGTTCCCCAATATGACCGTAGAACAGAATATCCTTTGCGGTCTGAAGGCGGAAAAAGACCCCGCCGCCCGCCGCGCCGCCTGCGCCGAGATGCTGCGCGCCATGCGGCTGGAGACGCTTGCCAAGCGCTACCCTGCCCAGCTTTCCGGCGGGCAGCAGCAGCGCGCCGCGCTGGCACGCATTCTGGTGGGCAAGCCCTGCATTCTGATGCTGGACGAGCCCTTCAGTGCACTGGACAGCTACCTGCGGGAGGAGGTAGAGGGCGAGGTAGGCAGCCTGCTGGCAAATTTTGCGGGCACCGCTCTGCTGGTGACCCACAACCGGGACGAGGCCTACCGACTGTGCAAAGAGATGATCGTGCTGAACGAGGGGCAGGTGCTGCGCGCCGGTACCACCAAGGCCGTTTTTGCCGACCCGCAGAGCATCGCTGCCGCGCGGCTGACCGGCTGCAAGAATATTCTGCCCTGCACCCCGCTGGACAGTCACACCGTCCGGCTGGACGGCTGGGGCGTCCCCCTGCGGCTGGCGCTGCCCGTTCCGACAGGCTGTACCGCCGTGGGCATCCGCGCCCACGACTTTACGCCCTGCGCTGCGGATGCACCCAACGCCATCCCGGTAAAGGCGGTCTCCACCAGTGAAAATCCCTTTGACTGGAACCTCATCTGCACCTCGCCGGAGGGTACGGCGCAGCTGTGGTGGAAGGTGGGCAAAACCAGCCTTTCTGCCGCCGCCCCAGAGCCGCCCCAGTATCTGTGTGCCGCCCCGGAGAGCATCATGCCGCTGAAAGGTTGAGAAAACGAATGGCCTGCACTGCGTTCCGGCCATATTCAGCGGAAACAACAATTTGAAAACAGGGGATTTCCCCACACGCAAAGCAGCCGCTGCACGGTAAGATGCAGCGGCTGCTTTGCTTATTTGTGTAAAAAGGGGAGTGCTTATGCCATATCACGGCAGGTCACAATGTCAGCCCCGGTGCCGCAGACATTGTGCAGCACCACATCGCCCACATGGATGGGGGCGTGCAGCACCACGCTGTCCAGCGCGGCGACCACCTCTGCCATCTGTCCCTTGGGCACAGGCTTGGAGGTCTTGACCGGGCAGCGGGAGTGCAGACAGCCCTCGGCGCGCACGGTGCTAGTGATGATGCGGGTGGGGTGGGTCAGCTCTTCCTTGCCGTAGGCGATGCCGTTGGGGCAGCCGTTGCCGGTCACCTTGTAGTCGTTGGCTTCATCCACCTGCAGATGGCAGCCCTGCGGGCAGCAGGTGCAAATTACTTCTTTCATATCGCTCATGCCTCCTCGATCTCAATGGTCACTTCGTCCATGGGGGCTCTGTCCAGCAGCACTCTGGGCAGGGCAATGTGCTCCATCTCGCCGGGGGCAAGGCGGTCACGCTTGAAGCGTGCAATCACCGTATCACCGCTCTTGACAAGGATGGTGCTCTTGCCACAGATGCGGCGGACGCGGAAGGACACGTTGGTGCTCTTTTCCACGCCTTCCAGACGGATGCGCTGCGGCAGGGTGTAGCCAAGGTCTGCGCCGGGCTTCACGGTCAACACACGCCCCACGGCCACAGGGCCGTTCTGGATATAGTTGGCAGCGGCTGCGCCGGCCAGCTCGCTCTCACCGGAAACAAAGTCCACCAGATCATGCACCTGCACCACGTTGCCGCAGGCAAACACGCCGGGGATGCTGGTCTCCATGTTTTCGTACACGATGGCGCCCTTGGTGCGGGGGTCCATCTCGATGCCGGCCTGCTTGGTCAGCTCGTTTTCGGGGATCAGCCCCACGCTCAGCAGAATGGTGTCCACATCAAACTCCATCTCAGTGCCGGGAATTGGTTTGCGGTCGGGGCCGATCTCAGCCACGATGGCCTTTTCCACACGGTCCTTGCCCTGAATATCCACGATGGTGTGAGAGAGGTACAGGGGAATGCCGAAGTCGTTCAGGCACTGCACGATATTGCGGGTCAGGCCGCCGGAGTAGGGCATCACTTCTACGCAGGCCAGCACCTTTGCACCCTCAAGGGTCATGCGGCGGGCCATGATCAGGCCGATGTCGCCGCTGCCGAGGATCAGCACCCGCTTGCCCACAAGATAGCCTTCCATGTTCACATAGCGCTGTGCGGCACCGGCGGTGTACACACCGGCAGGGCGGGTGCCCGGGGTACCAATGGCACCGCGGGTGCGCTCGCGGCAGCCCATGCCCAGCACGATACTCTTGGCTTCGATGATCTGGTAGCCGTGCTCCTTGGAGACGCAGTGCACCTTTTTGTCCGGGGTCACTTCCAGCACCATGGTGTCCAGCTGCACCTTTACGCCGGTATTCTTGAGCATCTCAATAAAGCGCCCGGCATACTCCGGGCCGGTCAGTTGCTCGCCAAAGCGGTGCAGACCAAAGCCGTTGTGGATGCACTGGTTCAGAATGCCGCCCAGTTCCTTGTCGCGCTCCAGAATAAGGATGTCGCGCAGACCGCTTTCCCATGCCTTGCAGGCAGCAGCAAGGCCCGCAGGGCCACCGCCAATAATGATCAGATCAACCATTGCTCTTTCCTCCTACCTTCGTTTCGCTGAGCAGAACGTTCGAGCCGTCCTTGTCCTGCAGGATGTCCAAGGGGTCTATGCCCAGCTCGCGGCTGATCAGCTCCAGCACGCGGGGGCCGCAGAAACCGCCCTGGCACCGACCCATGCCTGCACCGGCGCGGCGCTTGACGCCGTCGATGGTGTTGGCAGGCACCTCGCTGTGGAGAGCTGCCAAGATCTCGCCCTCGGTGATGGTCTCGCAGCGGCAGATCACGCGGCCGTAGGCGGGCTGCTCCTTGACCAGTGCTGCCTTTTCCTCTGCGGAAAGCTCCTTGAAGCGGATGTGGCGGCGGCCGTCCTTGTAGTCGGCCTTTTCTGCACCCAGAACACCGCGCTGCTGCAGGATGGCAACGGCCTCCTCAGCCACTGCCGGGGCAGCGGACAGGCCGGGGCTCTTCATACCGGCCAAGTCGATCCAGCCGGGTGCCTCCGGCTCTTCACCAATGATAAAGTCGTCCACGTCCAGATTGGCGCGCACGCCCGCAAAGCTGCGGATGGACTCGCCGAAGTTGATACTGGGCACACTGCGCTGGGCAGTGGCCTTGACAAATTCCAGACCGCTGCTGGTGCAGGAGGTGTCGTTGCCCTCCACAGGCTCTGCGTTGGGGCCGACGAGCAGGTTGCCGTGCACGGTGGGTGCCACCAGAACGCCCTTGCCCAGCTCGTTGGGACACTGGAAGATAACGTGACTCACGCGGGTGCCCTCGCTCTTGTCCAGCAGATAGTACTCGCCCCGGGTGGGAATGATGTGGAAGTTGGCGGGCTCCACCATGGAGTGTACTTTGTCTGCCCAGATACCGGCAGCGTTGATGACGCAGCGGGTCTCCACCGTGCCGCCGGGCACGGTCAGGCGGTAGCCGCCCTCTATGGCTTCGGCATTGGTCACTTTGCAGCTGCGGCGCAGCTCCACGCCGTTGCGTACCGCCACCTCGGTCATGGCCAGTGCATACTCCCACGGGTTCACGATGGCGGCGCTGGGTGCCCACAGTGCACCGCAGACCTTTTCAGAAAGGTTCGGCTCCATGGCAAGGGTCTCTTCCCGGGAAAGAATCTTCATGTCGGGCACGCCGTTGACGGTGCCGTTCTCAAACAGATGCTGCAAATGGGGCAGTTCCTTCTCGTCCAGTGCCAGCACCAGCGAGCCGCACTGCCTATAGGAGACATCCAGCTTTGCGCAGATCTCCTTTGCCAGAGCCACGCCGCGCACGTTCAGCCGTGCCATGCGGGTGCCGGGGGCGGGGTCGTAGCCTGCGTGGAGAATGGCGCTGTTGGCCTTGGTGGTGCAGTCTGCCACATCGTTCTCGGCCTCAAGAATGACCACCTTGTTGTCGTAGCGCGACAGTGCGTAGGCGGCAGCGGCACCGATGACGCCACAGCCGATGATTGCTACATCATACATTGTTCTTTTCCTCCTGTCCGTTCTGCCTTGGCCCGTCGGGAGCTGGGCAGCTGTTGATGGTACAAAAAAAGAGCGAACCGAAACAAAGGCAACTGCCCTTGTCCGTTTCGCTCATATCTCCTGAAACAAACAGCACTTGTTTACTCTTATGATACCCTGTCCCTGCACAAAAAGCAAGGTGTTTTGCACTTTTTGTGAAACCTTTACAAAAAACACCGGTTGCTTTTGCGCAGAATGCAGGTCACATATCCCATACCGCCTGATTGGTGGTGGAAATGGCAGTGATTCCGGCTTCCAGCGCGGCCATCACGTCCTCTTTATCAGCAATAAGGCCGCCGGCGAGCACCGGCACTTTGGCGGTAGCGCACACCCGGCGCAGGATCTTGGGCATGGTGCCGGGCAGCAGGTCCAGACAGTCCGGCAGATTTGGCGGAATCTTATCCAAGCTTTCCAGTGCGATGGAATCCAGCAGGAATACCCGCAGAATGGCGGCCAGACCAAGCTCCTTGGCGCGGCGGATGAAGGACTGCCGGGTGGAGATGATGCCGTCGGCCTCGGTGGTATTGCGGATAAAGTCCACCGCCACCTCCTTACCGGCAAGCCCTGCGATAAGGTCTACATGCACCGCGGCAAAGCGCCCGGCTTCGTGGATGCGGCGTACAATGGAGGCAATATTGCAGATATCTCCGTATAATACGAATACCACCCGGATGTTCTCGTTGGTCAGTGCATTGCAAAGCCCGGCATCATCCTTGACGGCCGCAATGACCGGCGTTTCCTGAATGGCATCCATCAGCTCCTGCTTCATGCTTTTCCTCCTGCCCGGCGTTCTGTGGGGCAACTTTACTGATGCTCTGCCAGCCAGCGCAGCGCCATATAAGTGTAGGCTGCCGTGCCGCGGTACAGGATGCTGTCGTCAAAGCGCACCTTGGGGTGGTGCTGGCCGTAGGTGTAGCCCTCTTTAGCGTTGCCGGCAGCTAAGAACATGCTCACGGTGGGTACCTCGTGGCTGACAAAGGCGAAGTCCTCGCTGCCGCCGCCGGGCTTGCCGCCGGTGAGCGGGGTCATATCCATAGCACCCTTGCCCAGCAACTCGGTCATATAGGTCAGGGCGTTACCCGCCAGCGGGGTGTCCACCACCATGCAGGGGCAGTAATCGCTGAACTCCACCTCGGCGGTGCAGCGGTAGGCGGTGGCCACGCCCTGCGCAATTTCGGTCATGCGCTGATGGATAAGGGCACTGACCTTCTGCTCCGGGTCCACGGTGCGGATGGTGCCCCACATATCGGCAGTATCCGGGATGACGTTGGAAGCCTTGCCTGCCTCGAACCGGCCGGTGGTGAACACGCCAAAGCCTGCGGGGTCCAGCTCGCGGCTGTTGATCTCCTGCAGGGCAATGTGGATGTGCGCCGCTGCGGTGATGGGGTCGATGCAGGCGTTGGGCATGGAGCCGTGGCCGCCCTTGCCGTGCACAACGATGTGGTACTGCTCGCAGCTGGCCATGGTGATGCCGCCGCCCGGCACCAGCACCATACCGGCGGGCAGGGGCATCCCGGCCAGCACATGGAACATGACCGCTGCGTCTACCTTGGGGTTCTCCAGCAGGCCGCTGTTTATCATATCCAGCGAGCCCTGAAAGATCTCCTCTGCGGGCTGGAACTCCAGCTTTACCGTGCCCTCGATCTCGTCCTCATGCTCCTTGAGCAGCTTGGCTGCACCCAGCACCATGGCAGTGTGCATATCGTGGCCGCAGCCGTGCATCTTGCCGGGCAGCTCAGAGGAAAACTCCTCGCCGGATTCCTCCTGCAGGGGCAGCGCGTCCATGTCGCCCCGCAGCAGGATCACCTTACCGGGACGTTTGCCCCCGGCAAGCGCCACCACGCCGCACTTGCCGCAGTCCTGGGGGGTGTAGCCCATCTCGGTCAGCGCTTTTTTGACCAGTGCCTTGGTCTGGGGCAGGTCAAAGCCCACCTCCGGGTGACGGTGCAGTGTGCGCCGCCATTCCTGCAGCTGGGGCTCCAGCGCCTTGGCGGCTTCCAACAGTTTTTCCGGTGCGATCATTGTAAAATCAACTCCCTCTGAATTTATGCGGAAAGCCCTCTCGGTCATAGCAGAGCCATGACGGGGAGGGCTTTGCCTTACGGTTATTCTTCCCCGCCGTTATTGCTAGTCGGGTGGTACTGGGCACAGGTGCACTTTTTGAACTTCAGGCCGCTGCCGCAGGGGCAAGGGTCGTTGCGGCCAATTTTGACCACACGCACCGGCTGACCCTTGGGGCTGCCCTTGACGCCGGGTGCACCGTTGCCGGGCACAAACCCCTCGCCGGTGGGCTTTGCCACCTGCTCCCGCTTGGGGGCGGAACCGGCGGCGCGCAGCTCGATGGTAAGCAGCATCTTGACGCTGGACTCCCGGATGGAATCCACCATCTGGTCGAACATATCAAAGCCCTCGATGCGGTATTCCACCACCGGGTCCTTCTGGCCGTAGCCGCGCAGCGCGATGCCCTGCCGCAGCTGGTCCATGTTGTCGATGTGGTCCATCCACTGGCGGTCTACGCACTTGAGCAGGCAGATGCGCTCCAGCTCGCGCATGACGGGTGCACCGTAGCGCACCTCCTTGGCCTGCAGGATCTGCATCCCGCGGTCGTACAGCATATCGGCAATGCCCTGCTGGGAGAGGTTATCAAAGTCGGCTACGGTATAGTGGAAGTCGGCATCGGTGGTCAGCCAGCCCTGATAGTGGCGGCGCAGGGCACCGAAATCCCACTCGTCCTTCACATCGCCGGAAAGGAACTGGGCGCAGCTGGAATCGATGTTCTCCCGCAGCATCTTGTGCATCTCGGTGCTGATGTCCTCGCCGTCCAGCACCTTGCGGCGCTGCCCGTAGATGATCTCGCGCTGCTGGTTCATCACATCGTCGTACTTCAGCACGTTCTTACGGATCTCAAAGTTGCGGCCCTCCAGCTTTTTCTGGGCGCTTTCCAGCGTATTGGTGATCATGCGGTTCTCGATGGGGGTGTCCTCGTCGATCTTCAGGGTGTTCATCAGGCTGGACACCCGGTCGCCGCCGAACAGGCGCATCAGGTCGTCCTCAAGGCTCAGGTAGAAGCGGGAAGCGCCCGGGTCGCCCTGACGGCCGGCACGGCCGCGCAGCTGGTTGTCGATACGGCGGCTCTCGTGGCGCTCGGTGCCAATGATGAACAGGCCGCCTGCGGCGCGCACCTCGTCGGCCTCTGCGTCAATGGCGGGCTTGTACTGGGCGTACAGCTGGTCAAAGCGCTGACGTGCGGCCAGAATGTTGGCATCGGTGGTCTCACCGTGGCCGTTGGCTTCGGTCAGCAGTAGCTCCACAGCTGCCGGGTCGGCGTCCTGCGGGGTGTCGGGGTTGAGCAGGTTCTCGCAGAAGTGTTCTTTACGCATCTGGGCCTTTGCCATGAACTCGGCGTTGCCGCCCAGCATGATATCAGTACCACGGCCTGCCATGTTGGTGGCGATGGTGATGGCACCCTTTTTACCGGCCTGCGCTACGATCTCGGCTTCGCGCTCGTGGTTCTTGGCGTTCAGCACGTTGAAATCCCGGGTATGGCGCTGTAACATTTTGGCGAGGATCTCGCTCTTTTCCACGCTGACAGTACCCACCAGCACAGGCTGACCGTTCTTGTGGCACTCCATTACCTGCTCGATGACGGCGCGGTACTTGCCCTCCACGGTCTTGTAGATGGCGTCCGGGTAGTCCTTGCGCTGCACCGGGCGGTTGGTGGGCACGCTGACGATGTTCAGACCGTAGATCTCGGTGAACTCGGTGGCTTCGGTGCGGGCGGTACCGGTCATACCGGACAGCTTTTTGTACATACGGAAGTAGTTCTGGAAGGTGATGGTGGCCAGCGTCTTGCTCTCGGCGGCGATCTTCACGCCCTCCTTGGCCTCGATGGCCTGATGCAGACCCTCGTTGTACCGGCGGCCGATCATCAGACGTCCTGTGAACTCGTCCACGATGATGACCTGACCGTCCTTGACCACATAGTCGATATCCCGCTGCATTACGCCGTAGGCTTTGATAGCCTGATCGATGTGGTGGGCAAGGGTCATGTTCTCGGCGGCGGCAAGGTTTTCTACCTTAAAATAGGCTTCGGCCTTTTTGATGCCGGCGGCGGTCAGGGTACAGGTCTTGTGCTTTTCGTCCACAACGTAATCGCCATCGGCCTGCTCATCGGTGGAGACCTTATCTTCCAGCTCCACCACCACGCTCTTGTGCAGGGTGCGCACAAAGCGGTCCACCTGCGTATACAGGCTGGAGGAGTCCTCGCCGCGGCCGGAGATGATCAGGGGGGTGCGGGCTTCATCGATCAGGATGGAGTCCACCTCGTCCACGATGGCGTAGGCGTGGCCGCGCTGTACCATGTTGGCCTTGTAGGTCACCATGTTGTCGCGCAGGTAGTCAAAGCCGAACTCATTGTTGGTGCCGTAGGTGATATCGGCATTGTAGGCGGCCCGGCGGGCGTCGCCGTCCATGCCCTGCACGATCAGACCCACGGTCAGCCCCAGCCAGCGGTAGAGCTTGCCCATCCACTCGCTGTCGCGCTTGGCCAGATAGTCGTTGACGGTAACGATGTGCACCCCTTCACCGGTTAGGGCGTTCAGATAGGCGGGCAGGGTAGCCACAAGGGTCTTGCCTTCACCGGTCTGCATCTCGGCAATATCGCCGCGGTGCAGGGCAATGCCGCCGGTCACCTGTACCGGGAAGTGCTTCATGCCCAGCACGCGCCATGCAGCCTCGCGGCAGACGGCAAAGGCATCCGGCAGAAGGTCGTCCAGCGTTTTGCCCTCGGCCAGCTGCTGCTTGAACACGGCAGTCTGCGCCTGTAAGTCGGCATCGGACATGGCCTGATACTTGGGCTCCAGTGCCAGCACCTGTTTGGTGATGGGGTTCACCTTTTTCAGCTCCCGGTCAGAGAAGCTGCCAAAAAGTTTTTCAACAAGGGACATAGGTCACACCTCATAAATCTTAAAAATCGGGCTGTGATGCGCCCGGAATCGCGCATAACAATACAAGTATATGATACACCAAAGCAGCAGACACGTCAAACCTGCAAGGCTATTTTAGCCCGTTTTTACATGAACTTTCTGTAAAAAGATGCTGCAAGCCGTTCACAGATCCCCCAATCTCCCGGCAGCACACTTTATTTTCGCCCTATCGCTTTTGGGGAAATCGTGGTAGAATAGGGCTATCATTGATAGGGAGGGCTGTACTTATGCTCAAACGGCTGCGCACTGCGCACCCCATTCTTTATTGTATCCTGTCCGAGGTGCTGTTCCTTGGCAGCATGGTTTTGTTCAGCCTGCTGGCTACCATCGGGCTGGCAGCGGCAGGCGCGGATTTTGACACCATGGACGGCTATCTGCTGGGTTCTGTGCAGGAGGCTGTGGGGCTGGCGGTGGCGCTTTTGCTGCTGGCCCGCACCGGCAGACTTGATCTGTTGCACCGGCGCGGCTGCGGCTTTCTGAACGGAATGCTGGTGGGCATGTACCCGCTGTTCTTCATCGGGTATACGACCGTTGGGACGCTGGCCTTTGACCGCCCGGACACGCCGCTGCTGCCGCTGCCCCGCATCCTGACCTTTATGCTGAACATGATCCTTGTGGGCGTGGCTGAGGAGCTGGTGTTCCGTGGCATCATTGCCCAGACCCTGCTGGAGCGCTACGGCACCGCCCGCGCCGGGGTGTGGAAAGCCTGTCTTGTGTCCGGCGTGCTGTTTGGCGCGGCGCACCTGAGCAACCTGCTCGGCTCGGCACCCTTTGGCGTGCTAATGCAGTGTGTGTTTGCAGCCTCGCTGGGCGTGATGCTGGCCGCCATCTACTTCCGCACCGGCAATCTGTGGGTGACGGTGTTCCTGCACAGCGCCATGGACATTGCCGCCATGCTTATCGGCGGGCTGTACGGCACCACCAGCGTGGCCGAGAGCGTGAGCGGCTACGATGCCTCACGGCTGCTGTCGGTAGCGGTGTACCTGATCCCCACCCTGTTTCTGCTACGCAAAAAGAAGCTGCCGGAGGTGCAGCTGTACTGGGGCGGCATTGTAAAAAATTAAGGCTTGCGGACAAAAATCTTCTTGCAATCTGCCGGGCAATCTGGTATACTGTATCTGTTACCGTGGCACGGGGCTGGGAGTATGCCCGCTTTTGGGAGAACCGTTTCCCGCCGCTGTGCCATAGGCAGATAAATTACTTGAAAGAGGTACTGTATTATGAATAAGCAGGAAGTTATGGCCAAAGTCGCTCTGACCGAGAAGGACACTGGCTCCCCCGAGGTTCAGGTCGCTCTGCTGACCGCTCACATCAACGAGCTGAACGAGCACCTGAAGAAGAACCCTAACGATCACCACAGCCGCCGCGGTCTGCTGAAGATGGTTGGCCGTCGCCGCAATCTGCTGGCTTATCTCCAGAAGAAGGACATCGAGCGTTACCGTGCTCTGATCGCAACTCTGGGTCTGCGTAAGTAATTTTAACGGAGGGCAGGTACCGCAAAGGTACCTGCCCTTTGCTTTATGTATAGCTCCATGTATCCCATGCGCACAAAATAGCGGTGGCAGCGTATTGCAGCAGTAAATCGAACGCCCGTGCCTGCGGGCAGGGACGCTGGATTTATTGCTATAATGCGCACGCCACGGCTTTTTGGATAGAACGATCCGAAAAACAAGGAGGCAGAAACAATGGCAATCGAATTTGGTTCCCGCAAAGAGACCTTTGACAACTTCAAGGTCTACGAAACCATGCTGGCCGGCCGCCCGTTCAAGGTTGAAATGGGCAAGATGTGTGGCCTGTCCAATGCCAGCGCACTGATCCGCTACGGCGAGACCTGCGTGATGTGCAACGTGGTCATGAGCCCCAAGCCCCGCGAGGGCGTGGATTTCTTCCCGCTGAACGTGGAGTACGAGGAAAAGCTCTACGCCGCAGGCCGCATTCCCGGTAGCTTTATGCGCCGTGAGGGCCGCCCCGGTGAGCGCGCTATCCTGACCAGCCGCGTGGTGGACCGCCCCATGCGCCCGCTGTTCCCCAAGGAGATGCGCAACGACGTGTGCATCACCATGACCGTCATGAGCCTTGACCCGGATTGCAGCCCTGAGATCGCCGGTATGATCGGCGCTTCTCTGGTGACCGCCGTGTCCGACATCCCCTGGAACGGCCCCATCGGCGGCGTGCAGGTGGGTCTGGTGAACGGCGAGATCGTGCTGAACCCCACGCAGGAGCAGCGCAAGGTGAGCGACCTTGCCCTGACCGTTGCCGCCACCATGGACAAGATCGTGATGATCGAGGCCGGCGCCAACGAGGTGGACGAGGACACCATGCTGACCGCCATCAAGACCGCACACGTTGAGATCAAGAAGATCATCGAGTTCATCAACAAGATCGTGGCCGAGCGCGGCAAGCCGAAGATCGACTTCCAGGTGGTGGGTCTGGACATGGACGTGTTCCACGCCATCCAGAATAAGTACTTGGACGATTTCAAGGCCGCTATGGACACCGACGACAAGAACGTGCGTGACGCAGCCCTGCTGCCCATCATGGACAAGATCGCCGAGGAATACCCCGACCTGTCCGCCGCCGATCTGGATCTGGTAAGCTACAAGATGCAGAAGTTCGTGGTGCGCCGCTGGCTGCTGGATGAGGGCAAGCGCGTGGACGGCCGCGGCATCAACGAGATCCGCCCGCTGGCCGCAGAGGTGGGCATTCTGCCCCGCGTGCACGGCTCCGGTATGTTCACCCGTGGCCAGACGCAGGTGCTTACCACCTGCACGCTGGGCGGCACCAAGGACAACCAGCTGATGGACGACCTGACCGACGAGCAGACCAAGCGCTATATCCACCACTATAACTTCCCGCCGTACTCTGTGGGCGAGGCACGCGCACCGCGCAGCCCCGGCCGCCGCGAGATCGGCCACGGCGCATTGGCCGAGCGTGCTCTGGTGCCGGTGCTGCCCTCCTTGGAGGAGTTCCCCTACACCATCCGCTGCGTGTCCGAGGTGCTCAGCTCTAACGGCTCCACCTCTCAGGCTTCCATCTGCGGCTCTACGCTGGCACTGATGGACGCTGGCGTGCCCATCAAGGCTCCGGTTGCCGGTATCTCCTGCGGCCTGATCACCGAGGGCGAGCGCTGGATGACCATGCTGGACATTCAGGGCGTGGAGGACTTCCACGGCGATATGGACTTTAAGGTTGGCGGCACCCGCAAGGGCATCACCGCCATCCAGATGGACATCAAGATCGACGGCTTGACCTACGACATCATTGCCGAGGCCTTCGAGAAGTGCCGCAAGGGCCGCCTGTATATTCTGGACGAGATCATCAAGCCGGTGATCGCCGAGCCGCGTCATGAGCTGAGCCGCTGGGCACCCAAGATGTTCAGCATGATGATCCCCACCGACAAGATCAAGGATGTGATCGGTAAGGGCGGCAAGGTCATTCAGGACATCTGCGCCACCTGCAACTGCAAGATCGACGTGCAGGAGGACGGCCATGTGTTCGTCTCCGCCGTGGATCAGGAGGACGCAAAGCGCGCCATCTTTACCATCAAGACCATTGTGGAGGACCCCGAGATCGGTGCCATCTACAAGGGCAAGGTGACCCGCCTGATGAACTTTGGTGCCTTTGTGGAGATCGCCCCGGGCAAGGAAGGCCTTGTGCACATCTCCAAGCTGGACACCAAGCGCGTGGAGCGGGTAGAGGACGTGGTTGCCGTGGGCGATGCCATCGTGGTCAAGGTGACCGACATCGACCAGCAGGGCCGCATCAACCTGAGCCGCCGCGACGCCATTCTGGCTCTGGAAGCCAAAAGGGCCGCCCAGCAGCAGTAAAAACCTAATACAGATTGCATAAAATAAGAGCCGCTGTACTTTTTGTACAGCGGCTCTTTTGCGTGGAGAACCCTCTCAGGCTCACTGCGTTCGCTAGCTCCACCCAAAAAGCTCCCCCTTCGGGGGAGCTGGCATCGAGCAAAGCGAGATGCCTGAGAGGGTTCGTGCTCAAACCCCACCCGTGAAAAGGCAATTCTGGAAAATCCGCAGATTTTCCAGAATTGCAAATTAAAAAATATATTTTCCGCTGATTATGCGCAGAGCAACGCGGAGCGCATTCAAAATCGTGCTGCGCCCGGCAGGGGAAAGGGCACAAAAAATGCTCCCCCTTGCGGGGGAGCAAATTCGGTACACAACGCCACGCTGTGCCGAAAAGAAAGGAGTGCAAAGTCAGTTTTCCTTTTTGCCCTGACGGTTCAGCACCCAGCCTGCGGCAAACAGCAGCACGCCGCTGCAGGCCAGCACCGGCACGGGCCAGTTCAACTGACCGGTCTGGGGCAGAACAGGCTTATCCGGGTTGGAAGGGGAGACCGGCTTGTCCGGGTTACCGGGGCTTACGGGATTGTCCGGGGTGCCGGGACTTACCGGGTTATCCGGTGTGCCGGGGCTCACCGGCGTATCCGGGTTATCCGGCTGCTCCGGGAGATCGGGGGTGTCCGGTGTGTCGGGCGTATCCGGCACATCCGGGGTGTCGGGGGTGTCCGGCGTTTCCGGGATGGTAGCGCCTACCTTGGGGGTGGCGTCCACATCGTAGATCCAGTTGTCGCCATCGGGCAGCGGAATGGACACAAGGAAGGGCTTGATGGCCTCGTAGCCGTGGGAGGCCTCGGTCTGCACGACCAAGTACAGACCCTGCGGCAGCTTGGTAATGTTGGCATAGCCCTCTTCGTTCACGTCCTGCTGGGCGGCAATGGCGGGCACAGCGGGCAGATACTTTACCAGCTGGTCAGCCAGCGTGCTGTCGGAAAGATCGCCCAGCACGACACCGCAGCCCGTAAAATCGCCGGTATAGTCAAAGTACAGGTTGCCGTTGGTGCGTTTGACGGAGGCCACCTGATACAGGGTAAGCTCGCCGCCGCGCAGGGGCACATCGTTGTGGGTGTCGTACAGACGGACGTGGAGCGAGCCCAGACGCCCCAGCACAATGTTGGCACTGGTGGCAAACGCCGGCAGGGCGCAGCATACCACAAGGCACATAGCCAGCAGTACAGCCGCCAGACGATGACGCAAATCAATGCTTTTCATGTTCTTCACCTCTCGTTTTCTTGGGTTTGCGTGTGGAAATCAGCATACCGATCAGCAAGATCAGCAGCATGGGCAGCGCCATAATGGGCGCAACAATAATGGGTTCAATTTTAAGCGCTTCGGCGGTAACGCGGAGGTGCTTGTACTGATCCGGGGTCTCTACGCGGCGACCGCGCACCAGCAGGCGGTGGGTGTTGATGCCGTAGGGGGTGCAGGTCATCAGGGTGACGTAGTCCTTGCCTTCGGCGATCTTCAGCTCATCGGTCTCGGTGGGCAGCACGATGGAAATTTTGTCCACCTCGTAGGTGAGCACCCGGTCCAGCACGGTGATGGTAAAGGTATCGCCCACTTCCAGCTGGTCGAGGTTGGTAAACAGCTTTGCGCTGGGCAGGCCGCGGTGCGCCGAGATGACCGCGTGGGTGGACGCGCCGCCCACCGGCAGGCTGGTGCCCTCTAAGTGGCCTGCGGCGATCTGCAGCACGCTGTCGCTGGTGCCGTGGTAGATGGGCAGCTCCACGCCGATTTTGGAGATGGTGATGTAACCCATAATGCCCGTGCCGGTAATATCCAGCGTTTCGTTGTAGCCGGTAAGCTGATCCGGGCGGTAAAGGGCGTTTTCGTTGGCGGCCACCTGTGCGTTAAAGGCATCGGCGGCGTCAAAGTAGGCGCTGTAATCCGCATCGGTCATGTTGTCCACGTCCTGCGCGTAGTTTGCCACCGCGCGGGACTGGTTGCGCTGGTTGACGTAATCGCTGATGGTTGGGTATAACATCACGGATAGACCCACGAAAAAGACGAGGATCAATATAATGGTGCTTTTGTTCTTTTTCATGGGCTACTCCCTAACGTTATAGTTTCAGGATCAGAGCAGGGGGCCTCGCGGCCCCGCTCTGTGCAGGGGAAAAGGAGAGCTTAGCGGTTCTCCATGCGCTTTTTGGTAATGAGCAGGATGGCTGCTGCAACCATCAGGCCGCCGCCGACAACGTAGAAAATGGTGGTGCCGATGCCGCCGGTGCCGGGCAGGGTAGTGCCGCGTTTGTTCTCAATGGGAACAACCTTTTCTTCATCGGTATTCGTAAAATCATCAGCATCGACCATCTTATACTTGACCGTGTAAGTAGCGCCACTGAGGGTGTTGCAGCTACTGTCAATCTGAACTTCCACATCAGAGGTCAGGCCGTTGAAGCCGCCGGGAGTTGTGATTTCCTTCAGGAAGTAGGTGCCTGCGTCCAGACCTTCAACGGCAACAGTGGAGGTTGCGTTAGTCTTAAGCTTAGTGGCTTCATTCTCAGCTTCAGTCCAACCGGTCAGTTTGTTGTTGGAATTGAACTGTGCGTACTCGGTCTTATTAGCAGTGTTATCCTTACGGTACAGCACGAACTCAACATCAGCCAGATACTGCATGTCATTGTTACTATCGGTGAAGTACTTGAAAATATTGAAGCTCCAAGTATAGGTCTTGGTTTTTCCGTGGGTTGTCTCGCCATTATCGCCGTACTTCAGCCAAGTCTCGTTCTCGTTGCCGGTAGTACCAACCACAGCATCGTTATTAATGGTAGCGGAGTAGGTTACAACCACTGTATCGTTGGTATGCAGAGTACCATTGGGGAAAGAAATCTCAAAAGTGCACTTATCGGTATTGGTGTACTCTACCGTGTAGTTAGTAATGAGAGTGTCATTTACCTTTACGGCAATGGAATTCTCCTTAAAGGTCAGACCCTTGGACATCTGATCGTGCAGAACGTAGTTGGTGGGGTCACCATCGGTCACGTTGATGGTGGTCTGGAAGTTTACGGTATCGCCAACGTTGCCGTCGTTGCCCTGACCCCAAGAGCCGGAAGCGTACTCAACTTCCTTTGTCACAGTGGGGACACCGTTCTTTTCCTTGATGGTCACTTGTTTTGCAGTGGTATCAATGGAGCAGATCGCATCGCTGGTCAGGTCAGAAACCACCAGATACCAGCCGAGGGGCAGGTTATCGAAGATTACAGTGCTCGAGGCTGCTACTTTAGAGTCGTCAGCAGCGAAGGCAGTACCCTGATCCTTAACATACTGACCGGCAGCTATTGCAAGTGCCTTAATGGGAGCGCCATCTTTTTCAGCGGATACTCCCTCTTTCCAAGTAACAACACCGTTGGCGTCAACAGCTAATTTGTCCGACTGCTCATCAACAAAAGCTCCCCACTTATTATTTTTTTCATAGCGGAAGGACTTAGCAGTTTCATTGTACTGAAGATTCAGAATACGGTAGATCTTATAGGTATGACCTATAACAGCGTTATCAATGGTGATCTTACCCTCGCCAGTGGTAGCACCAGCACCACCAGCTGCAAACGCCGGAATCGCCATGGCGCAAACCATAGCAACTGCCAGCAGTGCAGCCATGAGTTTCTTCATTGCTTTTTTCATGGAAAAAGCCCCTTTCTTTTCTGCCCCTTGCCGCCCCCTGCATTTTGCACAGGGGGGGGGGTAGGGGTGTCGTTTTTGTTCGGTCTATCGCGTAAACTTTGCGCCGGGCGGGCGGGGGCTCAGCCTCGGGCGTCCAGCTGGGGGAAGTGCAGCTTAGTCATCTGCCCTCCCTTCGCGTCTGCGCTTGCGGTGGATAAAACTATATGCCAGCGCAGACAGCATCATTGTGCCGCCCACGGCTGTATACGGGAGTGTACCGGTGCCGCCGGTAGAGGGGAGCTCGTAGCCGGGGGTTTCCGGCTTCTCCTTATTGGTAAGGGTAAGCACGCCACCGTTTTCTACGCCGGTTTCGTTGCTGCTGCTGTAAGTCACCTCGTACTTGTTGCCGGTAGAAGCTTCCTTAATGTAATAGAGGTAGCCTTCCGTCAAGTCACTGTAAGTGGCTGTCCAGTGGTTGCTGTTGTTCAAGGTGATGGACGTTACCTTTATACCAGTTGCACGATCAGTATCCTTTTTGTACTTGTACAGATCAACAGTAACAGATCCTTCCTTGGGTTCAGTTGCTTCGTTATACTGGTTCGTCCAGAACTTCTGAATGATCAGCTTGCTGCGCTCGTTGGAGATATAAAGGTCGCTCTGCTCATTGAAAATGCAGATCATCAGGTTGTTGTCTTTCAGTAGAGGCAGTGTATTTCCGCTAGCATCAGTGGTTCTACCGTTCACCGCCTTGTTGTAGGCGTCAGCATCCGGTTCATCTTTAGCAGTGAAGATGAAGTAATACGTCTTGCTGGTCTTGCGATAGCCATCGGGAGCCGCTTCCTCTACAAGCTTGTAAAGGGTGTCGACATCCGCATTAAGTTCTTTATGACCGAGCCAAATGGTAAACTGACCGTTTTCGTCACTTGTATAGTTTTGCTTCTCGGTAGTTTCCCATTCTCCGGTTGTTTTGTCAAGCCAATGCAAGCTGAACTTTGCACCCTCCAGACCGTTGGCCTGATTAGAGCTGTCTACCTTGTGCACAACCAGCTTGGTCTGCGAGACATAGCCACCGGCCATTATATCTCGCAAGGTCTGGTTTTCGTTTGCATCCCATTTTCCGTTCAAAAGTGCCTTGTTATCCAGCTTTACTTCGTTTCCAACACCGGCGTTGGTTTTGTAGGTGTACTTCAACACCAGTGCGCGCTGGTCGGGAACAGTAAGCTCCATGGTGTAGGTGTTGACGCTGGCTGCATCCACATGGCTGGTATAATGGAAGGTGTATTCGTTGCGGGACAGGGGATTGCTAAAGGTAGTGTCTGCGGCATCATAGAGCTGAACAGAATTTAAATCCAATTCAGCGGTATAGCCCTGCTGAACGGTAAGGATATCCGTCAGGGTAACGGTGTCACTGTTCGGGACAAGGTCTTTTGCGCCGGGGTTGATCTTAATGGTGTATGCGGCGCTGCCGATCCTGTGGCCATTGCTGTCTGTCAACTGATCAACATCTTTTTTCAGGTTTTCAGTCCTGCGCTTTAGGGTCACCTCGGCTTTGGCGTCAAGTTTTCCCCAGTGGGCGGTGTTGATGTAGGTGCGCTCGTCCTTAGAGTCGTTTTCTATACCGGTACCATTCCAGTTTTTCCACAGATCGGTGTCGACTTCTACCTTGTACCGGATATAGAAACCGCTCATTTGCTGGAAGAAATTATTTTTTGTATTATGGTTCAGGGACTGCAGATTCTTGATTTTGAACGTAAGGGTCTGTCCCTCGGTACTGGAGTAGGTGGTCGCGTTGACCTCAAAGAACTTATCAAGATGGGTGGCATTATCGAACGAAAACTCCGCTATGCCGTCGTTCTTAAACCATGGGTCGTAGTCACGATAAAAATTATAGCAAGCGACACTATTAGACGCTAGGCGGAATGCGCCCTGTGCAGAGCCTTCCACATACTTCAGACCGGCAGGCAGCTTATCGGTAACAGTGTATTCATTCTCTGTAAATTCAGTCAGGTCAGAGGTATCAAGGGTGAGCTGATAGTAGAGAGTCCGTCCGCTCTCCTTGTAGCTGACATCATCAAGTTTGTCTGTGAAATTACCAGCATCCCATTGATAAGCTTCACGCTCAGACACGCCCTTTTCAAAGTTGGTGTGTTCCTTGGGCTTGGTATAGGTGTATTTCGCCTCTGCATTATTGGCCTTATTTCTAATAGTGATCTCGTTTCCGGGCTCGACCTTGCTCACATCTACATAGGTAGAGTAGCTGTCAATGGTCAGCTTTTTGATGTTTTGTCCCTTGTAACTGTCTGTTTTGGTCAGCTTGATGTAGAACGAACGAACAGGAGTAGTACTGTCGGTGGACGAGATCTCTTTTGCTTTACTTAACATTTCGCCGGTTTTTTTATTAAAACCGTCCTGAATGTCGGCGTACTTGATCTCGATCTGAATGCCTGCCGCAATAGCTTGAGCATAGGTCATTGTGGTATTATCTACCAGTGTGAAGGTGAGATGATTCTCAAGATCAGACTGAAGCTCGGATGCTATGCCGTAGTGGATGCCATCAAGGTCTTTAGGAGAGTAGATTTTGTCCAGAATACCGTAGCTTTCCCACTTGTTCGGCACAACAACTTCGATCTTCCACGGTGCTTTAAGCAGATTAGGAGTGGAGGTTTCGGTCAGAGAACCGGCGGTGGATTTAGAAGTACTCCAACTGCGGTCTGTAATGCCGGGCTCTGCGGTTGCCTCATACTTTTCCTTGCCGGTATCAACGGTGGATTTGTTTTTAACCGTTTTAACGCCATCCGGAACAGTGGTCTTATAGTAGAAGGTGTATTCAGTGCCAGTGGCATCCTTGGTAAACGTATAGTCGAATTTATCCTTGCCATCAACACCATTAATGGTACCAAACGGAGAAACAGTGCCGTCTTTGCTCTTTTCGGTAATGGTAACGTCTCCCACAATGGTTGCGCCATTGGTTTGGAGAGCGTCCTCGACCTTATAGTTTTTCAGGTTGCCGCCATAGTAGTTAGACAGGGTGACGGTCCAGTACATATAACCGTCCTCGTTATTATAGCTGCCGTGTTTTTCAATGTAGTTACTGTGCCATGTCCACGGGTCGGTCTTTTGTTCGTTGTTTGTCTCTGCATAGTTATGGAAACTGCCGGAACCAGAGCCACCATACGAACCGGACAACTCAACATCATAGGTCAGGATGTATTTGTCCTTTTTATTCATTTCGGGAAGGTTTTTGATGGAAAAACTCTGCTCGGTTTCGCTCCATGTCAGATGCCCATCAAGAGAGATTTCTTTCTTGTTTTTGTCGGTAAGCTTAATGGAGCTACGCACATACGTACCGGTGACCTTACCGGTGTTGTCCAGTTTGTCGTTAATGTCGACCTTTTGGTTCCAACCGTCAGTGGAACTTACCGTGACCGTATAATGAAGGATGCGTTTACCGTCTTTTTCATCATAGGTGCCTTTTTTATCAATGCTGATGTTAGTAGGATTTTTAACGGTAATAGAGGCAGAGCTGCCGGGGAAGGTGATCGTGCCGCCATCTCCGATTTTGTCGGTTTTTACCTTGGCGCTCAGGGTGAAATGACCGGTAAAAGGCTGGTGCGGCGCAAAGTTATTATTGAACTTCAAGGTGATCGTGCCGTCTTTCGCAACGGTCATCGTGCCCACACCATCATCAAGATCATAAGTGTCACTGTCTTCAGGCACTACTCCGTCAGGAAGGTGATAGGTCAAAGTGTCTTTTCCGGTTGTAAGATCCAGCACATCAGCGGGAATATAGAAGTCATAGTCCAGCTTGATCTTATCGTTGTTTTGCAAGTTATATTCACCGGTAACAATTTTGTTGTTTACAGTAACAGTAGTTCCGGTAATGCCGCCTTTATTCGAACCCTCAGGCGTTTCATCAAAGTAGGCAACATATTGAACGGATGTAAGGGTGCCGGAGCCCTCACCCGCCAGCGTAAGCATGCCGGGGGCCCGCAGGGCGCCGGTAACAGCAGTGGTAAGCATCTCGTCGGCGTACTGGGCGGCGGCAACATCCACCACGGCCAGTACCTCGGCGCTGGAAAGGGTGACCTCGGCCACCTTGCCGTCCACGTCGCCGGAAATAACGGTCAGGGTGTCATCGTCCGCCTCGCTCACGATGCCCACGGTCTCCACGGGCTGAGCGTCAGTCACGGTAGTGGTTTGCGGCTCGGCAGCGGGGGACACCACGCTGGGGATAAGGGTGTCCGCGCCGGATGCAGAGGTGCCGGTGCTGTCCGCCGGCTTTGCGGCGGGCTGCTCCGGGTTGGCGGTATCGGGGAGATCAGGGGGGATCACGCTGTCGGCAGCGGGGGCATCCTCGGCGGCAGGGGCTGCATCCAGCGCAGCAGCGCCGGAAGTTTCAAGCTCTGCGCCGTTCTCACCCTCAGCGTCCATGCTGAACTGGTCGTCCAGATCGTCCGCTGCACCATCGGCGCTGCTGTCCACAGCCACGGTGCGGGTGACGTACTTATTATAAATAACGATGTCGCCCACATTGGCGGCGCTGCCGTCCTCGCCGTCCAGCAGCCAGTCCATGTCGCTCATGGAGCTGCGCAGGGCAAGCACGCTGGCCTCCTGCGGGATGGCGCTCTGGGGGATACCGGCGTACTTCAGGCAGTAGGAGAGGAACATCACGTCCCACTCGCCGTAGGGGTTGCCGTAAGACTGGCCGTAGCGGGAGTAGTAGCGCAGGGTCACGCCGTCCGCGGGGTCGATCTCAAAGTTTTTCTCGCTCTGCTCGTAGCCCAGCTGGGTCTTTGCCACGCTGAGCAGGTCCTCGTCCCAGTTGCCGGTCATCACGGCCTCGTCGTTGGCGGCCTGCCACTCCTCGGGGGTCTCAACGTCGGCGGAGGTGTCGCTCAGGCAGGCTACGGTGTGGTGATGCTCCGGCAGGGGGCAGGTAAGCACTTCCTCGTAGCAGGCGTCGGTGTGGTGGTGGTAGATGGGCTCCACGGTGTCCACCATAGGCTCCAGTGCCACAGGCTCGGCCACAGCCATAGCCGCCAGCTCGGCGCTCTGGGTGGGCTCCACCACCTGCTCCACAAGCTCGCCCTCTTCCAGTCCGCAGGTCAGCTCGTACTCGGTGGTGTAGCAGTTTTCATCGTGGGTATGCTCAAATTTCTCGCAGATCAGGCTACCGTCCTCGGGGTCGAAGCAGTCGTCATCGTGGACGTGCTCTTCCTCCATGCAGGTCAGGGTCTGCACCTCGGTGTAGCAGTCCTCGGTGTGCTCGTGGGGCACAAACTCGATCTGCGGCTCTAGTGCCAGCGGCGCGGGCTCAGCCTCAACGGTGGGCTGGCTGGTCGCAGCAGCGGCGGCCACCTCGTCCGCATTTTCAAGCTCGCCTTCCTCGTAACCGCAGATGAGCACCTTGGTGTAGCAATCTGCGGTGTGGGTGTGCTCCTCCTCGCCGCACTGGTACTGCGCGGTCATGGAAATGCCCACGCCATGCAGCTGCCAGTTGACGAACAGGGTGGTGATCATGGCAAGCGCCAGCACAAATGCGGTGTAGCGCCGCAGGGTGTGCCGGTTTTCACGGAACCGCTCCATGTACGTTTTAAGAATGTCGTTCATAACGAAATACCTCCTCCCGGGGTCAATGGATCAACGAGAAGCTGGACAAGGGCCATACCCTTAGAAAAACCCTGCCCACGATCTGGCTTTTTTCAACGCAGCCTATCACGCTGCTGCGGCTGTCGATGGAGGTGGCACGGTGGTCGCCCAGCACGAAGTAGCGGTTTTCCGGCACCTGATAGGGGAACCGGATGTCGCATTCGCCCACGGTCAGCGCGTCCACATAGGGTTCGTCCAGCGCCACGCCGTTTACCGAGACTACGCCGTTCACGTCCATATCGATCACATCACCGGGCTGCCCGATGATGCGCTTGAGCAGCAGCTTGTTCTGCCAGTAAAACCCGCACAGCTCGCCGTTTTCAATGTGGTTGGATTTTACCAGCAGGATAATGTCTTTATCATTTAATGTAGGGTACATGCTGTCGCCGGAGACCTGAAGCACCGGCAGAAACAGCGTAGCCAGCAGCACAGCTACTGCGGCTACCACCACCAGAATATAGATCGTACTGCGCAGCACCCGCTGGTAGCGGCTCTGGTACGCAAGACGCTCACGTTCTGCGGCCACTTCCTCGGTGGAAGGGATGGAAGCGAACCGGATATCGCGTTTTTTCATGTTTCCTCCGAAGGCAGGCCGTCTGTGCTGCGGTATTGGTCCAGCAGCTCGTTGGCCTTGTGGTCAAATGCCTGCCAGCGCTGCTGCACCTCCTGCTCGGCACGCTCTACCATGGCCTTGCAGTCGGCCTCGGTCTGGGTGCGTTTTTGCGCGGCGGCGGCGGTCATGGCGTCGCATTCCTGCTGCGCCTGCGCCTTCAGGCTGTCGGCGTCTGCCTGTGCCTGCTCCAGAATGCGCTTGGCCTCGCTGCGCGCCTGCGAAAGGGTATTGGCGGCGGTGGCGTTGGTGTCCGCAAGACTGGCCTGCACTGAGTGCAGATAGTCATCGGCGGCGGCCTGCGCGGCGGCGAACACGTTGTTCAGCTCCAGCGCGGCCTGCGCGATGGAACCGGCGCTTTCCAGCCGCAGCTGCCGGTCCTGCAGCTGCGCGGTAAGCGCGGCGTTCTGCGCCTTGAGCTGGTCCTCGCTCTGCTTCAGCGCATAGATGATCTCTATCAGTTCAGCGCGGTGCATTCGCCGCAGTTCACGATCTGCCATTTGCGTACAAACTCCCGAATGTAAAGATAACGAAATTTTTTTCGAAAATACCGAAACAACTTAACGGAAATGCCTGAAAACTCACTTGTTGCCACACAACTTGCGCAGCTGGAGAGACCTTTTATAAACTATCTTATTTTAGCACATTCCATGTAACAACAATATAACAAATCAGACACAAAATCAAGAGATAAAGCCAAAAAAATATCGCATTTTTTTGCTTTTTATATAGAAAAAGCCCAAAAAACGGCCACTGACCCCCAAATAACTTAAAAAGGTTGTTCACAATTCTGGAACGTGAAGTGCTGCGCAGTAATGCACTGAATTACAGCGTGTACGAAAAACGGGAGCCGCACTTTTCGAAAAAAGCGCGGCTCCCGGATCTGAACTTTGGGGTGATGCTTTTACTTGCCGAAGCTGCCCAGCAGGCTGTTCAGCGATACAAAGGACTGGTAGATGACGTTAACGTTGTTGATGATGGAGCTTGCACCGGAGAAGATGCGGGCAATGTAGTTGAACACCTTGCCGATGTCCAGGAAGGACTGATAAGCGTTGCTGGCGCCGCCGTCCAGATAGGTCATCTCCTCGGCTTCGATAGCGGAATAGCTGGCGGGCATTTTCATGGTAGAAGTAGTCATGGTAAGATCCCTTTCTTCAATGGTGTCATTGCGTTTACAGCAGTGTTCAGAACATGGTGGCGACCAGCAGGGTGGTAAGCAGGGCACCGGCCACAAGGGCAGGGCCTACATACTTCTGCCACTGGGCGGCAGGCTGGGTGGTGGGCTGCGGCACGGTAGAAGTACCGACCTTGGCAGTCCAGTGGGCGTAGATGGTGGCGTCGGAGGTGAACACGGTGGAGGTGGTCACCTTGCTGCCGCCCACCGGCTCGGTGTACCAGCCGTCAAAGGTGTAGCCCGTCATGGTAGGCTGCTCGGGCGTGCTCTCCAGTTTGCCGGACAGGTTCGTGTAGGTTACCACGGTGGAGCAGATGCCGCCTTGGGCATCCATACCAATGGCGTACACGTTCTCTTCCTTTTTGCTCCCTGAAGTTTTGTCGGCGGCAAATGCAGCCGGCAGTGCGCAGCACAGCAGCGTGAACAGGCAAAGCCCGACCACCAGCGTTTTCAGGAATTTTTTCATGAGATCCCTCGCTTTCCTTCACAAAGATGGAGACACTGCCCCGCCCGGGGACAGCCCGGACATCGGCGTAGTTTCTTCAACTTATTTTTATCACATCCAGTGTACCAGAACCGCAACAAAAAATACAGTCTTTTGAGAAAATAATAAGAAAAATCAGGAAAAAAATAAATTTCACCTTTGCAATATGAATCTTGTGCCCCCTGCGGACTGTGTTTTTTGAAAAACGCATCCCGCAAAACTTGCCTTTCGTAAAAACATGGAAGGATATGGAAAACGCAGGACCCCGGCCGCAAAGCCCAAAAACCGACCCAAACCGCCGCAAGTGCGGCAGACAGCGCACAGAAAAAGCTGCAAAAATGCGGCGCACCTCTTGTGGAACAGCGGAAAATATGCTATACTATTTTGCATGATGCGCCATCGCCAAGCGGTAAGGCAGGGGACTTTGACTCCCCCATCGTAGGTTCGACTCCTGCTGGCGCAACCAGAAGAAGGCCGCTGCACAGGAAACTGTGCAGCGGCCTTCTTTATTTTTTGTTCTCCGGCAGCTTGAAGTAGCCGCGGTATTCGTCCGAGTAGATCTTGCTGCCCATACGGCTCACACCGCCGTACAGGTGGGTGCGCATCAGCGGCTCGATGGCGTCCAAATCCTTCTCACGCAGGATGCGCAGCATCTCGGCGTGCTCGCTGACGACGCTGGACACGTTGCGTGCACCCACGATGTCCAGACGGATAAAGCGGGAGTAGTCTGCCTGCGGGCGGGTCATCTGCTCCCAAAGGTACTCCTTGCTGGTCTTGTGGAACCAGTACTCGTGCATGGCAAGGTCGCAGCTGAGGAAGTGGTTGAAATCAAAGTTCTCCGGGTCGCTGCGCCCTGCAGCGGCTTCCAGCAGCATATTATAAAGGTGTTCTACCGCAAGGATCTCCATGGGCGAGCAGCTCTGCACAAAGTCCCGGAACACCATGCCCTCCACCGCAACACGCTGGAAGATGAGCTGGTCCACCACGCCGGTGTCGATGGCGGTAACAATGGTGCCCTTGCAGGGAATGATCTGCACAAAGCGGTTCTGCTCCAGCCGCTGCAAAACGCTGCGGATAGGAGTGCGGGAAACGCCGAACCGCTTGCACAGCTGGTTTTCGCTCAGCGCTTCCCCGGGCAGGATCTTCAGTGCGCAGATCTCGTCCTCGAGAATATGATAGAGCTCATCAGTGTGCTGTAATGTAGCCATAGTTGTTCTCCGTTTATCCGGTAAATATAAGCTTATTATCATTGTACCGTTGCGGCGACAGAATGTCAATGCTGGAATGGAACTTAATTTGAATACTTGTATACAAGAATGCGCACTCGCGCACGGAACTGTTCCTGAAACTGAAAAACTGATATACCACTTTGCAATGCGGGAAAAGTGCTGATAAAATGCTGCAATCAAGTGACTGTTGTACCAAATGCACAAAGAAAACAGGAAACAACTGTCAAATTGCTATAATTGCAAGGCGCTGTGCTTGTTTCGCGGTAACGCTGCGAGATGATATGCTGTATACAGGATTTTACTAAAAAAGCTGCAAGGGCACACACCCCGCAGATACCGGCTCGTCTCCGGCAAATACAACAGGGTGTTTGCCTTTTTTGCGTGCGTGCTTGCTTTGCCGCACAAAAGGCGGTAAACTGGGTACAGACAAAATGCCCGAAAAGGAGAAACGACATGGCATACACAAAGGCTGACCTCAAGCACGACCTTGCCGCGATGGGGCTGACAGGCAACGAGACCATCCTGATCCATTCCTCCATGAAGTCCATCGGCCCGGTGGAGGGCGGCGCAGACACGGTTCTGGACGCATTGATGGAGTTTTTTGCGGAGGGCTTGCTGCTGCTGCCCACCCACACATGGCGGTTCATCAACGAGGAAAACCGAGTGTTCGATGTACGCCGCAGCCCGTGCTGCGTGGGCATTCTGCCGGAGCTGTTCCGGCATCGCCCCGGGGTGGTGCGCTCGCTGCACCCCACCCACAGCATGGCAGCTTACGGCAAGGGGGCGGCTGCGTATCTGGAAGGAGAGCTGGACGCCAACACCCCCTGCACTCCCGGCGGCTGCTACGACCGGCTGCGGGCAGCCCACGGCAAAGTGCTGCTGCTGGGGGTCACCCACGCCCGCAACACCTTTATCCATAGCGTGGAGGAGGTACTGAACGTGCCGAACCGCCTGACCGACAAGCCCATGCAGATGACCGTGGTGGACGAAACCGGGGTGCAGCACACCGTCTATATGCGCCGCCACTACAACGCGCAGCAGCCGCACATCTCGGAGGATTTCGTCAAGCTGGAACAGGCGTATCTGGACTGCGGCGCAGCCCGGAACACGAAATTTGGCGATGCAAGATGCATTTTGTGCGACGCCGAGGGGCTTTTCCGGGTCACCCGCCATGTTCTTGCCCCGAATCCCGAAGCCTTTGTCACCGAGCCGGTCATCCCGCCGGAGCGCTGGCAGGGGGAAATTTTATAATGCAATGCCGGGCAGCCTGCAGCTGCCCGGCATTTTTTACTTTTTGCTCAGCAGAAGCGGATACGGTACTCCCGGGGGGTGCAGTGCTTGATCTCCCGAAAAGTCTTGATAAAGTAGCTGGCATCCGAAAAGCCGCATTCCAGCCCCACCTCGCCGGTCTTGAGCCGGGTGGAGCGCAGCAGCTCGGCGGCTTTTTCCACCCGGAACTGCTTGACGTACTGGATGGGCGTGATACCCAAAAACTGCCGGAAACTGCGCAGACAGGCACTTTCGCTCAGGGCAACGCAGTCGGCCAGTTTTTCCACGGTCAGCTCCTCGGCGTAGTGCTCCTCTACATAGCGCAGCATCTGCTTCATCCGCTCCGAGGCGATCTGCTCCTGCTCCGATACCTTCACCTTGCCACTGACGCATTGGGTAATGAGCAGCCGCAGGGCAGCGGTAAGGTGGTAGCGCACCCGGTTCTCGTAGTCAAAGGGCTCGTCCGCCACGCCCTTCCACGCCTCCCGCAGGCAGAGCAGTACCTGCCGCTGCCATGGTACGGCCTCGTCCAGCAAAAAGAAGGGCGGCGTGCCGGGCTGCAAAAGCGGCCGGATGAGTTTTTGCCAGAATACGGTGTCCATGCCGCCGACAAGTCTGGGCTGGAACACGCCGGAGTGCAGCAGCGCCCTGCCCTCGGCAGGCTCTACCGCGTGCAGCGCCCCGGAGTTGACAAATACGCCCTGCCCGGTCTGCAGGGTCAGCCGGGTCTTGTTCACATCTACATGGATGGGCCCCAACGCCGCCAGAATGAACTCAAATTCCTCGTGCCAGTGCCACGCCACCGAAAAACAGGAAAGATCCTCGGCATAGCAGGCAATAGGGAACAGCGGGCTGCCGTGCTGGGTCTGCTCCCGCCCGGCGGCATCGGCCACCACGGCAGTAGCGCTGGACAGCCCCACCCGGCCGCTGGTATAAGAGGCACAGCTTGTCTGATATGCCATATTCACCAAATCCTTTCCGCAATACTTTGAATGTTTTTTGTCAATGCCGGTTTTGTTGCATATACTATGCGGTTTTATTCTATTATTAGCGATTGTTTTGTGGTATTATCCTATCAGAGCTTCCAAGCTCAGTATAACACCAAGGCAGCCGGGACGCAAGCTGTGCAAGCGTTTCCACTGCCGGGCAAAACTGCCATTCTCCCGCCGCCTGTCCAAAGAGGACTGGACGGCAAGTGTAACATAAACCATTTCATCAAGGAGGTATTCCTATGCTTCGTATCGAGTATTTTGATAAGGAACGTTTCATGCGCCAGCTTTCTGCCAGCCACGGCAGCGTGCTGCTGCATCTGGACAACGGCAAGACCTGCGACCTGAAAAAGGACACTACCGCACGCTCCATGCTGCAGATGATGGACACTGCCCCCAAAAAGGGCTTTGACCTCACCGTGACCGACCCCGCCGACGTGACCGGCTTCCTGCGCTATATGCTGGAGGCAGGCCGCACCGAGCGCGTGGCCGGCTGAGTAATGCCAATCTCTTATCCCAATAAGTGTCACAGCAAATGCAAAACGCCCGTCCCGGTCATGCCGGGGCGGGCGTTTTGCTCATTTTACCGGAAAGCTTGCGCGGGCGGGCAGTCTGTGGTAAGCTGAAAGCAGAAAAAACAAGATGGAGGGAACGACTATGAACCTGAAGGAAGCATTCCGCTACCAGAACAAGCTCCAGTCCCTGCTGGACGAGGCGCAGGGTATTCTGGACTGTGATGCCAACGTGACCAAGGTGGCCAACACCTATCTGCGCCATAAGGTGATGCCCGAGGCCGAGGACGAGACCGTTATGGACGTGGCACAGACCGAATATGCAGAGCAGATCACCGACGTTGCCCGGTTCATGCTCTATCTGCTGGAGGAGAAAAGCCGCCTGTTTGCCGCCATCCGCAAGGCAAAGGATGCGCTGGACATGGATATGGACAGCGAGGTCAGCCTGAATGCCGCGCGGCAGAGCATTGCCCGCACCTTCAAACGGATGAACGACCTGCGCAGTTCTGAGCAGCTGCTCTCCGGCGGGGGCACCGGCTACCGCTTCAACGCCGAGGGCAACCAGATCTCCTACTGCTGCGATGTAAAGCGGGTGACCACCATCAACTACGACCGCAAGGTCATCCATGCGGCGCTGAGCAAGCTGAACCGGCAGGCAGACGAAACCTCCAACCGGCTGGACCTCTGCCTTGTGACCTCCAAGGTGGACTACACCGTCCCCTTTGATGTGAACGCCAGCTTTGCCGAAGCCTTTGAGACCTATCTGGAAAACGCCAAAAACTAAATGAGCACTCTACCGGCTATTTTGGGTGCGGCAAGCGCCGGGTGCACGGCTGCCGGTTCAGGTGCAGATGAACTATAAGGCTGCACATTTCCGCAAGGAAGCTTCGGTACGGCTCACCTTACGAGCCAGCATAATATGAAAAAATCTTGCGTTCGGCTTTTCCGCCACCGCCAGACGCTTTTTCGCCGAAACCGTCCCTTGCTTTTTCCCGCATTCCTGCTACCGTGCTTACGTCTCCATGGGCAGGCAGACAAGCCACCCTTCATGATTTTGCCCCCGCAGATTTTGCGGGCGCACACCTTCTGCGTGCCGGGCGGGCGCTTTGCGCCCCTGTGCACACAAAAAATGGCAGCCGTCCCTGCGCTTGCCGTATCCAAAATAGCCGGTGGAAAACCAAAACCGGAGGTATGAGCTATGAAAAGGTATAAGCTGTTTTATCTCATCGGGCTGCTGTTTTTTCTTGCTGCGGCGCTGAACTTTGTTACCGGAGGGGATCACGCTACGGCAGTGGTATGGCGCTGCCTTGGCGCTACCTTTTTGCTGCTAGGGTGTTCGCAGCAGAAAAAATAAAGCAGCAGGCCAGCCCCGGCGGGAAAAGCTGCCGGGGCTGCAATTCTTTGCGGGGCTCGTTCGTATTCCAGACAGAACGACCAAATTTCGACAAAAACGAGGTATGATCATGTCAACCAAAACGATCTATTCCACTGCCGCGACCCGCTTTGACCTGAGCGCTGCGGCACTTCATATCCTTGCCATGGCGCTGATGCTGATGGACCACCTGTGGGCGACCCTGCTGCCTGCGCAGGAATGGCTGACCTGTGCCGGGCGGGTGGCCTTTCCCATCTTTGCCTTTATGGCGGTAGAAGGGTATTTCCACACCCATGACCTGAAAAAATACACCCTGCGTCTGCTGCTGTTTGCCCTGCTTTCAGAGATCCCCTTCGACCTGATGTACGGCGGCACATGGTTCTACCCGGTGCACCAGAACGTCATCTGGACGTTGCTTTTGGGCATTCTGGGCGTCCATTTGATGGAAACCGTGCGCAAAAAGCAGAAAACATGGTTGTACCTGCTGGTATCCGCCCTTGTGGTGGCGGCAGGCGCAGTGCTGGGCACGCTGGGCATGGTGGACTACTACGGCACCGGTGTGCTGACCGTGTTCATCTTTTACTTCTTCCATGGGCGCAAGTGGTGGTGCCTGCTGGGGCAGCTGGCTGCGCTGTACTGGGTCAACGTGGAGCTGCTGGGCGGGCTTATGTACCCCATTCAGCTCTTCGGCATGGACTTTGAGCTTTGCCAGCAGGGGCTGGCGCTGCTGGCACTGGTGCCCATCTGGCTGTACCGCGGTCGGCAGGGCTATCACAGCAAGCCTTTCCAGTATGCCTGCTACGCCTTTTACCCCGTGCACATGCTGCTGCTGGTTCTGGTGCTGAATTTCGTGAACCGGTAAGGAGAATGGAGCACTCCAAAAACATTTTTACGCGTGGGGCGTAGAGAGGAATTTCCGCTGAAAATAGCCAAAGCGTATGCGGAGCCATTCGAAATCGTTCCGCCGGTATAAGGCCGCTGCACAAAGCGCTGTGCGGCGGCTTTTTTTGCGGGAAAACCGACACATGTTCACAAAAAGTTCAGCCTTTTGAGCAAAAAATACTATTTTTTTCGTGTAAAATAGACAACATGGATTGAATGCCGCCCGCGATTGGATTATAATAATAGTGTATGCAAAAACGCATCTGCTGCTTTTTTATGATTTTTTATCGCTTGAAAACAGCGTAGCTGCGCGATGCGGGCTACTGAAAAGAGAGAGCTGCCGTTGCGTGTCTTTGCCGCATAACGGCTTGTTTGCCATAGCAGCCGGGGCGTTATGTTCCGGTTATTTGTCCTTAGGAGGAAAAACAAGGTGAGAGTAGGTCTTGACATCGGTAGCACCACCATCAAGTGCGTGGTGCTGGGCGAGCATGATGAACTGCTGTATTCTACATACGAACGACATTATAGTCATATTCTGGAAAAGGCGCAGGAGCTGCTGCGGCGCATTGATGCCGAGCATCTGCATGGCCGCAAGGCGCTGCTCAGCATCTCCGGCTCTGCCGGTATGGGCTTGGCCGACAGCTGCGGTGTGCCCTTTGTGCAGGAGGTATTCTCCACCCGCGTGGCGGTCAAGCGCTTTATGCCAAAGACTGATTGTGTCATTGAGCTGGGCGGCGAGGATGCCAAGATCCTGTTTTTGACCAACGGCACCGAGGTGCGCATGAACGGCAGCTGTGCCGGCGGCACCGGTGCTTTCATCGACCAGATGGCCACTCTGCTGAAGATGAGCGCCGAGGAAATGAACAAGGCTGCCGAGCAGGCGCAGCGTACCTATACCATCGCTTCCCGCTGCGGCGTGTTCGCCAAAAGCGATGTGCAGCCGCTGATCAATCAGGGTGCCCGCACCGAGGATATCGCCGCCAGCATCTATAAGGCAGTGGTCAACCAGACCATTGCCGGTCTGGCACAGGGACGCCCCATCAAGGGCAATATCCTTTATCTGGGCGGGC
>ENA-ORNT01000222-ORNT01000222.1-human-gut-metagenome-genome-assembly--contig:-NODE-222-length-42682-cov-3.537335_pt1 | contig 42682 bp, 50 predicted proteins | sample MGYA00242120_ERZ509032 | MGnify/ENA primary metagenome ERZ509032 (study PRJEB26280, sample SAMEA2338729) | human gut metagenome | biome: human gut; feature: human-associated habitat; material: faeces...
GTCATAGGTTCGAGCCCTATAGGCCCCATGAAAAACCAAATATGGCGGAATAGCTCAGTTGGCTAGAGCATACGGTTCATACCCGTAGTGTCGAGAGTTCAAATCTCCCTTCCGCTACTGAAAAAGAATCTTGCAGATGCAGGATTCTTTTTTTGCGAGTAGAAAGAAAAGGCCTGGGGGTCTGGAAAGAACTGCAGGTGGTGAATTCTGTCGGTGCGTGGAATCTGTCAGTGGTGGATTTTGGTAGTGCGTGGGCGGCGAAGAGAGCTTCTGGTCTAGTTCCCGTATAGAACAGTTGTGATTGGGCAAAAAAGCTGGAAACAATCTTTATTTTGCCCAATCTAGCTCAGCAAAGTCGCAATTCCGGGAAGCCAGAAGAGTTGCATCGTAGTAAATTGGGTAAGAAACACTTCAAACAGAGTGTTTCTTACCCAATTTCTTGTAAATCCCTTACCTACCTGCTTCTATATTTAAAAATAGCTTATGGCTCCTGAAAAAGTCCAATCTCAGGCGGATAGTAACTAAAGATAAAAAACAGAATTGCAAGAATTACAAGGCAGGTAAGTAGCAGTCCCCTGCGGTTGGCAAGTTCGCGGTTATCGTTCAGAACCCATCCGATAAGAAAGGCACCCAGAACACTGATGTAGAAAATAGCAATATCAATCGCCATGACAGAGAAGCCCAGCACACCGGTATATGTGTAGAAGAGAATTGGAATCAATGCCAATCCGACCAGTGTCCCAATGGAGAGTGCCACAGGAATCGGACTTTGTTCCGGAAGCTTGAAAAAGAGAAACAGCACAAGAGCTAGCATCGGAAAGAACAGAAGCTTCATGTGCTCCCAGGTGGATTCATTCCATGGTGCAAAAAGCCGTACGATGGAATTGTTACCGGACCATTCATAGACAAAATGTAATAGGGTTCCAATTACGGACATAAAGAGAAAACCCCAGATAAAAAGTTTTTTAGAATTCATAAAATACCTCCTGATACAATAGTATGATGCAAAACAGGAAATAATATGAAAAAAGAAATCTATAAACAGCTATCAGAAAATACCTCCAGTGTGGTATAATGTCCGTAAGCATTGAGCAGTGCCAAAAACAGGAAAAATCCAGATTGGCTGCTTGCAGACAAAGCTGGATTTTCCTTGTTTTTGATAGGGCGAAAGCCCGAGAGCAGGAAGATGCAAAGCAGCTTCCTGCGTGGCACTGCGAAGTTGGATCGAGATAGGGCGAAAGCCCGAGAGCAGGAAGATGCAAAGCAGCTTCCTGCGTGCACTGCGGAGCTGGATCGAGATAGGGCGAAAGCCCGAGAGCGGGAAGGTGCATGGCAGCTTCCCGCGTGCACTGCGGAGCTGGACCGAGATAGGGAGAAAGCAGAGAGCCGGAAAGTTGAAAAGAAAAAAAGAAAGCAGGTAATCACATGCGAGTAGGAATGGGATATGATGTTCATAAATTAGTAGAAGGAAGAAAATTAATCATAGGCGGAGTGGAGATACCGCACAGTCTTGGCTTGCTGGGACATTCGGATGCAGATGTATTGTTACATGCCATCATGGATGCGTTGCTGGGGGCAGCGGCTTTAGGAGATATCGGAAAGCATTTTCCGGATACAGACCCGGCATATGAGGGGATTTCCAGTATAAAATTATTGGAAGAAGTGGGACAGCTTTTAGAGAAAGAGAATTATGTCATTGATAATATCGATGCTACGATTATTGCCCAGAAGCCAAAGATGCGTCCACACATTGAGAAGATGGAAGAAAATATTGCACAGGCATTGAAGATAGACGTCAGTCAGGTAAATGTAAAGGCAACCACAGAGGAAGGGCTTGGCTTTACCGGAAGCGAAGATGGAATCAGCTCCCAGGCAATCTGTGCTATCTCAAGTATCTATGAAAACAGCATAGCAGTGGGAGGCAGTGAACGAAATTGTGCAGGCTGCCCGGGATGCGGAAAATAACTTTTCTATTGACAAAATGGCAATTCGTGCATAAACTAGTAGCGTAAAAAGAATTTAAAAATGATTCAGAAATGAATTGATAAATGCAGTGAACGGAAAGAGTAGTATACATGCGTGAATAAAAGAGAGAGACGGTCATCGGCTGAAAGCAGTCTTGATTCCAAAGTATATGAAGTGCATCCGGAAGCAGTCCCGGTGAAAGCAAGTAGCCAGGAACGAATAGCACACGTTACGTGTATTGAGGGAAAGCAGCAATGCTTTACTTAGAGTGGAACCGCGGAATAACTTCGTCTCTATATTTATATAGAGACGATTTTTTACTTTATAGGAAATTGCTTTTCTGTAAAGCAAAAAATCGCTCCGCGAGAAAAATTGCAGGCTTGCATGCATAAAGGAAAGAATCTATACAGTGAACAGGAGGCTGTAATCATGGGTTTTATAAAAGAATTAAAAGAGGAATTTGAGATTATCAAGGAGCGTGATCCGGCATTAAAATCTCCAATGGAGGTTTTGCTTTATCCGTCATTTCGTGTTATGCTTAGTTATAGGCGTGCACATAAGCATTACCTGAAGGGACATTTCTTCCGGGCAAGATATATTTCACAGAAAGCAGCAAGAAAAACCGGAATTGAGATACATCCGGGCGCAGTAATTGGAAAAGGATTCTTTATCGACCATGGTACCGGCGTTATCATCGGAGAGACATCAATTATCGGAGATAATGTAACCTTATATCAGGGTGTAACTTTGGGCGGAACCGGTAAGGAAACCGGAAAGCGTCATCCGACCTTAGAGGATAATGTAATGGTAAGTGCCGGAGCAAAAATCATCGGTTCCTTTACGGTAGGCGAGAATTCGAAAATCGGTGCCGGAAGTGTGGTAATTGAAGAGGTGCCGCCAAACTGTACGGTAGTAGGTGTTCCGGGACGAATCGTAAAACGTAACAATGTAAAAATTCCGCGCAGTGATATGGATCAGTGCAATCTGCCGGACCCGGTACAGGAAGACATCAATGTATTGCAGCGGGAAAATTCAGAATTATGCAACCGTATCATTGATATGGAAAAAGAGATAAAAGCATTAAAGCAGGAAGTAGAAAAGAATTAAAATAAGTAATTCCAGGAACGATGGAGGATAACATGGAGAACAACGTAAAGATTTTTAATACCCTTACAAGAAAAGTAGAGACTTTTGTGCCAAACGAAGATGGAAAAGTGAAAATGTATACCTGCGGACCAACCGTATATCATTTTGCACATATCGGAAATCTGCGCAGCTATATTATGGAAGATGTATTAGAGAAAACACTTCGCTATGCAGGTTATGATGTAAAGCGTGTCATGAACATAACAGACGTAGGACATCTTTCCAGTGATGCAGATACCGGTGAGGATAAAATGTTAAAGGGCGCAAAGCGTGAGCACAAGACCGTTATGGAGATTGCAAAGTATTATACCGATGCATTCTTTTCCGATTGCTCCAAATTAAATATCAAACGTCCGGATGTGGTAGAGCCGGCAACCAATTGTATCCCGGAATTTATTCATATGATAGAGGTACTTTTAGAGAAAGGCTATGCATATATTGCCGGAGAAAATGTATATTTTGATACATCAAAATTAGATGATTATTATGTATTCTCCAGCCAGAGCGAAAAAGAGCTGATGGTAGGTGTCCGTGATGACGTATCTGAGGATGAAAATAAGCGCAACAAGAGTGACTTTGTATTGTGGTTTACCAAGTCCAAATTCGATAACCAGGAACTGAAATGGGATAGTCCATGGGGCGTTGGTTATCCGGGCTGGCATATCGAGTGCTCCTGCATCAGCATGAAGCATTTAGGCGAATATATGGATATTCACTGTGGTGGTGTGGATAATATTTTTCCACATCATACCAATGAGATTGCACAGAGTGAAGCATATCTTGGACACAAATGGTGTAATTACTGGTTCCATGTGCATCATCTGAATGATAAATCAGGAAAAATGAGTAAATCCAAGGGAGATTTCCTGACCGTTTCCTTATTGGAAGAAAAAGGTTATCTGCCGCTGGTATATCGTATGTTCTGTCTGCAGTCCCATTACAGAAAGCCATTGGAATTCTCTTATGAAGTAATGGATAATATGGAAAATTCCTATGTAAAGCTTCGTAAGACCATTGCAAAACTGGATGCGTCTACAGAAGTAGAGCAGGATAAATTTGATGCATACAAAGAGAAATTCCTGCAGGCATTAGAGGATGATTTAAATACTTCCATGGCACTGACTGTAGTATATGAAGTATTGAAAGCCGATATGACCGATGCAACCAAGCTTGCACTGGTAAAAGATTTTGATTATGTATTATCTCTTGATTTAGCAGCGGGAGAAGCAGCAAATCCTGCCGATGAAATCGATGCAGATTTAGAAGCATATGTATTAGAAAAAATCGAAGAGCGTAAGGCTGCAAAGAAGGAAAAAGATTTTGCCAAAGCAGACGCAATTCGTAATGAACTTTTGGAAAAAGGAATTGTCTTAGAGGATACCAGAGAGGGTGTAAAATGGAAAAAGGCATAGATTCCCATATCAAAGAATATTTTGACCTGCCAAAGGTGGATGTAGCAACCTACTCCCCTTTGGCACTTGCCTACATAGGAGATGGCATTTATGACCTTGTCATAAGAAGCATTGTAGTTGGAAAAGGCAATACCAAGGCATCCCGTCTGCATCAGACCACCAGCCATCTGGTGAAAGCACATGCGCAGGCAACGATGATGGAGACACTGACTCCGATGCTTACGGAAGACGAAACGGAAATTTACCGCAGAGGCAGAAATGCCAAGTCTCCGACCATGGCAAAAAACGCAACTATGTCAGATTATCGCCGTGCCACCGGCTTTGAAGCATTGATGGGCTATTTATATCTGACGGATCAGTTTGAGCGGATTTTGGAATTGGCGAAAGAAGCAATCAGACACTATAATGTGAAGACCGGAAAGAATGATCTGGCAGGAGGAAAGTAGAATGGAAGAAATGCAGATGGAAAACACACAGGCAGAAAGCACGAAGATAGAAGGAAGAAATGCAGTTTTAGAAGCATTTCGTTCCGGAAAAACCATAGACAAGCTGTTTGTATTAGATGGCTGTAAAGACGGTCCCATTCAGACCATTTTAAGAGAAGCGAAAAAGCATGATACGCTGGTACAGTTTGTGGCAAAAGAGCGTTTAGAGCAGTTGTCAGAGACGAAGAAGCATCAGGGTGTCATTGCCATGGCAGCAGCATTTTCTTATGCAACGGTAGAAGATATTTTAGAAAATGCCAGAAAGAAAAATGAAGCACCATTTGTCATTTTGCTGGATAATATTGAAGATCCGCACAATTTGGGCGCAATTATCCGTACTGCCAATCTGGCAGGTGCCCATGGCGTCATTATTCCAAAGCGCCGTGCAGTGGGACTGACCGCTACCGTAGCAAAGGCATCCGCAGGAGCCATTTATTATACACCGGTAGCAAAGGTAACCAATCTTACCAATACCATCCGGGAATTAAAGGAGCAGGGCATGTGGTTTGTCTGTGCAGATATGGGTGGCACAACCATGTATGATCTGGATTTAAAAGGTTCTATCGGACTGGTTATCGGAAATGAAGGAGAAGGTGTCAGCAAATTAGTAAAAGAAAACTGTGACTTTGTGGCATCGATTCCAATGAAGGGAGATATTGACTCCTTAAATGCATCGGTAGCAACAGGTGTTTTAGCTTATGAAATTGTAAGACAGAGATTAAGTTAACAGGAGAGAGAGATGCAATCTTATCAGAACATGAGTGATGAGGAATTAATTGCAGCACTTCGTAGTGGTGAAAAAGAAATTACAGATTATCTGATGGACAAATACAAGAGTCTGGTTAAGAAAAAAGCAAAAGCACTTTATCTCATTGGTGGTGAGACGGACGATTTGATTCAGGAGGGAATGATTGGTCTGTTTAAAGCTGTCCGGGATTATCAGCCGGATAAAGACAGCAGCTTTTTTCATTTCGCAGACCTTTGTATTGCAAGGCAGATGTATACAGCGGTGGAGGCTTCCAATCGGAAAAAGCATGCACCGCTCAATTCGTATGTACCACTTTATGCAGATAGTGAGGATTCGGAAGGCAGGAATCTGGCGGATGTGTTAGAGACTATAGATGAGGCGAATCCGGAGAATTTATTTATCAGTCAGGAAGACCGGGAAGATTTCAAGCGGAAAGTAAATGAAACTTTAAGCAAAATGGAACAGGAAGTGTTGTCGTATTATCTGCAGGGCTTTCGCTATGAGCAGATTGCAGAAGCTATGGGAAAAGAGCCGAAGGCTGTGGATAATGCGTTACAGCGTTTAAAGAAGAAGTTGAAAGGGAAGTAACAGCATGAAAAATATCATTCACATTTTTCGTAAGGACGTAAGAGGACTTTGCAGGAATTTTTTCGCACTGGTCATTGCAATCGGATTGTGTTTTATTCCATCTTTGTATGCATGGTTTAATATTTATTCCAACGAGGATCCTTATGCCAACACCGGAAATATCTATATTGCAGTGGCATCTGAAGATGAAGGAATGAAATTAGAGGATGGCACAACCGTCAACATGGGTGCTCAGGTGATTGAGCAGTTGAAGGAGAATAAGTCCATAGGCTGGCAGTTTGTAGACAGCTCTGATGAAGCAATCAACGGAGTAGAAAGTGGAAAATATTATGCGGCAGTAGTTATTGGTGACCGCTTTTCCGAGAGCATGTTCAGCATCTTTTCTGAAGGACTGGAGAATCCGACCATTACATATTATGAGAATGAGAAGAAAAATGCCATTGCAACGAAAATTACCGATACTGCAGTGAGCACATTAAAGTCCAGTATCAATGAGACATTTCTTGAGACAGCGGCAAGTGCCATGTTTGCCCAGATGGATAATCTTTCTGAGAAAATAAGTGAAGATGGCGGTGTGGATGGATTCCGCCAGAAATTAGAGCAGCTCAGCCAGAATTTAAAGGACTATGATGCCATGATAGACAGCTTCCTGTCCGGAAATGAAGAACTGAGCGCAGGGATTGATGAAGCCAATTCCAGTGTGTCAAAGGTGGAAGATAAAATTGATTCAGCTGTAAATTCCCTGAATGGAACAAAGACACAATTAGACAGTACGGATACTACACTTTCAGATTTTTCCAAGAATGTGGAGACAACCTTAACGGATATTGAGAATTCTTTGAATAAGATTTCAACGGATATTACCAATGCCGGACTGGGAGATTCTGCCAAGAAGACAACTGAAAGTATTGAGACAACAACGAATGATATCAAGACTTTAAATGACCAGTTGCAGTCGCTTTATGGAGCAATCAGTGGACTCAAGACAGATGAGAGCTTTACGGACGAGCAGAAAACGGATATGGATGATGTGATGTCACAGATTGATGCGTTGAAGCAGGATGCAGAAGAAATGCAGAAGCTTTTAGAGACACTGATGCCGGACAATGCATCAGATGCAGTAAAAGGTGCGGTAGATACTGTGACAGGCGGAATGAATACAGCATTGTCTACCTGCAGCAAGACCATTGAAAATATGAAGAATGTATACACCAATAATCTGGTGCCTGGAGTATCCGGAATATTGGATACGGCATCCCAGATACTGGTCAATGTAACCAATCTTTTGAATAATCTGAATAATACATTAGGTGACATGGAAACCATTTTCGATGGAACCTTAGATATGGTAGATGCTACAGATGAAAGCTTTACACAGATTCAGACATTGCTGCAGACCTGTGATACAAAGATAGAAGAGGCAATCAGCAAGCTGGATGAAGCATCGGAAGATGAACAGATGCAGATTATCATGGAACTTTTGGGCGGCGATCCGGAATCCTATGGTAAATTCTTTGCACAGCCGGTAAAAGTGGAGACAAAGCAGGTTTATGAGATTAAAAATTATGGTTCTGCGGTTGCACCATTTTATACAACACTGGCACTCTGGGTAGGCGGTATTGTACTGGTGGCACTGATTAAGGTAAAGGCATCCGAAAAGGATTTGACGAATCCGAAGCGTTATCAGCTTTTTCTTGGAAGATATCTCATTTTCTTTGTGATGGGACAGATACAGGCATTGATTATTGTGCTGGGTAATATTTATCTGCTGCATTGTCAGGTGAAGAATCCGGTATTGTTCTGGTTTGCGGCGTCGCTGACGAGCTTTACCTTTACCTTATTAATCTATGCGCTGACACTTTCCTTTGGCGATATCGGAAAAGCACTGGTGGTTGTAATGGTCGTTATTCAGATTGCAGGTTCCGGTGGAACATATCCGATTGAGATATTGCCGGAATTTTACCGGCGGGTATATATTTTCTTCCCATTTCCATATGCTATTAATGCCATGCGTGAAACCATTGGCGGCATGTATGGCGGAGCCTATGAGAAGAATCTGGCAGAGCTTCTGATTTTCGCAGCAGCGGCATTGTTAATCGGACTGCTGATTCGCGTACCATTTATGGGTATCAATCATTTCGTAGAAAAGCGAATGAAAGATACGAAGATGATGTAAGAGAGCAGGTGAAGAGCAGATGGAAAAGAAAGAAGATTATGAAAAGCTTTATGACATGCTTTTAGGCTATGAGCAGGAGATTCATAAGAAGAACCAGAAACGTATCCGCATCGGATTGCGGTGTCTTATCATTATTCCACTGATTTTCCTGGCATTGTTATTCTGGACAGAAAGCTCAAAAATTGTATTTTTGATTCTGTGGATTGTATCGCTGTTTATTCTGGCAGGATATTTAATCTTTGTAGAATATTCCGATTATAAATTACAGGAAAAATTAAATGAGATTTCCAACCGGGAGCAGCAGGAGAGAGATGCACTGATTGGCGATGGAATTGCCCAGGTAGAAGAACGGATTCGTACCGCACTTCAGACGGCAGAGCAGGAACTTTTAACGGATAGCACAAAGGAGTAGCAGAGGGATAACACATGAAAAATATTTTTAGAATCTTTTACCGGGATTTTAAGAGAGTCAGCACAAATGTGGTAGCAGTGGTTATTGTAATAGGTCTTTCCATTATTCCATCACTGTACGCATGGTTTAATATATTGTCCAACTGGGACCCGTATGGACCGGAATCTACATCAAATCTTAAGATAGCAGTATATTCCGCAGATGAGGGAATTGACATGGGAGGTCTGCCTTTAAATATCGGAGACAGCGTCATTGATGCCCTGAAAGCCAACCAGACTATGGGCTGGCAGTTTACTGATACCATGGATGAAGCAACCGACGGTGTATACAGCAGTGAATATTATGCGGCACTGATTATTCCGGAGGATTTCTCCGAGAAAATGATAAGCTTCCTTAACGGAGAAGTACAGAATCCGCAGATTATTTATTATGAAAATGAGAAGAAAAATGCCATTGCACCAAAGATTACATCCAAGGCAAAAACGGCAGTACAGGAGCAGGTTAATGCAACCTTTGTCAGCACTCTGGCAGAAGTCATGTTAAAGGTAAATGATGTCATGGTAGAAAATGGAATGGATTCTGGCTCTATGATAAATCTTTTCCTGACACAGCTTAATGATTTAAGCGGAGATTTGGACGGCTATATTGCATTGCTGAATTCTTTTGTCAGCATTACCAATTCGGCATCCAGCCTGATTGATACGACACAGGTTATGCTGCCGAATCTGAATACGATGGTAGATGATGGTTCGAATACGGTAAATACCATGCAGGGAGCATTGAATTCCGGCAGCCTTAATGCCAGTGCTTTGGCTGAGGTTATTTCAGCAAATCTTAATACAGCAGCCGACAGCCTTGACAACATCAATACGCTGATACAGAATGCCTTAGATCAGTTGGATAACTATGGTGATTTATCTTCCGGCGGACTACAGAGCGCAATTAATATGATGCCGCTGATCCGTCAGTTATTTGAAAACAGTGTGGCAGACTGGAAGGATGATGAAAGTGTTTCCGGTCAGATTGCAGAAATCGAAGCACAGTTAGATAAAATTGAAGCAGATTTAAACAGTGTCCAGAATAATGTCACAGATTTAACTACTGCAAAGGATACTTTAAACACTGAAATATCTACCGAAATAACTTCTTGTAAGACCAAAATAAAAGCTTTAAAAGATACGTTTGACTATTCGGTAAAAGGTCAGCTGGAGACAACCATTCAGTCCATGCAGGGGTCACTGAATCAGACACAGGCAATTTTAAATGGTGTCGATGGAGATTTTGATGAAGTATCGGAAGTATTGGATGCTTATAGTGAAACCCTCGATAAGGGAAATGAAAGCTTAAGTGATTCACTGGCAGCAGCACAGGAAATGAAGACCGGACTTGACAGTGTGATTACAAGTCTCAGTGCTCTGGAAATCAGTGACCAGTATCAGGCTTTGATGAAAATCTTAGAGACCGACCCGACTTTGTTAGGAGATTTCTTATCTTCTCCGGTCAATATGGAGACGAAAGAGATTTATCCGATTTCCAATTATGGTTCGGCAATGTCACCGTTCTATACGGTACTGGCATTGTGGGTAGGTGCGTTGATTCTGGTGGCAATCATTCATGTAAAGGTACTTCCGGATGAGAAAATGCCGGATGCAAAACCTTACCAGAAATTCTTTGGAAGATATATTACATTCTTCCTGATTGGACAGGTGCAGGCATTGATTACTGCACTGGGAGATTTGTTTTATATTAAGATACAATGCCATAACCCATTCTTATTCTGGCTTGCCTGCGCATGCTGCAGCTTTGTATTTACCTTATTTATGTACGCATTAACGGTAGCCTTTGAAAATGTCGGAGAGGCTTTGGCGGTAGTCATTATGGTTATCCAGGTAGCAGGAGCAGGCGGTTCCTTCCCAATTGAAGTACTGCCGGCAATCTATCAGCGGATTTACCGTTTCTTCCCATTCCCTTATGGAATGGATGCACTCCGGGAGACCATTGGTGGTATGTATGGAATGACTTATTGGAAATGCCTCGGCATCTTGGGCATCTATATTATAATCTCACTTCTGATTGGACTTGTAATTGCAATTCCGTTCCGGAAGTTAAATATGAAGATTGAGCATAGCAAAGAAAAATCTGACATTATGCTGTAGAAAAGTATTGACAATCATAGCTCTCTATAGTATAGTATTACAAGTCGGGATTAGTTCCGACAGAATTGCTGGCATGGCTCAGTCGGTAGAGCGTCGCATTGGTAGTGCGGAGGTCACGGGTCCGATTCCCGTTGCCAGCTTAACTAGAAAAAAGGCTGTAATCCTTGATAAATCAAGGGTTACAGCCTTTTTGGTAATAGGTACAAGTAGGTGCAAATGAGGTGAAATAAATATCGAGTAGTATCGAGTTTAATACATATGTTCGAAAAAATGACCGATTTTTCATTGTGATTTTGCACAAAAAAAATAAAATTATCGAGTAAATATCGAGTAAAAAACGGTTCTAAAGAGTAATTCCTGCAACTTTTTGACATATAGTTGACTTTATGGAATCCAGATGGGTATAGATATCAAGAGTGATTCTAACATTTGAATGTCCCATAATTCTAGATGCTTCTTTTACATCTACTTTTAACTCATAAAGCATAGTACAGTAGTTATGACGGAACATATATGGGGTAAGGTCAGTGACGGCAATACCAGGATTCTTTACGACGTTCTGAACTACAATTTTGGGCTTACCACCAAGTTTCACATTTATCTTATTCCAGATACCGAGCCAAAAACGTTTATAGGTACTCTGAGAAATAAGGTCCCCATTAATACCAGTAAAGATAAAATTGGTATTATTATCAAGATGAAAAGAGTTCACTTCTTCTTGATACCAGGCTGGAACATCCACATGACGATATCCGGCCTTGCTCTTCGGTTCTTTCAATCCTTTGCCACCTTTCCATTTCAAGGCTTTATTCACAGTAATGGTATTATCTTTAATATCTGAAAAAGTGAGTGCAAGAGCTTCTTCAGGCCTTAAGCCAGACACATATAGTGTATCAACATAAAGCTGCTCTTTCGGCGAAAAGGCATGTTCTCTTTTTAATTCAGAAATAGCATTCTTTTCAGCGTCGGTTAGAGCTCGAGACTTGGTCTGCCCGGAAGCCTGCTTAACCTTTATCTTCTTACAAGGATTCTTATAAATAAGTTCATCATCAATGGCTGATTCAAAAATCTGATTTGCAGTGACCTTTATCATGCGCTGCGTATCAGGATGTCCTTCTTGCATATTTATTAAATTCTGAATATCACTCTTGGTAATTTCTGAAAGATGCATATTGTATAACGGCTCTAAGTGATTATTAATAATACCGAGGTACTTTTGAGCGGTGGCATCAGCACAATGTCCTTTCTGGTAGGTGTTGTACCAGTAAATAGCATATTCGCCAAATATTTTGTTGCCATCATGAGAAAACATACCAAATTTCATTTTAGCCTTTAGCTCTGCAACCTTCTGATCCAGTTCTTTATTGGTAGGAGCAGATAAATGCACCCGCATTAAATTCCCGTTCTCATCATATTTTTTTATACTGACAGTTGTTTTATATAAACCATCAGGATATAACTTTCTTGCCATGATTAAAACCTCCACTTAATAGTCTTCTTGATTTGAACGAAAGTATTCTCCATTTTTAACCCAATATATCTTGTGCCTTTCGTCAAGTTCAGAAGGGAAATTTTCATCAATCAGACCATCATATGCATATAAAGATAAAACAACTGGGTCAGAAAGAAAATCCATTCTGCGTAGTTCACATATAAATATTTCATCAGAAAACGAAGAATAATTAAATTTTAATATTAAAGTATAAGAATGAGTAAAATCGTAATAATCTAATAATTTATATTTTCCTAATTTAAAATAGGAACACACATCTTCCAAAGAATAGGAAGGGAGTTTTAAAAAGTTTGATTTTTTCTTTTGCAGAATGACCTCCCAAAGACAACAGAAGAGAAAAAATATTATGATGAAGATTATACAAAACAACCAGTTTAATTTTGACCATAATGAGGTGATAAACGGAAGGTGAATGCATAGATAGTAGAGGGCTGCTACAAAAGGTATAAAAAGCAAATATAAAATGTCGGAAAGGTTTGGAATGGGGAAATCTTTTATAATACAAGTTGAACAGTATTTATTTACAGAATTAATTCGCACAAATATATAGGAGCCCAATGCAATAACTAATATCAAACCTAGAGATACCAATATTACATGATATGGAAACGTACTTGATGGTATATTCGAATTAGATACAATGTCAGATGATTGGTCAGAATTAATAACAACATTATCATATGGGCAGACACCATCGGGATGCTGGTGAGCAGGATATCCGTGATGATAGTGATATTCGCCGGTAGAATGGTCATAATGTCCACCGGAAGAATCTGTTTTGCCGGGATGAGCAGAAACATTTAATGAAAAAATTAAAATAAAGAAAATAACTGTAAAAATAAAAGAAATTTTTTTCATAACTCAATACCTCCATATGATGTTATTTAAGGAAATTATAGGAAATAAACGGAGAAAGGTCAAGATAAAACGAGATGGAATACATTACCAGTGGATGTGCAGCAGGCACAATGATAAAATATTTGCATGGAAATACTAATCTGGCAAATCAGAAGGGAGAAACATATCACAATGCCAGAGCTGGCAGAACTGACGGGGATAGGAGAAAGCACCCTGTATGACTATGAGAGCGGAAAAACATCACCAACACTGAGAGCTTTAGAAAAAATAGCAAAAGCAATGGGGGTAAGAATCAGAGATTTGTATACAGAATAGAATTGTGCGAAAGATAGAAAAAATAAGCCAAATGTTTAGAATTCCTCCGGATATTCGGAATTCTTAAGCGAAACACTTTTCTGTGGGGAGAAGCAGTGGTAAACTCATGGCAGAAAGGGGGCTTGAGTTATGGAAAAGGACCTGATAAAAAAGGAAATCATAAGACTTGTAAAAAAATGTGATAAAATAAAAGTTATAAAATGCATATATTCATATGTTAGAAAAATAGTTAAATAATAAAAGAACCAAGGACTTGCGCATTGTCCTTGGTTCTTTTTTAATTTTTGACTAATTTATTAAGTAACCGCTCTAAATCGTCCCAATCTTCATCCGTAAATTCTGAGAGAGCAGCAACAAGTCGATATTTAAAAGACCTGTCATCAGATAGCTGTATCTCGGCCACCATTTCGGAAATTCGTTCATCCAACGTTTTCTCGATAAACATATCACCGGTTCCAGTACGAAGCCAGGTTTCATTTACGTCATATAAAACGCATAGTGATTTGATAGAACGGGCGGAAAGATTCTTTTTTCCGTTTTCAATTTGATTTATAAAATTTCTAGACAAATCAAGGCTTCTAGCAAATTCTTCCTGACTTTTTCCGAGAGCTTCACGCAATTCTCGTACACGTTCATTCATGTAATCACCTCCTTATGTAAAAGATTATAACATAAAAAGTTGCCAAGTCAACAAAAATATATTGACAAAAGTTTCCAAGTGTGCTAATTTGTGTTTACAAGGAAACAAAAAGAAAGGAAGTGAGAATATGGGAGAAAAAGAAAAAAGCGTAATGGAACGATTGGTAAGAGTTTTACCCACATTATCAGATTTTGACAGAGGTTACATTTTGGGAAAGGCTGAACAGACAGCGGAGAAACGAAGAGAAGAGAAAAAGAAAAAACTTCCAGTAGCATAAGGAGAAAACAGATGGAATATCCAAAACCAGTAATGAGTATCACCGAGCTTGGGACAATGGGTTTTTCAATAAGGGATATGAAAAATGATGTTCATGTTCCGGGACAGGCCTTTGCTTGGAAAACATCAGGCGGTGGTAAATGGATGATTGATGTCAGAGAATATGAAAAATTCAGAAACCGTCGCAGAAGAAGATAAGGAGAACAGCAATGGAGAATGAACAGCTTGAAAGAGTAACAGTAAAGCAGGCAGCAGCAGAACTGAATATGGACAATGATACAGTCCGGTATTTAATGAGTACCGGAAGATTGCCTATAGGACACGCTGTGAGAAGAGAAGGATGTGGCAGAACTACATACTATATTTACCGTGCTGCACTGGATACTTATAAGAATTCTTTAAAGGGTGAAGAGAATGGAAAACCAGTACAGGGAAATACAGAATAGCGAATTGCAGAAGGCATACCAGAGAGCATATAGCCTGGAGTGCCGGGAAGGCTGGGAAGCTGAGAACCGGAACATTGAATATATCGGTTCCAAGGAAAACGGAAGAATCACGGATTATTATAAGGATTCCGCCGGAGATTACTGGTATAGCACAAGATACCGTAGAAAGACCGGAGAGATGGTATCGATGGAGACATTCATATTTGGCTCGGGCTTTCAGAAGCGAGAAAGAGAAAGGAGAAGAAAAAGATATGTTTTTCAAAAAATGGAAAGAGAAGAAGAAAAAGGACAAGGAAATTACGAACAGACTTAATGAACTGATGGACCAGTACCGGAATGAATGCGTCTGGTACATGATTATATCCGGAATGCCAGCAGAAGAGATTAAGAAGCAGGATGTCAGCGCTGATCACCTGATGGAGTCGGCATTGAGAGAAGCAATTAAGGCCACAAGGGAAATGGGCGAGGAGATAAGGAGAAAGAAAAGATGCGCTACAGAATCAGAGTAATCACATTAATGGCAATAGCGGTAGCAGTATTCATATTCACCATATGGATGACATCACCACAGGAAGTATCTGGAGAAGTGAATAGCTTCACCGCAAAGACCATGAACGCAGTCGGAGAGATGGAAGTTGCACCGGTGCAACCGCAGGAGCAGGAGAATCCGCTTGGTGAACCTTTTCTTATAAGATGCACCTGCTACACCTGGACGGGCAACCAGTGCCGGAATGGTAGCTGGCCGGTAGAGGGATTGTCCGTAGCCGGCAAGGAGGAATGGCTTGGAAAAGCAATCATCATGTACGCTGTGGCAGAAGACGGGGGAATCGGTGACTTTATCGGATACTTCGACTTCACGGATACCGGGGATGGGATTGACCTGGACGGAGACGGACAGGGCGAGACAATCCGGAACGGGACAAGCATTGATGTATATAGAGATACACTGGAGGGCTGTTACAGATGGATAGAACAGTATGGAGATTATGTTTATATCCAGGTGGTGGATGCTGCCGGATAGATAAAAAAAGAGAACGTGTGGCGCACGTCCTCAAGTGGGCTGTAAGTAATTTGGCGAATTGCAAACTTCCCGCATGAACAATATACCATAAAAGCCGCAAAAATGCAAGGAAACAGGGCATTTCAGACCTGTTTTCGCAACTCGATTAGGAATATTAAAGATAAGGACAAAGGCTATGGCATATTGTGTTGATATTTATAACTTTCCCAGCTCGATTGAGTATGAGTATAAGTGGGAAGGAAATTACGGAGCCAAGGGAGAGAAGAGAGCCGCAAGAGAGAGACCTTCCCCCTGGCAGATAGAATTGCAGAATCAGATTAATAAGAAAAACAGAATACGAAGGACCATAAAGGCAAACTTTGTGGGAAACGACTTCTGGCTCACCATGACGTACCGGAAAGGAGAGCGGAAGGATATGCAGGGAGTGAAAGAAGACCTCAATAACGTTTTGCGAAAGCTGGCAAGACGCTACCGCAAGTTCGGAGCAGAACTGAAATGGATGAGAGTTATTGAAATCGGAGCCAGAGGCGGCATACATATCCACATGATCATGAACAGAATCAGAGGAGCAGACACGGATGTCTTAATCAAGGAGTGCTGGCAGCATGGAAGGATATTCTTCTCAAACCTCTATGAAGAGGGTGGATTTGAACAGCTCGCCCAGTATATGGCGAAGGTGCCGGATGAGGAAGAGAGAAAGAAGAAAGGCCTCCCCCGGAAGCTGACCAAAGAGGAGTACAGCTATTCAACCAGCCGGAATTTAATCCGGCCGAAACCGGAGAGAAAGAGATACAGGCGGTGGACGATGAGAAAACTGCTGCTATACGGTCCGAAGCCGACACCGGGATATTATATCGTCACGGAGAGCATCCGGAGCGGCACAAACCGGTATACCGGGTATTCCTACATGAGATATACCGAGGAAAAACTGGACAGGAGAATTTGAAGATGGAAGCAAGGATTTATTTAAGAACTTCATACCATGGACTCCGGAAAGCTGAAGGGTGTTACTGTGGCATCCTGGAAGCAGATACAAGTGAAGGAGAGAAGACACTGGAAGAGACCGGGAAAGACACCGGCACAGCCAATCAGATAGCCTTGCTGGGGCTGATAAAAGCCATGGAGCATATGAGAAGAGCGTCTGACCTTGAGATATTCACAGATAATAAATATCTGGAATCCGGTGTGAACCGGTTCTTGGATGACTGGATAGCGGCAGACTTCAGAAAGCAGAACGGAGAGCCGGTGAAACACAGTGTTTTATGGCAGCGGGCGGCAGAGCTGCTTGCACCACACAATATAAATATTTGCTATGCGGAGCACACTAAGTATTCCAATTGGCAGGATAGGAGAATGAAGCACTATGAGCAAGAGCAGAAGAACAAAAGCGTGCACCTTTGACAAGGGCACAATCGCAAGAATCATTAGCAGAGACGGAGACACCTGTATATTCTGTGCCAGTGGCAGATGGCCGCTTGTAAAGAGGGACTTCGGGGCGCACATCCGGGATATCGCCCATGTAGTGAACCGGAGCCAGGGTGGACTCGGAGTGGAGCAGAACGGTGTCACAGCCTGCCGGAGTCACCATCAGTTACTGGACAATGGTAACAAGGGATTAAGAGCTGAAATGCTTGATTTTGCAGAATGTTACTTAAAAGAGCAGTACCCAGGATGGGACCGGGAGAAGCTGGTATACAAGAGAGGAGTATGAAGATGCTGAAAAAATTAGTGAAAGAAAATAAGGACAGGGCTGTAGAAAAAAATGGAGCCTGCAGATTTTGCGGTCAGATAAAGCTCGTAGAGGCACTGGAGGAATTCAACGAGGATGAATTGAACGAACTGGCCACAGAGCAGTGCAATTGTTATGAAGCACAGAATTATATATCAAGGTTGTACCGGAAAGAAAAGGCAGATTTCAGAATTGAAGAGCTTTTCGGATCAGGAAATGAACCGGAGCTTACAGATGCAAGGATGCAGATGCTTCATCAGGCAGCAGGCTATGTGGTAGATGGAATAGCGGAAAAGGTAACTGTTGAGGTAACTGGTGAACTCAAGATGATGGTCAGCGAGACTGCAAAAGGCAATATTAAAATAAACCGCAAAACAACCGTCCAGCGGGCGGCAGAAGTTTAGACCTCCAAGATTAACTTACATATACACGAAGGAACTTGAAAATCTGTCACAGCCGGGGCATGGAAACCGCATAAACACAGAATGCGGAGCGTTTTTTGGAAGAGGTACAAAAGACCACACATATACACCATGCTCCGGAGAAAGGAGAAAGTGATGGCAAGACTGACAATTAAGGATGAACAAGGAAACTGGGCTTTGAAAGGTGTTAAATGGAATCAGCTCCATGTGGGCGAGACGATAACACAGCAGGTACAAGAGAAGATATATGGAGCATTGGCAAAACTGAAGGATTATGAAGATTCAGGGATGACTCCGGATGAGTGCTGGGATTGCTGTAATAGAGAAAAGGTTGTGAAGCAGTTGGAAAAGCTGAAAAGCCTTGTACCAGTAAATAGGGTTCTTGATGATATTGTAAATGATAAACCGAAGGAATTAGGAATGCTTATAGCCTATGAAAAGGCTATTGAGATTGTGAAAGGCGGTGGAGTAGAGTGACAAAAGAAGAAAAAGATGGACTTTTTAACAACTTAGATGAAACGATAATACAGCCGGAGGAACCAATGAACCTCGCAGAAATGAAAGCGTATGTGAAAGGCTTTGAAGATGCAAGAAACGCAATTTTTGATACTGTAGACAAGTTTTATCGTCTCAATAAGACGGATTAGAGCCGTAGATAGGAGTTGAGATATGCCTAAAGCAATTTTGGTTATGGATATGCCGGAATCGTGCAGTATGTGTAAATTCCTGTATGAGTTTCAAGGCATTAAGAAATGCCAGCTTATGAATGTACTCAATAATGGAGCATCAAGGCTGTCACAGAATACTTTTACTGAGAAACGGCATAAAAAGTGCCCGCTACGGGAACTACCAGAGAAAAAAGAAGAAGCACGAATATATCAGCAGGAAAAAGATAAAGTCAAGGAAAATCCTTTGGTATCACAGGTGAAAGCAGAATTGCGCAGTATAAGGAAGGAGCGATGTTAGGTATGGCTAAAGCAGTATTGATTATGGATGATATGCCGGATTATTGCAACGATTGCTACGCTATGTACATGAGTTTGAGTGGAATATTTTGCAGAGCAGCAGAAGAGAGCTTACAAGCAAAAGCAGAGAGACCAGATTGGTGTCCGCTTCGGGAACTGCCGGAGAAAGCAAATCATCCTGATTATTGTGATAATGGAAGATTTGATAAAGGCTGGAATGCCTGCTTAGATGAAATTTTAAAAGATGATGGTATGTGAAAGGAGATATGCCGAAATCATGTAGCGGAATAATTTGAATTTTATTTTTTTTAAAATCGCACATATTCTATGTGCCGAGAAAAATCAGAAGGAGGAAGTAAGTATTATGCTTGAAAAATTTGGCGAATTAAACTCAGTAGAAGAATTGAACAAAGCGGCAGCAGGCTTGAAAGAAGAGGGAGATGTAGCATCCATCATAGTACTGGCAGAAGAAAATGGACTGGATAAGGCAGATGCAGAGGATTATGCAGAAGGTGAAATGGAAGAACTGGCAACACCATGTACCGCCGCACACGGAAGATTGAAAGTGGAATCAGAAGATTTAAAGATTGCCGGAGTGCTTATGGACTGGGTGGATGAAATACGTCAGGAGTGTCTTGCAAATGAAAAAGTATGTGCCGGAGTAATGAAGCATTCACTTGCAGGATATATGGCTATTTTACTGGAAAAAGGATTTGAAGAAAAAGCGGTGGTAGACAAACGCATTGTGCAGCAGGCAAAGGAAGTGGCAAAAGTAGCAGACAACCATGAAATTTCAATCGGATTTCCTAATTTAGCGGAGCGAAAAGAGACAATCAGAGCTTATTACGGAGGCACAAAATGAGACTAGCATACAAGGGATTTAATAAAGACCTCACCTGCACGATGGGAAATGGAACATTCCAGTACAAGCCGGGGGTCTGGTATAAAGAAGAAAAAGCACACTGTGCCAGGACAGGATTTCATGCGACAGATGATCCGCTTGATGTATTGGGCTACTACCGAGAAGGACGCTACTTCATCGTAGCTTTGAAAGGGAATGTGGACGAGGATGGTCATGATACCAGGATAGCTGCTCCGGAGATTCAGCTGGTAAAAGAGCTGTCAAGGATAGAACTGGCAAGAGAGGGTGTCATGTGGATAGCAAATCACCCGCACATAGAGATAGAGGGTGTTAAAAAGAATACAGGAACAGCACTTGATGATTATGTAATCGTCAGAGGAAAAAATCCAACTGCAAAAGGAAAAATGGGAAGCACCATTTTTCTCCTGAAAGAAAATAAAAGTGGCGAAATAGCAGAATGTGCAGAGTATTTAATCGACGGAGAAGAATACTTGCCAGACACTTTCTATGATGTGAGAGGGAGGATGAGACAGTGAATAAAAAGCAGTTGAGTAAGCTGAGAAGACTTCCGGCCACAAATTCAATGGTTGCACTGGCAAAAATGCCGGGCAGAAAAGAAAGAAGATATACATGTGGCTTGAACAAATACAGATACAGGTACATGGCAAGATGCCAGTATCTGAACGGCATACTGAAACTTTCTATCTGTAAAACAAAAGAGATAAGAAAGGGAGAGACGGAGCCAAAATGGGATGTGTATTTAAGCCCTAGGGATAAGACATACATCACAAGAGAAAGACAGAAAGATGGGACATATAAATGGCGGACGGCAAAAGTAGACAATCTCGAATGGGAATGGGAAGAAGCCGGTGCGGATGAAAACTACTATATCAATCCTGAAGGAAAAGCTGCAATAAAAGCCATCCTTGAAACAAAAAACTCCGGTGTAGATGGAGTTATAGAATGGCAGAAGAAAGTCAGGACAGAAAAGATAGAACGTGAAGAGAAGAGAAAGACGGATAGATGGGATGCAGCCATGAAGGATGTTCCGGAGAACTATCCGGCAGGATTTGAAAAATTTTGGAAAACGGAAGCATTCAGCGACCATTACATTTTTTACAAAGGAGCAGACGCAAAGACGGGTTACTGCACAGGATGCCTCCAGGAAGTTCCATTAAATAAAAAACCAAAGCATAATGAGTGGAATAAATGCCCTAAGTGTGGAAAGAAGATTATATATGAATCGAGGTCAAAAAAGAAAAATCCTATATGGTCATATGGGACAGCAACCTTGCTTCAAAGGTATCGGGATGGGATTGTAAAAAGAATATTCAGTTGTACCAGGGTAGATACCGGAGCAAATATGGGACAGCCAAAATTAATCATAAGGGAAGTCCAGAGAGTATTGCTGACGGATGATGGTGTGGAGACATACTGCTGGGAAAACTACAGATTCAAAGGACAACGATGGAGAAAGCAGGATACAAGTTATTTTGAAGAAAGATATGCAAACCTTTATCGGAGAAATCTGTCAGCCCTTTTGAAAAATACAAGAACGACTTATAACATTGCAATTAAACACGGATATAAAGGTGATCCTGTATTTTTTATGAAAATGGAAAAAAAGAATCCTTTAATTGAAAAAGTGTTCAAAGCAGGATTGTACCGGATTGGAAATGATTTAATCAGAAGTGATTATTTGTACCGGGAGTTGGTTGATGAAGAAGAACCGGAACTTATCAAAGCGCTGTATATTGACAAGGCACGTTTGGCACGTCTGAAAAGGATGAATGGTGGAAGGTATGAACTGCTGTGGCTACAAGATGAAAAGAAAAACAACACCATATACAAGGATGAAGATGTACAGACACTTGCAAGTGCGCTGGTAGACGGTGCGGATAGCAGAATCTTTCAATATGTCAGTGTGGCCAAAGCAGCAAATTATTTGAGAAAGCAGCAGACTATCAGGGACAGAAATCTTGTGGATATTGCAAGGGACTGGGAAGATTATTTATCCATGTTAGAAAAAAGAAATGCGGATATGTCAAACGGTATGCTTTTACGCCCAAAAGACCTGACGCTGGCACATAATGAGCTTGTGATTCAAAATGACATGCTGAATAAGGGAAAAGAGATTGAAGAAAAAAAGAAAACTTTTAAAAATGCAGAAAAACTGATGAAGAGCGGAGCTCTTAAAAAATATGAATACCGGAATGAAAAATACTGCATCCTGTCTCCAACCGGAATTAAGGACATATACAACGAGGGAATGACTTTAAAACACTGCATACATACCTGTGATATATACTTTCAGCGAATAGATATTCAGGAGACATACTTGCTGTTCCTCCGCAGGACAGAAAAACCGGATACTCCATGGTATACATTGGAAGTAGAGCCTGGCGGAAATATCCGGCAAAAGAAATCAGTCCTCAATGAAGCCTATTCAGATTTGGAAGATGCAATGCCATTTTTGAAAGAATGGCAGCAATGGGTGAAGAAAAACCTTTCAAAAGAGGATGCAGCATTGGCAGAAAAAAGTGATAAGGCAAGAAAGAAAAATTATGGTCAGCTTCGGAGAGAAAAGAAGCTGATATGGCATGGAAGATTACAGGGAACCATGCTGGTAGATGCACTAGAAAGTGATTTTATGGAGGTGTGACATGGAAGAATTAAGGAGTATTGAAAACTATGAACAGTTCAAGCAGGCTCTGGACACGGAGCTGGCAAATCAGGCAGCAGGCTTTGTAAGGACAGGCTACCTGCTGAAAAAGGCAAGAGACACAGATATCCTTGCAGCATCCGGCTATAGTACAGTGGCTGAATTTGCAAAGGCAGAATATGGTCTTTCAAAAGATATTGTATCACGGTACATAGCTATTAATGACAGATACAGTGAGGGCGGTTATTCTGACCGCCTCCAGGATAAGTACGAAGGGTACGGAGTGGCGAAGCTCCAGGATATGCTCACCCTTCCGATTGAGGTAGTAGATCTCATATCGCCTGAAATGACCAGAAAAGAGATTGCGGAAGTAAAGGCAGAGGTAAGGGAAGAGGAAGCCATATCACCGGTAGAAGTAGCCATTGAAGGCGAGGATGTGCAGCAGGCGGATATGGATTTAAGCCAGAAGGCTATCTTCCAGTATGCAAAAGACAATCCGGAGATATTTAAAAAACTGCTTAAGTGGAAAGAAACTGGAGATACAGAAGAACTTGAGAGCATCCTGGCACCATCAGGAATTGCAGTGCTGGCTTCCAGGCCACAGGGAATCGGAAAGGTATTCACATCCTTCAAAGGAGAAGGACAGCCGGTGGATATATTGGCAGTCAGAAACAATGAAAAGCAGACCTTAAGCATGGATGAGTATGCAGTCAAGGTCAGAGAGGTATTTGCCCCGGTGGCAGATATGCCGGATGCTTATGAAAAGCCGGAAGTTGTACCGGTGCAACCGGAAAATGTTACTGAAAAATCAGAAACCGTATCAGAAAAGCCGGAAAGCGTACCCAAAGAACTGGAAAACGTTGAAAAAACAGAATGCGAAGTGCTTTCCGGGGAAGTGGTTGACAATGAACCAGAAGAGCATATTCCGAAAGAAAACCATGAAGAAAAAGCCACAGAGGAAGTTCCGGTGGCAGCAGGCTTGGACAAAAATGTATTAAGAGGATATGCAGCGGCAGTGAGCGCCAGCATTAAGAAACTGGACCGCCTCTGGGAAAGCCGGGAACTGGAGAAGTGCTTGGAAGAATTAACAAGCATACGCTGGAGAATAGAGCAGATTCAGAAGAATGGAGGAAATGCAGAATGAAACCAGTGGAAAAACATTGAACTATCAAACACAACCAAATGAACATTTTGTGGAGGAAAACAAATGGCAACAGAAGCAAGAAGATATTTTTGTCATATCAGAGTTGATACGACATTTAATGCTGGCAACTTACCAATGCAGAACATTAAGTCTTTAAACGAAAAAATCACAAATGCAGTAGAGGAATGGTCAAAGGAAATGGCAAATAAGGGATTGAGAGTTGGTGTTGGTTGGGATTGGTCAGAAGCAACAAAACTCGATGAGGAACTGAAATTAAAATTTATGGAGATTAAACGATGAAAGAGAAAAAGAATTTCAGAACAATGAATTGTGATGGTTGTCAATGTGATGACTGTTATGAATGTGCAAGTGCGAACTGTGATATTTGCTATCGTGCAGAATTTGCTACAGAGGATCTTGATGATATGTACCATGTCGCAGGAAGCAGAAAAGAATGTGATTTTGACTAGATAAATTGAAACTTAACGAGGTAATGGTATGAAAAGAAGACGATGCAAGCAGTGCGGAAAGCTGTTTATGCCAGTAGGAAAGGAAGCAATCTGCTCAGTAGCCTGCCGGCAGGCACGGATGAAGGAAAGAGCAGAAAGAAGAAAGGCAGCATATAAGAAGCCGGAGCTAAAGGTAGGAAGTATTGCCTGGGTAAATGCAAAAGCAAGAGAAGCAGGCATGACATATGGAGAGTATGTGGGAAGGAGCGGGATTTGATGGAAAACGAACGTATTAAGGTATCAAGCTTAGATATCATTGTAACAATGATGGACGAAAAGCCATATTACGAGATTAAGTACAAGGAAATCGGAGAGAGCTATCACCACATAGGATACAGTTCATATGAATTGCATAACGTTTTAAAGTGGAAAAATGAATGCTTTGAAATCGTGAGCGAAACACCGAGTAATGAAGAAAAACAGGGGTTACTACTGAAGTTGCCGTGCAGAATTGGCTCGGACGTATATATAGTTCCAAGTGAAATGAATTTCAGGATGAATATCTTTGCAGGACATCCTGAAAATAACCGAGTTTATCATCAGAAAGTGGCTTTGATTTCTTTTACAGAAAACGGATGGTACATGGAAGGAGACGAGGACAGGAAATACGATACAGTCCGAATTCTGCCAGAAAAAATGTACAAGGAAACCTGGTTTTTATCACAAGAGGAAGCCGAAGCCAAGCTGAAAGAAATGGAGGGTAGAGCACAATGAGAGAATTCATGAGAAGAGTTCCAATAAAAGCCGGAAAGAGGGGAAAAGATGATGAAAAAGACCTAGTAAGAGACATATTGAGAAAGTGGCCAAAACTGATAGCATGGCTTGAAGAAAAAGAATACTTTACAGCGCCGGCTTCAAAGGACCATCACGGAGCGCATGAGGGCGGATTAATAGAGCATTCACTCCAGGTGGCATATGAACTCGAGAGAATAACCGTAAAGATGGGCTTAAGGTGGGAGAGACCGGAAAGCCCAGAGATAATAGGACTACTCCATGACGTGTGCAAGCTGGATGATTATTACGCAGTATCGCTTGAGGAGCCTCAAAAAATTGGATATGAATACAAGAAAGAAAGGCAGTATCCGGGGCACGGAGACAAGAGCCTTATTATGCTGATGGGATTAATAGATCTCACTGAAGAAGAGAAAATGTGCATCAGATATCATATGGGAGCATTCACAGAAAAGTCAGAATGGGAGTTTTACAGCCGGGCAGTGCATAGATGCCCTAATGTCCTGTGGACACATACTGCAGATATGATTGCTTCTCAGATAAAGGGTGTGTGAGCCGGAGTGCAGCAGGCTGAGAGGAGGCGGCAATGAATAAAACAAGTATGGTAAAGACCGAGTGCCCGTTTTTTTTGCGTGAAACCGGAACAAAGATAATGTGTGAAGGACCGGACAGGACAGAATTGACAATTGGATTCAAAACAAAAGCAAAAAAGAAAAGGCATCAGATTAACAATTGCTACAAGTTAAAATGTAGCTGTAAAATAAAAAAGTTGATGGAAGAAAACTACGAGAACTCAGAATGACTGGGTTCTCGTAGTTTTCTTTTTCCATGAGAGGAAGTAGCTTTCCAATACTCATAGTTTTAAAGTATTCACCTTTGACAAGCTCATCCTTTAATAAACGGAGACGAAATAGGGGAGAAAAGACAGCGCACCTTTTTGTATAATACAGACAGAAAAAAGAGAAGGGAGGACCGTATGGGAGAAGTACATGAAGAGGCAGAAAATGATTACATGCTCGGGATGAAATATAAAGAAATAGCGGAAAAATACGGCATCAGCCTGAATACGGTCAAGTCCTGGAAGCAACGATACGGATGGGAAAGAGGCGGTGGAAAAAAGTGTGCACACAAAAAGCGAAAAAAAGTGTGCACACAAAAAAAGAATGCATATACAGAAGAAGAAAAAGATTCGCCAGAAGAGGAGAATGCAGTAGACAGAGACGAGCTTTTTTGCCAGTATTACGCAAGATCTTTCAATGCAGTAAGAAGCTATATGCGTGTTTATCACTGCTCTTACCAGTCGGCGGCCGTTTCTGCTCATAACAAGCTAAAAAATCCTAAAATCAAAGAACGTTTGGAAGAAATCCGGCGGGACAAGATGGAGAGAATGCTTCCAAAAGAAGAGGATGTAGCTGAACTGCAATCAAGAATCGCATTTGCTGACTTATCAGACGTTGTAAATGTATCTGCATATGGAATGAGCATTAAAAATCCGGATCTAATAGACTGGCAGACAGTAAAGGCCATAAAGAATACAGCGCATGGAGTAGCTATCGAACTGAAAGATTCGCAGAAAGCAATTGACTGGTTGGACAAGCATGGCTTTAAAGGTGAAGACGATGGAGAGGGCAATGAAGGAGTAGTATTCCTGCCACCAGTAAAGGAGGTGGATGAAGATGAGTGCTTCGTGGATGCCACAGCCGAAGCAGAAGATATTCATGGAAAGACCGGAGTATGAGGTCTTATTTGGAGGAGCAGCAGGCGGTGGAAAGTCAGATTCCATGTTAGCGGAAGCGTTAAGACAGATAAACATACCAAATTACAGAGGCATTATATTCCGAGACACAGTGCCACAGCTTGAAGGATTAATTACAAGATCCTATGACTTGTACGGTAATTTGAAGGGGCAGCGCCCAAAATTTAATGAAAATAAAATGCGTTGGCAGTTTGAGTCCGGTGCAAAGATATTTTTTGGATACATGCAAAGAGACGCCGACCGCTTCAACTACCAAGGAAAAGCATACGATTTTATCGGATTCGATGAATTAACACATTTCTCACTAACACAGTACCAGTATATGAAGTCTCGTAACAGACCGATGGGACCTGGTACAAGGGTATACATGAGAGCGACAGCGAATCCGGATGGAAAAGGGATGGCATGGGTAAAGCAGAGATTTGTAACGCCGGCACCGCCAAATACACGAATTGTAGAAAGGTATAGTGTATTAAACCCACAGGGAAAGAAGATACAGCTTTCGCGAGACAGGATATACATACCGGCCACGGTATTTGACAATAAAAAATTGTTAGAGAATGACCCGGATTATTTAGCAAACCTGGCGGCATTGCCAGAGGCAGAAAGAAATGCCCTGATGTATGGCTCATGGGACAGCTTTAGCGGACAGGTGTTTACAGAATTCAGAGATGATCCAAATCATTATAAAGACAGAATGTGGACGCATGTGATTGAGCCATTTCAAATACCGGACCACTGGAAGATATACCGGGGGTTCGACTTCGGATATGCAAAGCCGTATTCAGTGGGATGGTATGCAGTAGACACAAAGGGAAAGATATATCGGATAGCAGAGCTGTACGGTTGGAATGGAATTGCTAATCAGGGATTAAAAGAGCATCCTGTAGAACAGGCAAGAAAGATTCGAGAAGTCGAAGAAAACAATCCATTGCTGAAGGGTAAGAGAATCACAGGTGTAGCGGATCCGGCTATATTTGATGAGTCAAGAGGAGAATCCGTTGCCAGAATGATGGAGAGAAGCCCTAATTTTGTATACTTCCATGGCGGAGACCATGTCAGACTGCCGGGAAAGATGCAGTATCACTATAGGTTTGCCTTCGATGAAATGGGAGATTGTATGTTTCAAATTTTTAACACATGCAGAAACTTCATCAGAACAATCCCAAACCTTACATATAGCGAGACAATTCCGGAAGATATTGACACAACAGAAGAAGACCACATCTATGATGAATGCAGATATGTGCTTATGGAGCACCCAATTGCTCCAAGAGGAAATGCATTACAAAAAAAACCGGCATTCGACCCACTAGATATGTTCAAAGAGCAAAAAAGAAGCCAAGGAGTACAGATATTAAATATTTAGGAGGATGAGAGATGGCTTACAAAAAAGGAAAAATAACAGAAGTTGCACCGGTGCAACAGGAAAAAGAACAGCAGGACACATTAATTCAGACGGAATCAGAAGAAAAAGAGATGCAGGAAGAGCAGACGGTAGATGCTATCACGGATGATGATGTGAAAGAAGCAGCAGAAGTATTGAGAAAATATCATGCCGGAAAAAAGAACCTTGAAAATACAATTGTGGAAAACGAGGAATGGTGGAGGTTAAGGCATTGGGATTATGCAAGAAAAGAACAGGAAGAGGAAGCAGAAAAAAGAATAGAACCACGGTCTGCATGGCTTTTCAACGCACTTGCCAATAAGCATGCTGACATCATGGACAATTTTCCAGAAGCAAATGTGCTTCCACGAGAAAAGAATGATGAAAGAGCAGCTAAGGCTTTATCAGAAATCATACCGGTTATACTGGAACGAAATGAATTTGAAGAGACGTATTCAGCTGGCGGATGGTATAAATTAAAAAATGGAACTTGTGTAACAGGCGTATTCTGGGATGGTTCGAAAGACAATGGATTAGGCGACATATCAATTAAAAATGTCGACATTATGAATCTTTTCTGGGAACCAGGAGTAAAAGATATTCAGAGGTCGAAGAATGTATTCTATGTATCCATGGAAGACGTAGAGGACATAAAGGCTGCTTATCCAGATAAGGAGATAATGGCAGGTAGTGATATCAGTCTTACACAGTACATAAAGACGGATGCGGAAGATAATACAGAGAAGGTTGCGGTTGTAGACTGGTATTATAAAAAAACGATTGTACTTGAAGACAATAATGGATTGATTAAAAGAAAGAACGTGCTGCATTATTGCAAATTCTGCAATGGGAAAGTGCTCTATGCGACAGAAAATGACGAGGAATTAAAATATACAGGGCTGTATGATCATGGACGATATCCATTTGAGTTTGATGTATTGTTTCCAATCGAGAGCAGTGTCTGCGGATTTGGATATGTGGATGTCATGAAAGATACACAGGCATATATAGACAAGATGCAGCAGGGTATATTGGAAAATGGATTGTCGTTGGCGAAACCGAGATGGGCGGTCAGAGATGATGTAGGACTGAACGAAAAGGAGTTTTGCGATTTTTCAAAATCACTTGTGCATTTTAACGGAAATCTGGGAGAGGATGCTTTTCGACAGATCACATCGACACCAATGGCGGGCATTTATGAAACCATTTTGAATAATAAAATCGAAGAACTGAAGGATACTTCTGGAAATACAGCGGCAGCACAGGGACAGACCTCTAATGTTACTTCAGCGAGCGGAATTGCCAGTCTCCAGGAAGCGTCCGGCAAATTGTCTAGGGATGCAAACAGAGCAGATTATAGAGCATTTACTAAGATATGCAATCTGGTGATTGAGCTTATCAGACAATTTTATGATGAGCCAAGGGAATTCAGAATTACCGGAGAAACTGGACAAACAGATTATGTGACGTTTGATAATAGCGCATTAAAAGGACAACCAATGGATACAGGATTTGGACAGGCACAGTCAGAAAGAGTTCCAATTTTTGATGTAAAGGTTGTACCAGCAAAGCAGAGCGCATACACCAGGGAGACACAGAATCAGCTTGCATTACAATTCTATAACCTTGGATTTTTTAATCCGCAGAATGCAGAAATGACTATCGGATGTCTGGATATGATGGACTTTGACGGAAAAGACGAGGTGAAGCAGAGATTAAATAAATCCCAGACATATTACAACCTGTACTTACAGATGCAGCAGCAGGCTCTTGCACTGGCACAGGCAGTAGATATATCGAGTGGAGGAACAACGAATTATGCAGAAAGAATAGCGGGAAATGCACAGATTGCAATGCAGCAGGCAGAAGAACCTATGGCGCAGAGCCAGTCGGTGCTTAACAGGAATAGCAATGGCTCATTAACAAGCCAGGCGGCGCATGCAACTAGAAACTCTACGTCAGTATAGGAGAAAGATATGCTTAAAGTCAGAGTGAGAGAAAAAGAAAATCTGATGGAAATAAAAATGGAAGGTCATGCTGACTATGCAGAAGCAGGAAAGGATATTGTATGTTCGGCATGCAGTATCCTTTTATTTACGCTTCTTGAGGAATTACAAAAGCAGCAGGCAGAAGGAAAAGTAAAGATTACAGTCTTGGAAATGGGAGAATCCGGGAGATGCAACGTGGAAATAACGGATTGGAGTAGAGAGACGGAAGTAGTGCTGGAAACGATATTGAATGGCTATAAAATCATTGAAAAAAATTTTCCAAAAAATATTTTATTTTTAGACGAAATTGGGGAGAAATAAATTTTTTGAATTGATATAGTACAAGTGGTTTAAGAAAAACATGGCACTTCGGAAAGGACGAAAGTATGAGAAAAAAGTATTTTAATTTGCAGTTCTTTGCAGAAGGTGGGGCAGGCGCAGCTTCAACCGGAGCAGAAGGAGCAGCAGGACAGGCGGAAGGGCTCAACGCCGGAGCCACAGACGGTCGAACAGGTAACCAGGACGACGCTGGAACGTCGCAGAATGCGACAACACCGGAAGACACAGAAAAGGCCTTTGAGGAACTGATTAAGGGCGATTACAGAGACGCATATCGAAAGCGTACAGAAGGAATCGTTAAGGACAGATTAAAAAAATCGAATGAAACAATCAGTAACTTGCAGAAACAGTATGATGCACTGACTCCAATCATGGGAGAGCTTGCTATGCGTTATGGTCTTGAAGCGGATGATGTAGAAGGACTCGTAAGAGCAGTACAGCAGGACAATGCACTTCTGGAAGATGAAGCAGCAAGACATGGAATGTCCGTAGACCAGCTTCGGGAAGTAAACCGGGTAAAGTTGGAAAACAAGAAACTGACAGAAGCAATGGAACAGTTGGAGAAGAAAAAAGAAGGCGAGCAGATTTATGCACAGTGGACACAGCAGGCGGATGCATTAAGACAGAAGTATAACATGGACTTTAACCTTAATGAGGAACTTGCGAATCCAGACTTCACGGCAATTCTTAAAGTTGGTGGAAGCATTGAAGCGGCTTACATGGCCACACACCATGATGAGATTATGACATATGGAATGGCACAGGCGGCAGAAACAGCAAAAAACAATGTAGTAAAAAGCATCAATTCAAAGAGTGGAAGACCAATTGAAGGTGCAGCATCTTCCGGTTCACAAGGAACAGTGAAAGTAGATGTTAGAAAATTGACACCTGAACAGATGAGGGAATACGAGAAGAAAGTACTCAAGGGAGAACGTGTTTCTTTCTCGTGATTCGGAAAGGAATATATATGAAAATCAGAAATATCTTGCAGTTTTTTGCAGACCCAAATACACAGACAACTGGTACATCCAGTTTGTCGGCAGAAAATAAAACATTTTACGAAAAGGAATTGATTGAAGAAGCATCCCCAGAATTGGTGCATGACCAGTTTGGAGATGATTATCCGATTCCTAAAAACGGTGGTAAACAGATTGAGTTCAGAAAGTATGACTCTTTGAAACCGGCGAATACACCACTTACAGAAGGTGTGACACCGGATGGAAATAGCTTAAGCGTAAGTACAGTTACAAGTACGGTAAAACAGTACGGAGATTACATCACAATCTCTGACGTACTGGACCTTACAGCCATTGATAACAATGTTGTGCAGGCTTCAAAAGTATTAGGTGCTCAGGCAGGCTTGACATTGGACAATGTTACAAGAGACGTTATGGCCGGTGGCACAAACGTATTAATTGTTGGAGACAGAGCAACAAGAGCCCAGTTAACAGCAACAGACACACTGACGCCGGAAATCTTCTTCCGTGCAGCAGCTATGCTTGAAGCAATGAATGCTCCAAAAATTCAGAAATCTTATGTAGCCATTATTCATCCATACGCAGCATATGACCTTATGCGCAGCGAGGAATGGATTGACGTACATAAATATGCAGCACCAGAAGCAATCTTTGAAGGAGAAATTGGAAAGATTGGAAATGTACGTTTTGTATCTACTTCAAACGCAAAAATTTGGAAAGGCACAGGATGCCCGGCAGATACTGCAGTATTTGGTACATTAGTACTTGGAGCACATGCGTATGCCAAAACCGGTATTGATGGCGGAGCATTACAGATGATTATCAAGCCGGCAGGTGCAGGAGAGGACCCATTAAACCAGCGCTCCACGGTAGGATGGAAAGCAATTAAGACAGCAGAACGTCTGGTAGAGCAGTATATGATTCGTATTGAATCAACATCAAAATTCAGCGGAAGCGTAGAAGCAAACTAGGAGGCAACTGTATGGGAGCAAAAACAGAAGGAACAAAAGTAGTAGAAGAAACGAAAGTAGCAGAAGAAACTCAGGTAATGGATGCGGCAGAAACAGTAGAAGAAGTGGATCCATGGAAAGAAAATGTTAAGTTTATGGCACCGTTGGATGGTGAAAAAGGAGACATTTTCGTATCTTTAAATGGACATAATTACATAATTAAAAGAGGGGAAGAGGTAACCATTCCGAAACCAATCTTTGAAGTTCTGAAAAACAGTACAGAAATGGATCAGCTTGCAATGAGAAGACAGCAGGAACTTATTGCAAAAGGAAAGGCTTTAAACTAATAAGAGATTCCATTAAAACGAGGAGAGGCACAGCGTTGTTGTGCCTCTTTTTTAGAAGGAGAGACATGTATGAAGGTAAATGAAGCAATAACAAAGGTGGATGATCTGGAACCAAATACTTATGAGGATAACGAAAAGTTAGATTGGCTCACTGAATTGGATAAAAGAATTGCTATTGAAATCCTGAACGTAAGAGAACGTGAAGAGGATGTAGTGGTAGAGCCTTATACAGAAGCTGATATGGATAAAGAACTTCTTGTGCCTGCCCCATATGACAATTTATATGTCCAGTGGCTTATGAGCCAGATTGATTATTATAACAATGAAATGGACAGATACGCAAATTCAGCAGCTATGTTTAATCAGAAATACCAGGATTTTGCTAATTACTGGTACCGGACACATAAAAGCTCTTTAAGGGCAACAATGTATTAGAGAGGTGACATATGAGATTACCTAAACTTCAAAGTACAAGGTCGGAAACCAAGGTACTGAGTGCATTTGGCGGCTACAATGCCAATGGAAGAATACAAGACGGGGAATTCTCGGATATGAAAAATATGACGGCGGATTATTATCCGATACTGTCTCCGAGGATACCGAGAGGAAAATTGCGGGACCTTACAGACTGTAAAGGTCTGTATGGCACGGATAAGCTGGTGTGGGTAACAGAGAATAAGCTGTACTATAACCAGTCAGAAGCGTGTGATTTAAAGGAATCATGCAAGGATAAGGAAAGAACATTTGTAAGAATGGGAGCATATTTGTGTGTCTTCCCAGATAAGGTTATGTACAATGTATATGACCAAACATTAACCGATATGGAAAATAAGGTAACCACCACAACAAAGCCATCCTTTACGCTTTGCAAAATGGACGGAACGGTATTTCCTGAAAAGAAAACATATACCGGTGATACAGAACCGGATAAAACGCAATATGAATACTGGATAGATACTTCTGAAAATACAGTTGTAATGAAAATATGGAGTGAAAATTCTGCAGCATGGGTATCCGTAGGAACAACCTATGTAAAGATACAGTCACCAGGTATCGGGAAAGGTTTTAAAGTATATGATGCTGCTACATTCAGTGGAGTAGATAAAAGGGCAGAGATTTATAACAATTATGATTTTAATACATCCAATATTCTGTATGGTTGTGGAGATGATTATGTAATTGTGATGGGTCTGATTAATAAAGTATTTACGAACAGTGAGAATATAACCATCTCAAGGACAGTCCCGGATATGGATTTTGTAACTGAGATGGATAACCGGTTGTGGGGGTGTTCTTCTACAAATCATGAAATATATGCTTGCAAGCTAGGAGATCCAAAGAACTGGAGATGTTATATGGGCCTGTCCTCTGACAGCTACGCAGTAACGGTGGGTTCGGAAGGGGATTTTACCGGTGCAATATCTTATTCCGGTAGTGTACTTTTTTTTAAAGAGGGTGGCATGCACAGATTATTTGGTGATAAACCGAGTAATTATGAACTTTCATGGAAACCTATGCGTGGCGTTCAGTTGGGTTCGGAAAAGAGCCTGATTGTATTAAATGAGGTTTTATATTATAAAAGCCGGGATGGTATATGCGCATATAACGGAAGTATGCCAAGTAAAATATCTGGAAATCTTGGAACAGAGATGTACTATGATGCAGTTGCCGGAGGATACCGTGATAAATATTATGTCTGCATGAGAGATGAACTTAGTAATTACTGTACTTATGTGTATGACATTACAAAGGGAATGTGGACAAAGGAAGATGAAGGAATTAAGAAAGCCTTTGCATATTCAGATGGCGGACTGTATTTCTTAGATAAGAATAACTCTATCTGGGTAATTAATTACGAACAGATATTTATGCCAATAGCTCCGATGGATGATCGGTTTGGAGAACAGTATATGTATCCGGGAGAGTGGTATCCTGGAGCAATTCCAGTTGGAGAGGAAGAAGAAAATCAGGAATGGTATGCAGTGACAGGAGATATGGGGCTTGACTCTATTTATAACAAATATATCAGAGAGCTGGTTATCCGGCTTGAGATAGAAGCAGATGCATATTTCAAGATAGAGATAATGTATGATTCGGAAAACTGGCAAAAGGTAATGGAATATACAGGAACAAAAAAACGGTCATACCAGGTGCCGGTTCGAATAAAACGATGCGACCATTTCAAGCTGAGGTTATCCGGAAAAGGCGCAGTTAAAGTATATTCGATAGCACAAATGATACAGGAAGGAAGTGCAGTAAGTGGCTAAATTTGATTATCCAAATGTAGATATAGAGAACATGTCAAATGAACAGAATATAGAGAGCTTAAAGAGTTTTCTATACAATCTTTCTGATACACTGAATTATTCATTAAATCAGGTAGATGCAAGGATATCGGCAATAGAAGAATCAATAGGAGGTAAGGACAATGGGGAATCATAAAAACTGGGAGGAAGTAATATCTGACGGGACACGAACAGCACAAACGAATCTTGATAACCATCTGAATAATAAGGTGGGTGACTATCAGGAATCGCAGAATGTGCAGGATGCTTATAAAAATTATACAGATACACAGAATGCAAAGCCGGGTGACTATAACAGCAAGTATCAGGGTGCAATTGACACGATATTGAATAGAATTCAGAATAAGAAGCCATTTTCATACGATTTCAATGCAGACCAATTATACCAACAGTATAAGGAGCAGTATGCTAATCTGGGAAAACAGGCAATGCTTGATACAACATCACAGGCAGCAGCATTATCCGGAGGATATGGCAATAGTTATGGAGCAACAGCAGGCTCTCAGGCATACCAGGCATATCTTGGAAAGCTGAATGATATTATTCCGGATCTTTATGGACAGGCATTAGATAAATACAATACAGACCTCACCAATATGTATAATGAGTATTCCGCATTAGGACAAGCGGAAGATAGAGCGTATGGACAGTATCAGGACAGATACCAGAACTGGCAGAATGATACCAGCAACGCACTGAACGCATATAACATCCTTCATGGTAATGATTTTGGAGAATATCAGCAGAAAGTTAGTAACTGGCAGAATGACCGTGATTATTTATTCAATGCGCTTCAGAATTCACAGACGAATGATAAATATCTCAATGATTACAATTATCAGATAGACAGAGACAATGTAGCAGATGATCAGTGGCAGCAGCAGTTCGATTATCAGAAGTTGAGAGACCAGGTAGCAGATGACCAGTGGGCGAAACAGTATGCTTTATCACAAGCAAAAGCAGCAAGTAGTGGATCCGGTGGAAGTAAGAAATCAAATAGCGGAAGCAAGAGTGGTAAAACCACTGATACTTCTAAAAGAATACCAATATCAGAAGACAAGAAAACAGAATATCTAAATGAAGCAATCTCAAGAGGAAGTGCGAGAGGCGGAGCATATCTGGACGAGCTTTTCGGTAAAGGAAAAATTGATGAGAGCACATGGAGCATCCTACACGATACATGGATGAGACAGTATGGATTACATTATTAAAGGAGACCAGCTATGAAAAAATACGAAAAAAGAATGAATCGGCTTGCTGAATTAAAAGAAGAGAAAAGACAGGCAGAATATAATAGTGATGCAACGTCGGATAATCCAACATATGAATCTAGAATGGAACGTTTAAAAGAACTGAAGCAGCAGAAAATAGAGAGAGCGCAGAGCAACAGAGAAAGCGCAATTGCGTTGGGCACAGCGAATTTCTCAAAGAATACAATTAATTCAAAAAGAAGCAAAGCAATGGACTATGCATTAGAAAAGGCAAGAAATACGGTAAATACTACGACAAAAGCAATGTCAAGGAATGGAAGTGCCCTGCAGGGAGCATTAGATATTGCAAAGAGGGAAAGAGAAAACAAAAAGAAATTAGAAGGATATGAGCCGGTATATGGTAGCTTTGACAGTCCAACAACCACTAGAAATATCGGAAAAGATACAAAACTTGCAGGCTATAGAAATAGAACAACCGGAGAAACTATGACGGTGGAAGATTATGAGAATACAAAAGCAGCATCAAATACCACAGGAAAGCAGGGGGCGTCAGTAAGCTCCTTCAAAGGTGCTAAAAAACGTGCAATTGAGGAAGCATTACAGCAGCAGGCGGACACATCCTGGATGCCGGAGAAGGAACCTGAGACAGCGAAGGAATACGCAGATTACATAGACAAGTATTATCAGAGTTTATCTGACCCGGAGCTTGCAAGTCTTTCTGATGAAGAATTATCAGCAAAAATTACAAGTGCGAAGGATGAAAAAGAAGGAAATAAAGATAAACTTAAGAATTATGAACCGGTATACGGTAGTTTTGATAGTCCAGTGCTGGCAAGAAACATTACCAAGGATACAAAGCTCGCAGGATACAGAAATAGATTAACAGGGGAAACCATGTCTGCAGAAGAGCATGATGCACTGGAAGGTAATACAGCAATCGACAAGTACGAAAATGAGCAGAGCATAAGAAAAAACCAGAAGGCAATCAAGAAATGGTCAGAGGATTATGCGAAGCTCACTCCGGAACAGGAACAGGCTGTCATGCAGATGTATATTACAGACCATGACGAGGAGGAAGCAACAGAGCAGGAACAGGCTATAAGAGATACAATTGGAAGCAGAGACCCATTCGAATTAGAAAAGGCATATAACAGTGCAAAAGAAAACTTGGAAAGTCAGGGAATTAACGCTGATGATATGGAAGAATACTATTCCTGGATTCATAATCGCCAGATTGATACAAAGAAACGGAGAGAACTGGAAGAGGAAACAAAGCAGGAAGGATTAAAAGGATTCCTCATTAATGCAAAGGAATCTGCTACGTCTGTAGGTGATTCATTGCTTTCCGGAGCGGACTTTGTAGACCAGTTAAGTCATTCGGCAAAGAACTATTTCCGAGGAGATGAAGCCTATACACCTTATGACCCGTATTCCGCTCGCTTCACACAGTCGAGAAACCGAAGAAGAGAAGCGGTATCAAATGATATTGATTCCACCATAGGAAAGTTCGTATATGATGTTGGAATGAGTATGGCAGATTCGGCTGCAGCCATGGCAACAGGAAGTGAACCGGTTTCTCTTGGAATCATGGCGGCAAGTGCCGGCTCCCAGGCATATGTGGATGCGTCTGAGCGTGGTGTAGACACGAATAAAGCGGCAGCTATTGGAATTGCCAATGCAGCAGCAGAGGCAGGATTTGAAAAGTTGAGCTTAGACCATTTATATGGCATGGCGGAGAATCCAACCAAAACTACATTTAAGAAAAAGATATTGGATTGGGCTGCCCAGTCTGGAATCGAGGGCAGTGAGGAAGTATTTACCGATTTTGCAGATGAAGCAGCAGACCGCATGATTAATGGCGGATTATCTGAATACAGCACAAATGTAAAGGAATATATGAAAAATGGAATGTCAGAAGACGAAGCAAAAACAGCGGCTAATGAGCAGTTCTGGAACCAGGTAGGGAAGGACTTTGTAGCCGGTGCTATTTCCGGTGCTGTATTTGGTGGAGTTGCAAATACTGTAAATTCTGTACAGTATCATAAAATGGGAAAGACAATTAACCAGGATAATACAATGAGAGATACTATCTTGGAAACAGCAGAACAGATGCCGGAGAATTCTACTGCAAAGCAGATTGCGGATACAGTAAAAACGGATAATATTACTGATTCGCAAATGAGCCAGATTATAGAGTCCATGGCAAATAGTGAAGACGTAAATCTGGACAAGGTTATAACAGAGGGATTTGTCAGAAAAGGAGCTGAACAGGAACAGGCACAGCAGCAGGCTCAGAAGCTGATAAATGATACTGTAGATACCAGTACCACAAAGGAAGAGAATACTACAAATAACGTAGCAGACAGAATGGTAAATGCAGAAGGTATTACAACAGAAAATCAGAAAGTTGCACCGGTGCAACAGTATAGCCGGAATCAGACAGGAGTAACAGAGGCAGTAAATAAGAATACCGGAAAACAGAATATTGTAGTAGAGATAGCAGAAAGCACACCGGAGAAAACTATGGTGAAGTTGTCAGATGGAAGCATTGTGGACTATAAGACGGTGGAAATAAACAATCCTACTATGAGAAATTTATATAACTTTGCTGCAACATTTGATGATACCAAGGCTGCCAATGCGGTTATTGAAAATTACAATGGGGAAAGTATGCCTACATACCTGGAATCAGCAGCCGTATTTTACAATGCCGGAAAACTGGGTAAAACGTCATATGAAAGTATTATGAATAATCCGATAAATGCAAGAATTGTAAGTGAAATGTCACCATCAACATTGCTGGAAATGTATTATCTCGGAGAAAACAGCAGAAGTCCGTTATCACAGAATTCCAATGTGCAGCAGGCTGTGAAGATGGGAACCGGCTCTGTAATCGATAACAGACTGGATAAATCTGACAATCGAATGAAATCGGTTGTGGAAATGGTAGCAAAGAAAACCGGGCTTGATATTGAATTGAATGATGAATTGGAGCACGGAGAAAATGGTAACTTCCAGAAAGCATTATCAAGAATAGCATTAGCCAAGACCACCGGACAGGGGAACACCACTAATGAATACACAACACTTGTGCATGAATTGGGTGAATTCTCCGAGGCATATAATCATGAAGGTATGCAGAAAGTAGTAGATACGGTATTGAATTATGTTACAACGAAAGAAGGAGCTGCTTACCTTACGAATACTATTGAACAGTATCATAAGGCATATAAGACGGTAGAAAAAGGAAAGACCTATGAAGATTCTGCCAATGAGTATGTATTTGATTATGTAGCAGGACTGTTTGCTGACCAGAAGGGAGTGGAAGCGTTTTCCAAGTACTTGTCGGAGAACATGACAGAGAGTGAGCACAAGAGCATTCTCAAGACGATTGCTGACTTCTTCAAGGGAGTTTACGACAAAATCACATTATACCTGAATGATCATGTATTATCCAGCACAGCAAAGAAAGCACTGAGAGCAGATGCAGAAGAAGCACAAAGAATAAGAGATATGTTTTTGGGGGAATTGACAAAGGCGCAGGAAAATTATAAGCGGGAAAATGTAACGGCAGAAGAGGGCGAACATTATACCATAAAAGTTATACCGGCTGAAAAATATATGGAACTGGGTGAACCTGAGACACTGGATATTGATTCGGAAAAAACATTTTCACTAGATGTGAACATGGAAGAGGGAAAAGACCTGATTGCAGTGCATAATTTGAAAGAAGATAATTTGAATAAAGCACTAGAACTTGGTGGATTTCCAATGCCATCTATCGCAATTACAAAAAAACAGATTGGACATAGTGGATACGGAGATATTTCGGTACTATTTAAGAAGGAAACTGTAGACCCGAAAAATAAGGATAATAGAGTATTTGGCGCAGATGCTTATACAGCAAGATTTCCTAGAGTTGATTATAAAGTAAATGAAGAGGAATTGAGCAAATTGGCAGAACGAATAGGAACTTCTGCAAACTATATTGATGCAAATGCCTTTAATGGAAATGATTTGAAAACGGCAGCAATGAAATTAAGTGAAATGATGGAAGTAAAAGAAAGATTTATAAGGGAAAATAATCTGAAGGTGGAGCCGGTTTTAAGAATGCCAACTGCAGAACCATCATTTATGGGACGAGGTGCGGTTAAAGAATATCTTAACAATGAAAATATAACGGTAGATAAACTGGTATATGATAAAAAAGTGAGAGAGGGATTACTTGACACAATAAGAGAAAAAACCTCATTAAAAGCATTGGGCGAAAAGTGGGCTACAAAAATTAACGACAATCTGTCAGATATGGAAAGTGATAAAGAAATTTACAATATATTAAAAGAACAGTATCAGACCTATCTTGATATTGCACAGGGAAAAGCAAAACCAATAGAGGACAGATACTCATATACAGATGGCGTTAATAATACAATTAAGGATAATCAGGATGCTTTTGAGCTATATACATTGGAATTAGCAGAACCAGTTATTGGAAAAGCAGGAATATATAATGGAAAAGAATATTATACAGCCAGTGGGAATTTGAGAAGCTTCGAGGCATTACATGATGATTACAATATTGAAAACATTGTAAAAGCAATGAAAAGTGCTGGTGTTAAGAATGAAGAGGGTTCACTTATACCAGGAATAGGAGAGGTAAGAGCAGCAGTATCAAAAGACTTTAAGAGCATAGAGGATATAAAGAAACAGGAGGGAAGATTACTTGATTTGACGCCAGAGCAGGTAGATGAAATCTATAGTGAATCAAGAGAATTATACCAAAAGATTGTAAGCGAAATTGTGGATAATAATAAAACTATTTCTGATAATTCTTTTTTTGACCGAGATATAGCAGGGAGAAATATTATTGAGGCAGTAAAGGGAGGTTTAAAGCCGGAAAAGATACAAAAAAGCATGCAGAAATATTATAAAAATATTTCGAGCAACATAGCGAATGATATTGTGCGTTTGGGAACAATCCTTAAAGATATTCCGGTAAAGTACTTTGAAGGAAAACCACAAAGAGCTGTAGGATTCAATGAGGTTGCAGCAGTTGTAATTCCGGATAGCATTTCAGAAAAGACCAAAGACAAACTGAAACAGGCGGGAATTAAAGCGTATGAATATAAAACAGATAATGAAGCTAGTAGAAAGGAAGTTGTAAATAGAGCTGCAGTTGAACAGGATACAGTATTTTCTATTGATGTAGATGCAATCTTAAAAAATAGTAAAGAAGTTTACATTAGCAAAAGGGAATATGCTATACTTGCATCAGAAGTAGAAAAAAATAATTATAGCAAAGATTTTATAAGCAGAAAAATTAATCCAGCATTTTCGGACAAGTATTTTTATCTGTATAAGGTGACGGATAAAAATGCAAATAAGTTCAAAGTGCTGGCACAGTATGACGTGGAATTATATCATGACGATATAGAGGAGGTAATGAAAAGTGGAAGGTTCAAGAAAAATTACAGAACCAATGAAGGATTTGATAAAGGGATTGGATTTTTGTGGGGTAGATACAAATATAATAGTGGGAGTAGCCAACGCATTGAAAACGGACGAAGAAGTGGTAGAACTGATTCAGTTCGCATACGAGATACCGAAAGAAGTATATCTGAACAATATATCGGAAGCAGAAGAGCAGATAATGGCAAAAGTATTACAGATAACCCAGAGAAGAGATACTCAATAGATATTGACGAAGACCTTATGGCAATCCTGGACGAAGAGTATTCTGATACAGAAAAAGAGATGGGTTCTATTATTGAGGATGGCTTTAAATCTCTTAAGAACGTGACTATAGATGAAAAGACCATGCGAAAGATTGCGTCAGAGGTCAAGCAGGAATATAAGAGCACCTACAATGCGAAGGAACTGGCTGATAATCTGACTAAGGTATTTGCGTATTTAAAAGATACAAAGAATGTTTCGTATGAGGATATGGTAAGAATCGTACAGGAAATTGCTATGCCGGTTATCGAAGAAAGTACAGATGTTGATAGTGTGGAAGCAGGTGTGTATAACTCTTTCCGGAAAACATTGAGAGGGCAGAAAATCAGATTGAATGAAGCCCAGAAGAAAGAAGTAGCACATTATTATGACAGCTATGATAAATTCCGGAAGATGAATTTCGGAAACATTACTTTCTCGGAGGACGGTATGTACTTGGATTCCTTATGGGATGAGCTGTGCCAGAGCTCCAATTACATATTGGATATGGATACTGCAGTAAATGA
>ENA-ORNT01000227-ORNT01000227.1-human-gut-metagenome-genome-assembly--contig:-NODE-227-length-41684-cov-8.632083_pt1 | contig 41684 bp, 24 predicted proteins | sample MGYA00242120_ERZ509032 | MGnify/ENA primary metagenome ERZ509032 (study PRJEB26280, sample SAMEA2338729) | human gut metagenome | biome: human gut; feature: human-associated habitat; material: faeces...
CAAGACTGTTGCTAAGGTTGACGAGGCTGCTGAGGCCCTCAAGGAAATCGCCAAGACAGGTAAGAAAATCCTGTTTGTCGCTACTAAAAAACAAGCTAAGGATGTAGTTGCCGAGAAGGCAGCTTCTGTAAATATGCCATACGTTAACGAGCGTTGGGCTGGTGGTATGCTTACCAACTTCCCTACAATCCGTAAGGCAGTTAAGAAAATGACAAACATCGACAAGTTGATGAACGATGGTACATTCTCTAACCTCTCTAAGCGTGAGTTGCTGCAGATCAGCCGCCAGCGCGCTAAGTTGGAGAAGAACCTCGGTTCTATCGCTGACTTGAGCCGTCTCCCTAGCGCACTCTTCGTTATCGACGTAATGAAGGAGCACATCGCTGTTAAGGAGGCTAACCGTCTTGGTATTCCTGTTTTCGGTATCGTTGATACAAACTCAGATCCTAAGAATATCGACTACGTTATCCCAGCTAATGATGACGCTAAGGACTCAGTAGAGGCTATCCTCACTGCTGTTTGCGGTGCTATCGCTGAGGGTATCGAGGAGCGTAAGGCTGAGAAGGCTGACGACAAGGCTGCTGCTGAGCAGAAGGATCAGCCTAAGAAGAAGGCTGCTCGCAAGGACGAGGCTGAGTAATTAGGCAAACAAAAATATACTGGAGCCATTGATTCTGTTTTATGATTCGATGGCTTTAGTACTTTTAAAGCAAAGATTATTATTAACTTTTAATATTAAAAAATATTATGGCTGTTTCAATTGAAGATATCAAGAAACTTCGCGCTATGACTGGTGCTGGTCTTGCTGACGTTAAGAAGGCACTCACAGAGGCTGAAGGTGATTTCGATAAGGCAAAGGAGTTGCTCCGTGAGCGTGGTCTCGCTATCGCTGCTAAGCGTTCTGACCGTGAGACTTCTAACGGTTGCGTTCTCGTTAAGAAGGTTAACGATTTCGCTGCTATCATCGCTCTCAAGTGTGAGACTGACTTCGTAGCTAACGGTGCTGACTTCATCAAGTTGACATCTGACATCCTCGACGCTGCTATCGCTGCCAAGGCTCATACTCTCGACGAGGTAAAGGCTTTGAAGGTTGGCGAGTCTGATGCTCAGGCTGCTGTTACACAGCGTTCTGGTATCACCGGTGAGAAGATGGAGCTCGACGGCTACTGCGTTCTCGAGGGTGAAAACATCGAGGTTTACGACCACATGAACAAGCACACTTTGTGTACTATGGTTCAGCTTAACGAGAACAACGAAGAGGCTGGTCACAAGGTAGCTATGCAGGTAGCTGCTATGCGCCCTGTAGCTCTCGACGAGTCTTCTGTTTCTGAGGAGACTAAGAAGACTGAGCTCGAGGTTGCTGTTGCCAAGACTAAGGAAGAGCTCGTAGAGAAGGCTGTTAACGCAGCTTTGAAGAAGGCTGGCATCAACCCAGCTCACGTTGACTCTGAGGATCACATTGAGAGCAACACCAAGAAGGGTTGGTTGACACCTGAGCAGGCTGAAGAGGCTCGCAACATCAAGAAGACTGTAGGTGAGGAGAAGGCTGCTTCTTTGAACCCAACTATGATCCAGAACATCGCTAACGGTCGTCTGGCTAAGTTCTTCAAGGAGAACTGCCTCGTTGACCAGGAGTTCCAGTTCGGTGATGGTGACAAGCAGACTGTTGCTCAGTTCCTCGCTGCACAGAGCAAGGATCTCAAGATCGTTGCTTACAAGCGCTTCACTCTTGCTGCTGAGTAATCTTAGGATTGCAAGGACAGCAAAACTTAATTTGACTTATAGTTAAATTAGAATATCCGGGAGTTACGGAGTTGAGGCTTAGCCTTGCTTCTAACTCCCTTTTCTTTTATCTTTTTGCATGACTATCTTGGGATAGTTTTGTTATTCTTTATTAAATGTTGATGATATGAAGATTTTCGCTATTGGCATGAACTATGCCGAACACAATAAATCATTACCCGGAACGTTATCTAAACCGGAGCGTCCTGTCATCTTTACCAAGGCTGATTCTGCCTTGCTCAACAATGGCAAGCCTTTCTTCATTCCCGATCATCTCGGAAGAATCGAGTATGAGACGGAGTTGGTGGTACGCATCTGCAAGTTGGGCAAGACTATTCCACAGCGTTTCGCCTCTCGCTATTATGATGCGGTGACCGTGGGCATCGACTTCACGGCTCGTGAGATGCAGAAGAAACTACGTGAGGCTGGTCAACCCTGGGAACTTGCCAAGGGATTTGATGGCTCGGCTGCTATTGGCGAGTGGGTCGATATCCAGAAGTTCCGTGACATTCAGGCGATTCACTTCCATCTCGACATCAATGGAAAGAACGTGCAAGAAGGTTGTTCGAGCGACATGCTCTATAAGGTGGATGAAATCATCTCTTACATCAGCCAATATTTTACATTGAAGACGGGAGACTTGCTCTATACGGGTTGTCCTACAGGTTGTGGACCTGTGCAGATTGACGACCACCTGGAAGGATATTTGGAGGACCGAAAGGTTCTTGACTTTATGTGTAAGTAATTAAGCAATTTATGAAAACGAAGGTTTGGAGATATTGTGTGGCGGCGTTGTTCCTACTGCTGGCTATGCCTTTGGAGGCACAACAATTCTTTAACTTGACCGCTGAGGAGGTCAAGATAGATTCTGTATTACCACGTTTTGTGTATTCCAAACCTTTGTCAGATGATTATCAAGACTCTATTTATACGGCAACGGTCAAATATGCCGAATATGTGGATATGACCGTAGCCGACATCGCCAACTATAATCGCCTCTCTGGTGCAGCCTTGCCTTCGCAAGTGGCTGTGAACACGAACATTTCTGTTTGTCGTAAGAAAGGAACCTTGGTGGTTTCTTTCTGCCCGTTGGTATTCCGTAACAACAAGTACCAGATATTGGCAAGTTTTATGTTGGATGTCAAGGCAAAGGTGGTGAGCCGTTCGTTGGCGAAAGCCCGTTTGGCTTCGCGTGCTTCCTCAGAGGAAGGTAATGAATATGCGGCTCATTCCGTTTTGGCATCAGGTAGATGGGCAAAGATTCGTGTGCCAGAGACTGGTGTCTATCGCTTGACAGAGAGTGTCATCCGACAGGCTGGCTTCACTAATATTGATAAGGTGAAGATATATGGCTATGGTGGTAACTTGCAGAATGAATCGCTTTATGCCTCTGAGATTTACGCCAATGACGACCTGAAGGAAGTTCCTCAGTGTGTAGTCAATGGCAATCATCTCTTTTTTGGCAAAGGTCCTGTAAGTTGGAGTAGCCGTACCTCTTCTCGCCGTACTCGTAATCCTTATTCCGACTATGGTTATTACTTCATCACGCAGGCTGACGAGGCTCCTTTGACTGTAGATTCTACGGAATTTGTATCTTCTTTCTATCCATCCAATGACTTTTATCACTCCATTCATGAGGTGGATGGCTACGCATGGTATCATGGAGGTAGAAACCTCTATGATAAGACGCCTATTGCGCTGGGTGACAGCATGAGAGTGGTGTTCTCCAATACTACAGGCGATGCGAATGGCAATTTGACGGTGAACGTTTCTGCAGGTGTGCGAAATACCGGTGTTGAAGTTTATCTGAATGGTCGCAAGTTGGGTACGCAGTATATATCCTTTAGCACCGACTACAATAGTGGAGGCGAAAGCTCATCCACCTATTCTATACAGTCGAATTTGAAGAATGATACTATCGTTATCAAGACGATTGCTGGTGGACCAGTTCGCTTGGACTATGTGTCGATGGCATGGAAGTCGCCTAAGCCAGCCCCACGTCTGTCGGGCAATCTGCCTGTGGCTCAATATGTTCACAATATCACCAATCAAGACCATCATGCAGATGCACTTGCCGATATGGTGATCATCATCCCAACATCCCAAAAGTTGCTTCGTCAGGCTCAGCGCCTCAAGGCTTTCCATGAGAGTCATGATGGACTGAGAGTCAACTTGGTGCCTGCAGATGAACTCTATCATGAATTTTCCAGTGGAACTCCTGATGCAGGTGCTTATCGTCGCTATCTGAGGATGTTGTCGGACAAGGCTACCACGGAGGCAGATATGCCAAAATATCTCTTACTCTTCGGTGATTGCGTTTGGGACAATCGTATGTTGATACCTGAGTGTCAGACTCTTTCTCCAGACGACTATTTGCTCTGTTATGAGAGCGAAAATTCATTCAGTGACTTGTATTGCTATGTCAGCGATAGTTGGATGGGCATTTTGTCGGAAGGCGCAGGTGCCAATCCAACCATAGAACAACAAGACGTGGCAGTAGGGCGTTTCCCAGTCAGTACCCCAGATGAAGCCAAGGTGATGGTCGATAAGACAATCAACTATATGGAGAACAAAAATGCTGGCTCTTGGCAGAACACCATCATGTATATGGGTGATGATGGTAACGACAACTTGCACATGAAGGACGAAGACGAGGTGGCAGAGTATATCACCGGCAAGTATCCTGATTTCCAAGTGAAAAAGGTGATGTGGGATGCTTATCAGCGTGAGACGTCATCTGTGGGCAACAGCTATCCGGATGCTACCAAAATCATCTTGCAACAGCAAGCAAATGGAGCCTTGATTATGGACTATGCGGGACACGGTTCCGCAGGACAGCTCTCTCATGAGAAGGTAATTGCGCTCAAAGATTTCTCTACAGCCACTAATACAAATCTTCCTTTGTGGATTACGGCGGCATGCGATGTCATGCCATTTGATGGCGTGGAGGACAATATTGGAGAGGCTGCTGTGCTCAATGCCAATGGGGGTGCCGTGGCATTCTATGGTACCACTCGTACGGTGTATGCCAACCGAAATAAATATATGAATCGTGCATTCTTGCAGAGAGTGCTCAGCTTGAAGGATGGCAAGCCGATGCCGATAGGTGAGGCTCATCGCTTGGCTCAGAACGATTTGGTGCTGGGCAATGTCATCGGATATGACTCAAAGGGACAGCCTATCAAGGAGACCGACCAGACGACCAACCGTTTACAGTATGCTCTCTTGGGTGACCCGGCTATGCCATTGAACATACCTACCCAAAAGGTGGTGGTCGATTCCATCAATGGCATTGCCGTGGATGGGGCAACGGAGTTGCCTGTCTTGAAGGCTGGAATGATAGCCAAGATAGATGGTCACGTGGTGAATGGCGATGCTTTCAATGGTGTGGTAACCACTACCGTCTTGGACTCCAAGGAACTCATCACTTGTCGTATGAACGAGAGTACTGATGAGGCTTTCCAATATTATGATCGTACCAAGACCTTATACAATGGTTCCGACAGTGTACGTGCCGGTAAGTTCTCTTTCCGCTTAGCAGTGTCGAAGGACATCAATTATGCCGATGCGCCAGGATTGATTACGTTGTATGCTGCCAATCATGACAAGACCGTTCTTGCCCATGGCATGTGTGATGCCTTCAATGTGGGAGGAAGCGAGTTGGCTAAGAACGACTCCATCGGTCCTTCCATCTATTGCTATCTCAACACTCCTTCTTTCGTTAATGGAGGCAACGTGAACCCTACGCCTTTCTTTGTGGCAGAGGTGAGAGACAAAGATGGAATCAATGCGACAGGCAGTGGTATCGGACACGACCTGCAACTGATCATTGATGGTGATGTCAACAAGACGTACAACTTGAACAATAACTTCACGTACGATTTTGGTACTTATACCAGTGGCTCTACCTATTATAGTATTCCTGAGTTGGAGGCTGGTCCACACCAGTTGCAGTTCCGTGCTTGGGATATCCAGAACAATAGTTCGACGGCAACCTTGACCTTCAATGTAGTCAAGAACTTAAAGCCTTCGTTTGACTTGGGCGTTACGGAGAATCCTGCGAAGAACTCCACCACGTTCATTATCAACCATGATAGGGCGTCTGCCAATCTGAACATCATCATCGAGGTATTTGATACTTCCGGCAGAAAGTTGTGGCATCATGCGGAGTCGGGTGTCTCTGCTTCCGGAGCCTATACCATCAAGTGGGATTTATCTACGGGCAGTGGAACCTTGCGCACGGGCATCTATCTCTACCGAGTGCAAGTGTCTTCTGATGGCAGTGGCTATGAGTCAAAGACCAAGAAGTTGATTGTCATCAACAACTAATGCTGATGGTAGTTTGTAAGCAAAGGTAAAGAAATACGTAAATACATAACAAAACTAGATATGAAATCAAAGAATAGCAAGATGAAGATAGTGATGCTGTGCCTGTTGGCATTTACATTCACCCAGGTTCATGCCCAAGAAGAGAAAGATCTTTTCAATCCAGTGAACTATGCGGTGATTTCACAAACGATTGCTCCTGATGCCAGGGGCGGTGGTTTGGGTGATGTCGGTGCGGCTACCGATCCTGATGTCAATTCCCAGCATTGGAATCCTGCCAAGTATCCTTTCTGTATTTCAAGGGCAGGTGTCTCACTCAACTTCACTCCATGGTTGCGCTCCATCGTCAACGACATCAACTTGGCATATCTCTCTGGTTATTATCGCATTGGCGACTACAGTGCGGTATCAGCTTCCTTGCGCTATTTCAACTTGGGTGAGGTGTTTATGGGAATGGAGGAAAACGCCAATACCATCAATCCTTATGAAATGTCGCTTGATGTGGCTTATTCCTTGATGCTCAGCGAGAAGTTCTCCTTGGCAGCAGCCGTGAGATGGATTTATTCAGATATGCGATTCTCTGAAACCGAAGAGAATTCGCCAGCTTCCGCCTTTGCCGCAGACATTGCTGCTTACTATCAGAACTATATCAATATTGGTCAGCGTGAGTGCCAGTTGGGTATTGGTTTGGATATTTCCAATATTGGTAGTAAAATCACCTTCAGTGGCGAGGAATATAGTCAGTTCTTGCCAGCCAACCTTCGTTTGGGTGCGTCTCTGATGATTCCTATCGACGAATACAACCGACTGACGATTGCGGCGGATGCCAACAAGTACTTGGTGCCTACGATACCTCAACAGAAAGAGGGTGAGGACAATGCTGACTATGAGGACCGTGTGCATCGTGAGTATAGCGATGTGTCAAGTATCAGTGGTATCTTCAAGAGTTTCAGCGATGCGCCAGGTGGATTCAAGGAGGAGTTGCAGGAAATCAACTATGGTGTAGGTGCTGAATACGTCTATAACGACAAGTTCTCGCTTCGAGCAGGTTATCACCACGAGAGTGCTACCAAGGGTAATCGTAAGTATTTCACCGTGGGTGGTGGTTTCAAGATGAGTGTCTTCTCGCTCGATGCAGCGTATGTCATAGCTACAGCGAAGAGTAACCCATTGGATCAGACCTTGCGTTTCACCTTGTCGTTCGATATGGATGGTGTGAAGGATCTCTTCAAGAGAAGATAAGGCTTATTGATAATGAATAATGTATAATTAAGAATTAATAATGATATGCCCATGAATATTAGAGTAGGATTTGGCTATGATGTCCACAAGTTGGTAGGAAATCGGGACTTGTGGCTGGGTGGCATCAAGATAGATTATGAGTTGGGCTTGTTGGGCCATAGCGATGCAGATGTGTTGATTCATGCGATTTGCGATGCACTCTTGGGTGCAGCTAATATGCGTGACATCGGTTATCATTTTCCTGATACTGCCGCTGAGACGTTGAACGTTGATTCCAAGATATTGCTTAAGAAGACCATTGACTTGATAGCTACCAAGGGATATGTATTGGGCAACATCGATGCCACTGTTTGTGCCGAGCGCCCAAAGCTCAATCCCCACGTGCCAGCCATGAAGGCTTGTTTGGCAAAGGTGATAGGCACCGATGAGGATAATATCTCCATCAAGGCGACCACCACAGAGAAGTTGGGTTTCACGGGCAGAATGGAGGGAATCTCGGCTTATGCCACGGTACTCATCGAGAAAGTAAAGTAAGATAGAGGAAAATAAGATTTTAGATGGCATATAGGAACGCTCATTAAGCTTGTCACTTTGAAAGTTTAATGAGCGTTAATTGGTTCTTAAAATCTGTTGTGCCCGAGCACATTCCCTTGATGTATATCAAAAAAACGCAAAAATACAGCATTTTCTTTCTAAAATGTTTGGAAGATAGCGAAAATCGTCGTATCTTTGCATCGTCAAAAGGTTAATAGATTGTTTAGGTTAGTAGTAATAGATTTAGGTTTTTAGTTATTAGGTTTTAAGGTAGATTGTTTAACAGATAACAAAGGGGATCGTGAGATTACCTTTGGATTAGAAAGATTTTAAAGTTAAACATATTGTATGCCGCAGCTCGTTGAGAGTTGCGGCATATTTTTTTTCTGTTTTATTTTGTATTGTCTTTGTTTTTCATTACCTTTGCAAAAGATAAAGATTGTTATCATGAGAGTACTCATAGTAAATACAAGCGAGAGGGCGGGTGGAGCTGCTGTGGCTGCCAACCGTCTGATGGATGCCCTTAACAATAATGGCGTTAAGGCTAAGATGTTGGTGCGTGACAAGGTGAGCGATGATATCACCGTAGTGGGAGTGCAACGTTCCTTGCGTTCCCAGTGGAATTTCTTGTGGGAACGATGGTGCATCTTCTGGCATCTCCATTTCTCGCGCAAGAACCTCTTTGGCATAGACATCGCCAATATCGGTTTCGACATCACTTCCTTGCCAGAGTTCAAGGAGGCGGATGTCATTCATTTGCATTGGATCAACCAAGGTATGTTGTCGCTCAAGAATATCCGAAAGATTATCAACAGCGGTAAACCTGTGGTCTGGACGATGCACGATATGTGGCCTGCCTCTTCCATCTGCCACCTCACTTTGGGCTGTCATCATTATACCAATGGTTGTGGCAACTGCAAGTACTTGCCAGGTGGAGGAGGAAAGAACGACTTGTCGGCGAGGGTTTGGCGGCAGAAGCAGAAAACCTATGGCATTGGTAATATCTCCTTTGTCACTTGTAGCAAGTGGCTCGCCAGCGAAGCGAAGTTGAGCGCTCTCTTGAATGGTCAACGAGTCTATACGATTCCTAATCCGATAGATACTCATGTGTATCAGCAGCAAGACAAGCGAGAGGCACGGTTCCGCACGATGTTGCCTGAAGGCAAGCGTGTCATCCTCTTCATCGCCCAGAAAGCCACCAATCCGTACAAGGGAATGGACTATCTCGTGGAGGCTTGTCAACTGTTGGTTAGCGAGCATCCTGAGATGAAGGACAATACCTGTGTGGCGATCCTTGGTGGTCATAGCGAGGAGATTGAGGGGCAACTTCCGTTCCCTACCTTCCCATTGGGATATGTCAGTGACGACAAGCATATCGTTGACATCTACAATTCAGCGGATGTGTTCGTGCTTCCATCCCTGTCGGAGAATCTTCCCAACACCATCATGGAGGCGATGGCTTGTGGCGTGCCAAGTGTCGGCTTTAGAGTAGGCGGTATCCCAGAGATGATAGACCACAAGAAGAATGGATATGTGGCTAACTATCGTGATGCCAAGGACTTGGCGGCTGGCATCCATTGGGTGCTAGATGAGGCTGATCAGTCGGCGTTGCAGCAGTCTTGTCTCGCCAAGGTGATGCACAACTATTCGCAGCATGCGGTGGCTCTCAACTATATAGAGATCTATAATGAGGCGATGGCATATAAGCATTACAGAATCTAAATGACAAATTATAAATCATATCATTACAATGATTAAGTTTACGATAGTTACCTGTACCTACAATGCTGAGGCTGTGCTTCAGCGCACCCTCGATTCCGTGATGAAGCAAACGTATTGCAACATCGAGCATCTCATCATAGATGGTGTGTCGAAAGACAAAACCTTGACGATGGTGAAGGCTTATCAACATAAGAATGACGTGGGGGAGAGTGCTCACGAAATCCTCGTTTTCTCAGAGCCAGACAAAGGACTTTATGATGCTATGAACAAGGGTATCGACCGTGCTACGGGCGACTATCTGATATTCTTGAATGCAGGCGATGTCTTCCCGTCCGAAGATACCTTGGAGTTTGTGGAGGGGTGTGTCGGCGAGGGAGAGGAACTGCCGGGCGTGCTCTATGGCGATACCGACATCGTGAATATGGATGGTCATTTCTTGCGCCATCGTCGTCTGACTCCCCCGAAACGTCTCTCTTGGCGCAGCTTTATGTGGGGTATGCTGGTTTGTCATCAGTCGTTCTATGCTCGTGCCGACATAGCCAAAGGCATCCACTACAATCTCGACTATCGTTTCTCGGCGGATGTCGATTGGTGCATCCGCATCATGCGAGAGGCAGCTCGTCGCCATTTGCCTTTGCGCAATGTCAATGCCGTCATCAACAACTACCTGGATGGTGGCATGTCGGTGCAGAATCATAAGGCTTCCCTCAAGGAGCGCTTCCAAGTGATGAGAAGTCACTACGGCTTGCTCACTACGCTTTTCGTTCATGCTTGGTTTGCTGTGAGGAGTGTGTTGAAGAAGTAGATATTTGGGGTGGATTACACCTTTTAATATATATAGGAATGGTGTTTATCCTATATAGAGACGAATCTAGTCTTGCTTAGCGATGCTTCAATCTGATTACCTTGAAGCGGGTAATAGGATTGAAGCATTTTTGTTTTATTCTTGGAACAAGATTGTTGTTCCATTTCAACTTTTCAGTAATCATCTTGTAATGTAGATGCCGTACCTTTGCAGCAGTTTTATTAATTACAGAAAAGGATGAAAAGATTTTTACTTCTCGCACTTGCATTTGCAAGTATGTCTTGCTTCGCACAGCAGACTCGTTTTCAGGTTTCAGGCCGTGTTGTCAACAAGCAAGGAAAAGGTATTGAACGTGTAGTAGTCAATGATGGCATCAACTTCACTACTACAGACAAAGATGGTAAATGGACACTTTCTTCAGATACTCTCTTCAGTAAGTTTGTCAGTATCTCAACACCAGCAGATTATGAATTGCCTCAGAAGAAGGGATTGGCTGCTTTTTATATCCCCATGCGTGAGGCAGTCAAGAGTGGCGACAACAAGTTTGTGCTTGCTCGCCGCAAGAATATCGCCAACAACTTTACTTATGTCACCATCTCTGACCCTCAGGTATTGAATGAGGACGAGATGAATCGTTGGCGCAATGAGACGGTGAAGGACTTGCGCCATGTCACCGACTCTCTGAAGAAGACTCGTGAGGTTATCGGCATGACACTCGGCGACTTGGTCTTCGACAATATGCCTTTGTATAAGGAATATGAGCAGTCTGTTCAAAACTTGGGTCTCACCATGTTCCAGACCATTGGCAATCATGACTTCGACAAGAAATACCAGGATTTGCACAATATGCGCATCGGTGCTCCAGTTTATGCCGAGCATTTCTACAACCAGTATTTTGGTCCTACCGACTATTCCTTTAATATGGGCAAGGTTCATGTCATCACGATGAAGAATATCAACTATGTAGGAGACAAGAAATATCTGGAGTCTGTGACTGATGCACAATTGGCGTGGTTGGAGAAGGATTTGAGTTATGTGCCAAAGGGAACGACCATCTTCTTGAACATGCACGCCGCAGGCTGGAATAAGTATAATAATTCTGGCAATTTCAAGGGCGCCAAGGAAGTGGCAAAGCTTCTGAAGGATTACAAGGTACACTTCTTTTGCGGTCATACTCATTTCTTCCAGAACATTGTGGTCAACCCTCATTTCTTTCAGCACAACATCGGCGCAGCCTGTGGAGCTTGGTGGGCTGGCGACTTGAGTGTATGTGGTGCTCCTAATGGTTATCTTGTCGTAGATGTCAAGGGTGATGACGTGAAGTGGCATTTCAAGCCTACCAAGGGTAGCTTCAATCAGCAGTTCTTCGCCTATCTTCCTGGACAGTTCCGTACGCAGGTGGGTATGGTTGTAGCCAATGTTTGGGATTACGACCCAAGTTGCAAAGTACAATATTACGAGGATGGCGTGTTCAAAGGTGACATGGGGCAGTTTGCCGACATTGATGACCACTACATCTATCAGCAGCATAGATTGGGTAAGAAGGTGAGTGATGATAGATTGACCGGTCACTTGTTCCGTTTCAAGCCATCTAAGGGTACCAAGAATATAACCATCGAGTTCACCAATCATTTCGGTGAGAAATATACCCAGACTTACCAGTTGTAATCAGGATAAGATTCATATATAAATTGTTAGAGTAATATGAAACAGAAAAACAACAACAGAATGTCTAAGTTGTTACTGACGACTTTGATGGTAGCGGGCAGTCTTTCTGCTTATGCTGATTCAGAGTCCACATTAACAGGTACAATCAAAGACGAGAAAGGCGAACCGCTCATTGGTGTAACGGTGATGGACAAGACCACCAAGCAAGGTGTCACCACGGATGAGAATGGTCGCTTTACCCTAGAAGTGAAAAAAGGAGAAGCTTTGCATATTTCTTATCTTGGTTATAAGGAGCAAGACGTATATTACAACGGAAAGACGCTCAATATCACCATGCAGCAAGATGTCAAGTCGCTAGATGAGTTGGTGGTAGTCGGTTATGGTGTACAGAAGAGACGTGACATCATCGGTGCGATTTCCAGTGTGTCTGGCGATGTGCTGGAGAACAGAAGTAATCCGAACGTAGTGCGCTCCTTGCAAGGTGAGGTGCCTGGCTTGACGATTTCGATGGTAGATGGTAAGCCTGTCAGAACAGGTAATATCAAGATACGTGGCAGTGTTACTTCCATCGGTGCAGGTGGCTCCGCCTTGGTGTTGGTGGATGGTGTAGAAGGTGATTTGAATGCAGTCAATCCGGAGGATGTGGAGAATATCTCAGTATTGAAGGATGCTTCCTCTACAGCGGTATATGGTGCTCGTGGTGCATTCGGTGTCATCCTCGTCACAACCAAGAAGGCGAAAGCTGGAAGACCTACTATCAAGTATAGTGCCAATGTCTCCATTCTTCAGCGTACCGTAAAGCCGGAGATGGTGACCAATGGTTTGCAGTGGACTACGGATTTCTACAATGCGTATGTCAATTACAAGGGAAAGGAACCTAGTACCATCAACAACCGTTTCAATAAGTTTATCGTGAGTTGGGATGACTGGTACTCTGAACTTCAGCGTCGTGATGCTGATCCTACCTTGGAGAAGATACGTGTCAACTCAGCGGGATACTATGATTACTTTGGCAATACCGACTGGTTTGGTGAGACTTACAAAGATAACTCTTTCGCTACCCAGCATAGTCTCAGTATCAGTGGTGGAACCAAGAAAGCCTCTTATCTCCTCTCTGGAGCTTACTATCAGAACGATGGTGTATATAAGATAGGTGACGAGAAGTTCAAGCGTTGGAACTTGAAGGCTGTTGGTAGCTTGCAGTTGAACAAATGGCTCAAACTTTCCAATAACTCCGAGTTTTGGCGTCGCACCTATCATGAGCCTGCCGTGATGTATCCATACAGTTCTACAGATATGTCAACCTTGATACCTATTCAACGCCAGTATGAAACCCAGGGCTTCCCTGTGGCTACGCTTCGCAACCTCGATGGTACTTGGACCGAAGCTGCTGTATATACAGGATATGCAGGTATGTACGAGGGAACCTCTTATAGAGAGTTGAAGAAGTTGACTTTCAAGAACACAACCACTGTCACTGCCGACATCATTAAGGATGTATTGCAGGCAAAGGCAGACTTCACCTATAGTTATACACACAATTATCGTGACCAAGTAGGTAACATCTACACTGGTTACATATCTCCTACTGCTACAGTCGATCACCAGAACTTCAGTTATTTGGAGTATCGTTATTATGATACAGAGTATAAGGCAGCCAATGCTACCTTGACTTATACCCCGAAGTTGGGAGAGGCTCACCATCTCAAGGCAATGGGTGGATGGAACTTGGAAGATAATGACTACAAGACTACTCGCATCATGCGCCAAGGATTGTTGGTGAAGGACAAGCCAAACTTCAACTTAATCAATGGTGATAGTTACTACATTCAGGACAATGGTAGCAACCAGTGGGCTTTCCTCGGCTATTTCTATCGTTTGAACTATGATTTCAAGGGACGTTACCTCGCCGAGGTGAGTGGTCGATATGATGGCAGTTCCAAGTTCCCTAGCAACCAACAATGGGGATTCTTCCCATCTGGTTCCGTAGGTTGGAGAGTCTCAGAAGAACCTTGGATGCAAGGATTGCGTGATAAGTTCCTCGACAACTTGAAGTTCCGCTTCTCTTTGGGTGAGGCTGGCAATGGCTTGGTGAGTCCTTATCAGTATTTATCCACGATGTCGGTTAGCAAGAGTAGTGTCGTGCAGAATGGTAATTTCCTCACTTACACCAATGCGCCAACACCAGTGCCAAAGAGTTTGACTTGGGAGAAGGTGACCACGTACGATTTCGGTATCGACTTGGATATGTTTAAGAACCGTTTCAATCTTTGTTTCGACATCTACCGCAAGAACACCACCGATATGTATGTGGTCGGTGATGAATTGCCTGCCGTTTATGGCAACAGTGCTCCAAAGGGCAACAATGCAGATATGCGTACTGATGGATGGGAATTGAGCATCGGTTGGAAGGATGGATTCAATCTTGCAGGCAAGCCATTCCACTATTATGTGAAGGGCGCCTTGTGGGATAATCACAGCAAGATTACCAAATATACAGCCACCACCAACACCTTGCCTACTATCTATTCTACTAAGTATTATAAAGGTATGGAACTCGGCGAGATCTGGGGCTTCTGTGTGGATGGCTTCTTCCAAAGCAAGGAAGATGTAGCCAACTCGCCTTCTCAAAGTTGGTTTACCAACTACAATGGTGGTGGTACCGTTTGGGAGGCTGGTGACGTGAAATTCAAGGACTTGGACGGCAGTAAGGCTATCGACAACGGCAACAACACCTTGGAAAACCATGGTGACTTGAAGAAGATAGGTAACACCACTCCACGTTATTGCTATAGCTTCAGTTTCGGAGCCGACTGGAATGGTATAGGGTTCTCTATGTTCTGGCAAGGCGTAGGCAAGCGTGACTGGTATCCTGCCAAGGAGTCTTCACTCTTTTGGGGACAGTATGGACGTGCCTATGGTTACGACTTGCCTTGGCATAATGCCAGCAACCAAGCTGGTGTGGACGAGGATGGCAACATCACCAATCCTAATGCTTACTGGCCTCGCTTCCGATCTTATATCGCTGAGGTTACCAAGGGTCCTTTGGCACAAGCCAACGACAGGTATCTGCAGAGTGCAGCTTATCTCCGCTTGAAAAATGTGACAGTCAACTATACCTTCCCTAAGGTGTTGACCAGCAAGATAGGTATCGAGAAGTTGATGCTCTATGTATCAGGTGAGAACCTCCTAACCTTCACTCCTCTCCATAAGCACGCCAAGAACTTCGACCCAGAGGTGATCGGTGCAGGCGACCCTGATGGATGGAACCCAGTGGGAAGTGCTGGCGATGGATATAGCTATCCAATGATGAAGTCCATTTCCTTTGGTCTCAATGTGACATTCTAAGCATGATAATAGCATTATAATAAGATAAATACGAAAAGTTTATGAAAAAGATAATATATGGTCTTGCATTGGCTGCCGTGACACTGGCTTCTTGCAGTGACTTCCTAGACAAGGAACCTTCCAATAAGTTGGATGCGGGCAAGTTCTTTGCCAACGAGAGCGAGTTGGCACTCTATGCCAACGGACTTTATGTAGATATGATTCCTAGCGCAGAGGACTTGACGAATAGTGGTAGCGGTACTTGCGACTATCTTGCCACTAGCACGACTAGCTCGTTGCTGATGCCAGATTTCAATGCCGACAAGATGTCGGGTTGGACGTATAGCGCATGGACCAACCTCTATCGTTGCAACTATTTCTTGAAGAATATCGACAAGGCTGCGGCTACCACCGATGTTGCTACTCTCAACCATTATCGTGGTGTGGCTAAGTTTTGGAGAGCTTATTTCTATTTTGACAAGGTGAAGACCTATGGCAATCTGCCTTGGTATAGCGAACCGATAGATGCTGGCGATAGCATCCAACTCTACAAGGAACGTGACAGTCGTGAGGTCATCATGGACAGTGTATTGCAAGACATCAACTATGCTTGCAAGTACATCCGTGGCGGTAAGGACGAATTGGTATCTCGCTATGCAGCACTCGCCTTGAAGTCGCGCATCTGTCTCTTTGAGGGAACTTATCGTAAGTATCATGCCGTCAATCCTTCTACCAATCAACCTTGGCAGGAGACTGATGGAGCACGTAAGTACTTGCAAGCTTGTGTGGATGCTTCCGAGGAGCTGATGAACTCTGGCGAATACAGTTTGGTGAATACAGGCAAACCTGCTACAGACTATCGTAGTCTGTTCCAGTCGGAAAAGCCAAATACTACAGAGATTATCATGGCTAGAGAATACAGTGCCGACTTGCAATCTACTCACAATGTAACCCAGAAGTTCAATTCTGCAGGTAACGATACACGACGTTGGTCACCAACTCAGGATTTCGTCAATACTTACCTCAACTTGGATGGAAGCCGTTTCACGGATGCAACCGACTATGACAAGAAAACTTTTGCGGAGAACTGTACCAATCGTGACTATCGTCTTCAGCAGAGTGTCATCACTCCAACTTATATCAAGAATATGAATGGTACACCTAGTCGTTACAATGCCACTTGGTCAGTGACGATGACGGGCTATCAAGTCATCAAGTTCAATATGGACGACACTTATTATGAGCAGACCAGTCGATGCAGCAATGCCATTCCTATCTTCCGCTATGCTGAGATACTCCTCAATGAGGCTGAGGCTAAGGCAGAGTTGGGCGAGATGGATGAGAATGTATGGGACAAGACGATTCGTCCTATCCGTGAGCGTGCTGGTGTCAATGGAAAGGCTCCTGCCACCGCAGACCCTTACATGATTAGTTATTATAATAATAAGGTGACCGACAAGTGGCTCTTGGAAATACGCCGAGAGCGTGCCATCGAACTCTTCTTCGAGGGTGGTGGACTCCGTTATGATGACTTGATGCGATGGGCAGAGGGTGATATGTTGATGAAGCCATGGAATAGTATCTATATCGGAAGCAAGGATGTGGCTTATGATACCAATGGCGATGGTGTGAAAGACTTGGAGGTGGTAGATAAGAAACCTAGTTCCACTCCTTCGGGCGTTTTCCTCGTTGACTTGAGCAAGTCGAACTACTATACATTCAAGGATGGAAGACTCTATATCACCAATGAGAACAGTTGGACAGATCGTAAGTATTTGCATCCAATACCAAAGGCTGCACTCGTGAAGAATCCTAATTTAAAACAGAACTACGGATGGGAACAATAATGAAAACTAGAATATTCAATATCATCCTGGTTGCCATGGTGGCACTGGGAAGTATATTCACTTCATGCTCAGACGATGCCGACTCCTTCGTCTTGAGAAGTGATGACAACTTGAACTTTACGTATGCTCAAGATTCCAAGGAGTTTACAGTGTGTACCAATGGCGACTGGAACATAACGTCCGACTGCGATTGGTTGACCTTCAGCGTTACGCAGGGCAAGGGGGATGGTACGACTCGTGAGAAAGTCATCGTGACGGCAGCTCGCAACATCAGCAATGCCCGTGAGGCAGAGTTCGTGCTTCATGCGGCAGGCAAGGACTTACCTGTGTCTTGTTCTCAAGCAGAAGGTGCTCCTCTTACTCTTGGTCAGGCGAAAGTGTCTGGTTCTTTGCAGGCTGGTCAAGAAATTGATCAGGTAAACATAGAGATTCCATACGCTTATGGTTATAAGGGTGAAGAACTGAGCGTCAGTGCTACCTTGAGTGGTGCAGGTGCCGATGGTATTGTGGCTTCTAGCAAGCACTTTACTTTGGATGCCTCTGAGGGAACCTTGTTGCTTCCGCTATCAGGTACTCCTGTCACTTCAGGACCATTGGTCATCAAGATAGAGACCGATGAGCCTACAGCTAATACTGTAGTGACTCAAACCTCGGTCTTGTCAAAGGTAATTCTTGAACAGCATTTCGACCTCATGCTTTGGGGTGGCGATGTAGTAGCCAACAAGGCTGGTGTCCAAGGGGCGTTTATGGCAGGTGATGGTGGTAAAGTTATTGACCCTTCACAACCTGTAGCTGCATGTAAGGCAACTACTGATGGTAGCAACGACTTGATTCTCACGATGTCGGAGTCTTATCGCCAATTGAGAGGCTTCTCTGGCTGGGGAGGTGCTAAGATATATGAGCATCCTGGATATGTGAAGATGGGTACTGCCAGTGTCATTGGGCGCTTGATTACCCCAGCCTTGGGTACCCTTTCCGAAGGTGTCTCTAGTGTCAAGGTCACTTGCCGTGTGGCACAATATAATAATGAGAGCGGTGGACGCCTAACCATTATGGTGTTGAATGGCGGTACTCCTTCGATAGCTACCTATACTTATAAGAACGCAGGTACTAAGACTGGTGGAACTTGGGAGGATGTGAGCTTCACCGTGGATGGTGTCAACAGCGAGACCAAGATTCAGTTTAGTACGGAAGGCAATATGCGCTTCTGCATGGACAACATCGTAATATCTGAGGGAAAGTGATATGAAGCAAAGAATGTTAAGTATGATGGGGGCAGTGCTTGTGATGGCACTCTCCCTTCTCAATATCGCTTGTAGCAGCAGTTCCGATGGCATCGGTGATGGAGGTGGAAATCCTTCTCCATCGGTAACTCCTGTGGTTCCTAAGCCAGATGCAGGCAATGACCTCTATGGTGTGGTAAGCGACAAGGAAGGCAATCCGCTGAGCGGTATTGTCGTTTCGGATGGATTTCAATGTGTCTCTACCGATGCGAGGGGATTTTATCAGATGAAGCGCAATGCCCAGGCTGAGTTTGTCAACTATTCCATCCCTTCGGGCTACAAGGCGAAAAGCAATCAGTTCTATCAGACTTTGAAAGCTGATAAGGAGGAGTATAATTTCAAATTGGAGAAACTTGCCGACAATGAGAATCATTTCTATTTGTTGGCGATAGCGGATCCACAAGTGACCAACAATACCGAAATCACTCGCTTCACAGAGGAGACATTGCCTGATGTAAAGGCAACGCTAGCCACACTCTCATTGCCTGTATATGGTATTTGCTTGGGCGACATTGTCAATAATAAGATGGAGCATATGAAAGCGATGAATACGCTTCTCAACTCTACCACCATGCCGATGTTTGCTTGTATCGGAAATCATGACAAGGATCCTCAGACGGATACTTCCAAACCTCGTACTACGAAGAGTTACACGGCACAGTTTGGACCACTCAACTACTCGTTCAATCGTGGTAAGGTGCATTTCATCTGTTTGGACAACATCATCTTCAGCAATACGGATGACTATGTGGCTGGGTTCACAGACGAGCAAGTAGAGTGGATGAGAAAAGACTTACAGTATGTACCTAAGGATCGGCTCATCATCCTCTATTATCATATTCCTGTCCGTGAGAGCAATGCTCAGAACCGTGAGGAAATTCTGAGCTTGTTGAAGGGTTATGACCATGTCAAGTTGATGTGCGGTCATACTCATTATAATCAGAATTATCAGATTACCTCTCCTATCCAGGTGGAGGAGCGCATTACGGGTGCAGCTTGTGGCGCCTGGTGGCATGGTGTCATCTGTGCTGATGGAACCCCAAATGGTTATGAGGTCTATGAAATCAATGGCAATGAATTTGTGGATAACTATTATAAGTCAACTCGCTTTGACAAGAGTTACCAGATTCGTTTGCATCGTGGCGACAGCTCTTTTGGCGGTGAGTATGGTAGCTTTGACTATGCCCTTACATCCGACTATGTGGTTGCCAACATTTGGAACTATGACCCAACGTGGCATGTGAGTATTTATGAGGATGACAAATACATGGGTGAGATGACCTATCGTGCATATAAACCAGACGCTTGGGCTGGTGGCTATATGCTCGGTACGCTCAACCGCAATCCGCAAAACTATTCGCCAACAAGTGCTCATGAGTTTATTTATCATTTGCATAACCCTCAAGCGAAGGTGAGAGTGGAGGCTATTGATGGATGGGGCAACACCTATTCACAGACCGAATTTATCAGCACTCTCAGTACTGCTGAGGCTTATCAATAGCAACTCTCATCATTCAATAGTCTCTCTTAATTCATACTGACAATATCTCTCCGAGGATATGTTGCAGGTCGTTGATGGCGGCTTGCACGTATTCTCGGATTTTTTGTGCCTCTTGCTCTTGGATATGCTCTGGCGATAGGGCGGTGAGCTGTGGCAGACAGTCCATCTGCATCATCGAGGCGATGGGGAGGAGCTTGTGGGCGGTCTTGGCGATGTTATTGGCAAGAGAAGAATCTATGGTGGCGATGGATGATGCCGTTTCCATTGGAATTTGCAGGAGAACTTCTTGCAGTAAATGGAGGTGGCCTTCCAACTCTTGCTTCACCGTCGTGATAATCTCTTGTGCAGCCTCTTCGTCATCACCGGCAAAGGCGAGGAGAGGTTTCAGGCGAGGATGGATAGGTTGGTTGCCGATGCCATCCGAACTGCCTCCCGACGTATTTTCAAAAACCTCGGGACTTTTTTCCAAAAACCTCGGGACTTTTTTAGAAAAACCTCGGGACTTTTTTTCTGAAGCAAGGTGAAGCACCTTTTGAAGACTCTCCTGGCTGAATGGTTTGAAGAGGCAATCGTCGAAACCTGCCTCTCGCAATTCCTCCTTGATGCTAGTATCGTGGGCGGTCATGGCAATCACTTTCATGTTGTTGTGGTTGATGTGCTTGATTAAGTCTTTGCCGCTCATCTCTGGCATCTCGATGTCCATCAGCATGATGGCAGGTTGCTCGTTGTGCAGAAGGGTGAGGGCATCGGTCACGTGGTTGCAGGCGAAGACTTGCCAAGAGTCGCCCGCCAATCGGCGAAGCATCTCTTGGAGGAGTTGGAGTTGCAACTTGTCGTCGTCAAGGATGAGAAGCTTCTCTGTAGAACTTGGGGATGTTTTTGGTGCATCCTCCGATGGCTTTTCGTCAAGCTCGTTATGGGAGTGACAAACTTTTGTCTGTGATGTATCTGCTAGCTCGATAGGAATCGTGGCGGTGAAGGTGGAGCCTTTCCCCACTTCCGACTTGACGTGAATCTCGCCTCCCAGGAGAGTTGCCAATTCGTGGGTAATCGAAAGTCCCAAGCCAGTGCCTTCTATGCCTTGGGCGTTCTTCAGCCGGGTGAAGGCTTGGAATACCTTTTGCCTTTCCTCTGTGGTCATACCTTTGCCCGTGTCGGTTACGTCCAAGGTGAGCAGATAAGCATTCTTGTTTTCTATGATATTGTAAGCATTTCGCTTTTGTCGGATGGACATGCTGACCATGATGCTACCTTTGTCGGTATATTTGATGGCATTGCTGATGAGGTTGTCGAGTATCTGACGAATGCGGAAAGCATCGGCGAAAAAGAGTACATTTGTACCCTTTGCGTTTCTTCCTTCAGTCTCTTTTTGCTTCTCCTCTTTGTTTGATTTTCTTTTTTCTCCTTCTAGCTCCTCGAATTCTTTTATTTCATACGAAATCTTTAATCCTTTAGTTTCCGCTTGAACTCTCATCCCTTCCACGCTCTCATCCACCAGTTCCTTGGGCGAGAAGTCGGTGGAATGAACTTTCATGAGTCCATTCTCTAGTTGATGGTAGTCGAGCAGTGCTGCGACGAGGTGTGACAGATGGTGTGCGGAACGCTTGATGTTGACGAGACATTCCGCTCCACGGGCATCGTTTACGTAGTCTTTCATCAAGTCGATGAAGCCAGAGATGGAGGCGGCAGGAGCCTTGATGTCGTGGGTGATGGTGAGGAGGAGATGCTCACGCTGTTGCATGATGCGGCGTATCTCCTCGTTGGCATTCTCCAGGTTCTCTCTGTAGATGCGCTCCTTTTGGGTATCTCGCCAGATGTACCAAAGCAGGATGATGGCTGCGATGATGGTGACGATGGCGAGCAAACCAATCTGCCACAGGAGATATTGGCGAGCCTCCATCGCCTTGTTGATGGCTTGTTGCATGGAGTCACGTTCCCTTTGGTGAACCTCGTTGAGTTGTTGGGCGGAGCGCAGGGCCAGTTGGGCATTTACCATCTGTAGGTTTTCCATCTCCTTGGATATGGCTTGCGAGTGGTTCTTGGAGGAGGACTTTTCCTTTCGGTCGATTTGTTCGAGGATGTCGGCTACGTTCTCCGCCACGTTCACCGGTGTGGTGATGGAGTCGATGATGGCACTGTTGCTGTCTCTCTTGACGCTGAGCGTCTCTGCGTGTTCCTTCTTGAAGGCATCGGCGAGGCGGCGAAAGAATCCCTTGCGTGTCTTCACTACCTCCACGGTCGTGTTTTGGGCTTTGTGGGTCTGCTGGGTCTTGGGGTGAACCACGATGGAGTCCTTGCCATTGTTGAGGCTATTCACCTTTTCACGGAGGTAGTTCTTGTCGCCTTTCCCTTCGAGTGCGGCGGAGAGTTGGTGCAGGTTGGCTTGCTCTTCCTTGAGCAGTGCAGACATGGTGCTGTCGGCGGCATCACGCTTCTGGATGTATTCACGGGATGCCTGGTTGATAGCGAGTATCGACTTCGTGTTGCTATACACGAGGCTGATGGCGAGGATGAGTACGGCGGCGACGGCGCAATAGCCTGCTGCTACCTTGAAAGGGAAATGATTCTTCTGCATGTTGCGAGTCTTACTTGTTTTGGGTTGTAAAATTACCAAAAATAAGTGTATCCACCAAAGTCTTAGCCTAAAAAATGAGGAAATCATAGCGATTTCCTTTATATAAGAAAAGCTATCTCGCTCATTTTGAAGATGAGCGTGATAGCTAATGGTTGTTTTTATTGTTTCTTAAAGGTCAATGTCTGCCCTAGCTTATTCTTCAGCACCAACTTGGTGGAGGTGTATTCACAAATTTGGAACCAGAAGATACCGCCATTAAGTTCTTGCAGAATATACGTTCCCTTGGTGGATTGACCGACTTCATTCTTGTCAAAAGAAGTAGAGGCTTTGTCTGCCAGATAATACAAGTATTTGTTCCTGTGCATTGAGATGACAAGCACAGAAGAAAAACATGAATAAAAAAGCGCAGATGCTTTTCCAAAAGTACTGCTCTTGATGTCTGCCAATGATAGCATAAATTGGGTCGTAATAGACGATTGAGTCTTGTCGTCTATTACGACTAAGCCCTGTCGTCTATAGTGACCAAACCTTGCCGTCTATTATGCCTGCGGATAGCTGCAAGATGCCCTCCGATGGAGAAGAAATATCGAGAACCTACTACGCTAACAGGTAAAAAAATAGGGTTAGCGTAGTAAGTTCTCGATGTTTTCTTTGCTTATTTCAAGAAATGATAGTATATTTGCAGTCGTAAATCAAGCATGGATAGAGTATGGGAAAAGTAAACAAAATCATTGGGCGGCAGAAAGAAATAGCATTGCTGCAAGAGATTGTCGATTCTTCAAGGGCGGAATTCGTGGCCGTTTATGGAAGAAGGCGCATCGGTAAGACGTATCTTATCGACAAATTCTTTGATGAACAGTATGATTTCTATATGACGGGTATCTATGAGGGCACTCGCAAGGAACAACTTGTGAACTTCACCCATCAGTTGGAAACCTACTCCAAGACAACACAAAAAGTGCCAAAGGATTGGATGGAAGCCTTTTTTATGTTGCGCCAATACCTAGAGACCTTGAAAGACAAGAAACACATCGTGATTTTTATCGATGAGATGCCTTGGCTTGATACGCATAACTCTCGTTTTCTCAAGGCTTTCGAACTCTTTTGGAATGAGTGGGCATCCAAGCAAGATAATCTGAAACTCATTGTTTGTGGCTCTGCCACTACCTGGATGACTAATACGCTCTTGGGCAACAAGGGAGGCTTGCACAATCGAGTGACTCGTTCTATCTATCTCTGTCCATTCAATCTTGCAGAGGTAGAGGAGTTCTTGATGGCAAGGGGCTTTCAGTTGGAACGCTTTCAGATAGTAGAGCTATATATGGCGATGGGTGGTACACCTTATTATCTCGATATGATGCAGCGTTCGCTGAGCGTGGCGCAGAATATCGACCATCTCTTCTTCGCATCCAATGCCCCCTTGAGGAGCGAGTATGGTTTTCTCTTCAAGTCGCTTTTTAAAGAATCCACCTTGTATAGAAAAGTGGTCGAGACATTGGCTAAGAAGATGAAGGGAATGACTCGCCCAGAACTGCTCGCGGAACTAAAGGTGGATGATTCTGGCTATGTATCTACTGTGCTTTCCGACTTGTGCAATTGTGATTTCGTCCGAAAGTATTCGGCATTTGGCAAGACGGATAGAAATTTTATGTATCAGCTTACCGATTTATACTCTCTCTTCTATCTGCGGTTTGTGAGAAACTATCATGGAGAGGATGAGCATTACTGGAGCCATCGACAAATGGATATGTCAAGTTGGGAAGGTTATGCTTTCGAGCAAGTTTGTTTACATCATATCCCTCAGATTAAGAAGAAGCTGGGCATAAGTGGCATCTTGTCGAATGTTTGCACATGGTCTTACCGAGGCGCAACGGACATTGAAAACGACCAACTGGCTGGCGCACAGATAGATCTTATTATCGACAGAGGTGACAAAACCATCAATCTATGTGAGATGAAGTTTGTCAATCAACCATACGTCATCTCTTCCAATTACGCTATGTGGCTTATCAAGTGCCGTGAGTTATTCAAGCAAGTGACGGGTACTCGAAAGACTATTCATCTGACCATGGTTACATCTTATGGAGTGGAACATAATGCAGCTTGGCAAAACATTCAGAGTGAGGTGACGATGGACGATTTGTTTCAAATAGAGTAATTGCCAAATGTAAAAAGGGAAAAACGGAAAGGGGGATATGCCATGATTGAATGACATATCCCCTTTTCGATTGAAAGCGACGTGTAATTATTACTGTTTTTTGAAGGTGATGTTACAATGCTGCAAGGTATGAACCTGTAGCTGATGAATCCTTTTGAGTAGAATCGGTTGTTGTAGTGTCAGCAGGAACGTTGATGAGAGCGGCGAGGTCTGCGGTCTTCTCCTCAACGGTAGTGTCGGTTGTTTGCTCTGCTGGAGCGACAGTGTCTGTAGATACTGTAGTGTCGGCTGGAGCAACAGTGTCAACTGGAGCTGCGTTTGAAACACTTGCCATGTTCTTGCTGGCGAAAACATTGCTTACTGATACCATAACCATTGCTGCGATAGCTGCGAATACTAACTTCTTCATAATCTTCTATGTTTTAAATTTGTGAATATAATGTTTAACTCTTAGTGAGCTTGCTTTGAGCATTGTTGCTCGTTTGCGTGCTCACTATCTTATATCACAATCGCCGTGCCAAAATGTGCCAATGTGTAGTAAGTGCTTGAATATCAGCTATAATTGGCGTTGATGCCAAAAAGTGAAGTTGTGGAAAGTGAGGAAGAACTGTGGAAAAATTCCACAAAAAAGTGTGGATATGCTTCCTCATGGCATATCCACACTGCTCTTTTTGATGTATAAATATACTAATATCCTTTATTGGATGCCATACTTCTTCATCTTATTATATAATGTCTTGCGGTCGATGGCGAGAAGGAGGGCGGCCTTGCTCTTGTTGCCACCTGCTGCCTTGAGGGCATTCTCTATTCGCTGAAGCTCCGTCTGCTCATCGTGGAGGGCGAGAGGCTCGGTAGGTTGGGCGTGAGTCATGCTTTGCTCTAGCTCTGATGCGCCGATATGGCTGCCTCTTGCCAACAAGGTGGCACGCTTCATCACATTGTTGAGTTCACGCAGGTTGCCTGGCCAGTTGTAGGAGGCAATCATCTCTGATGCCTTCTTGTCGAAACCTTGCACATTCCTGCCCAACTCTTGGTTGGCATGCTTCACGAAGAGGTCGGCGAAGAGGAAGAGGTCGCTGCCACGGTCTTTCAACTCCGGCATGTAGATGGTAAACTCGTTGATACGATGATACAAGTCTTCACGGAACTTGCCCTCGGCAACTCGTTGTGCTAGATTTTCATTGGTGGCGCAAACCAGTCGGATGTCGATGTCTATCTCCTTGGTACTGCCCAATGGACGAATCTTTCGCTCCTGCAAGGCACGGAGCAGTTGCACTTGCACCTCATAGTTCAGGTTTCCCATCTCATCTAGGAAGAGTGTGCCGCCATTCGCCATCTCAAAAGCTCCTTTCTTATCCTGTTCGGCTCCCGTAAAGGCTCCCTTGACATAACCGAAAAACTCGGAGGCAGCCACGTCCTTAGGAATGGCACCGCAGTCGAGGGCGAAGAAAGGTTTCTTGGCACGTTGGCTCAGTTCATGGATGCGATGTGCCACGTATTCCTTGCCCGTTCCGCTGGCTCCAAGAATCAAAACCGACATCGGTGTCGGTGCCACCAACGATACGAAATCGTAGAGACGCTTGGAAGCCTCGCTCTTACCTTCGATGTACTTCGGGACGTTATTCTCTTTAACCTTAGCTGCGGTCTCTGCTTGATTCTTTGCCGTTTGGGAAGAGGCTGGGATGGAGGAAGAATTGCCTATGGACGTTCCTCTGCTATTGGTATGGATAGCCTCTTGTATCTTATCCAACAGCATATCGGGTGGAAATGGCTTGGCGATGTAGTCGGTGGCTCCCGACTTCATGGCTAAGACGGCATTTTGTACCTCGGCATAGCTTGTCATGACAATGAACGGAATCGACAGATTGTGCTTTTGAGTCCATTTCAAGAGAGTCAGTCCATCGTGGTCGGGAAGGCGAAGGTCGGATAGGATGAGGTCGCGCTTGTTGTCCTCTTCGAGTAAGTCTAACGCAGCCTTGACCGAAGTGGCTTTCTCCACCTCGAATCCTTTCTTTTTGAGCCATGCCTGAATCATCGTTCCAAAAGCCAAGTCGTCTTCTACAATCAATATCTTTGCCATGCTTTTACTATCTTTTTTCTCTGTTCGGAATGCAAAATTAAGGCAATAAAAAAAGACTGGCAAGAAAAAAGCAATAAAAATATTAAATCTGTATTGAATTTAACATTTCACTTCTGCTTTCTTCCTGCCAGTCTCTATATGAGGCTGAGGCTTAATCCATCTTGATGCCTCTCTGCTTGAGGATATTCAAGAAGAGTTCCTCCAATGCACTTCTGTCTTCGGCGGTGGCACTGACGGCGGCATAGCTGACCGACTTGAAGTCGGAGACGGAGTTGATGACGTTTGCCAAGCCCAATTCCTCGCTGATGAACTTCTTGATCATGTTCTCGTCCAAGTCGTAGGTATAATTGGAGTTCTCCAAGTATCCTAAGTCTTTCTTGGTGCAGGTGATGATGATGTCGATGTCCTTGGTCTTGCGACCTACCTGTTGGGTCAGGATGTTCTTCAGCTCGGATAGTGTTCCCTCCGTATCATACTTCTCGCTCTGGTTGCCGTGTTTCTTAAACCATTCGGTGAACGCATCGGAAGGTACTACCTTGTCGATGTCCGTCATCGTCGGGTCGATGATGAAGACTACGGTCTTCACCTTGTTGTAGAACTCAAGGGCTGCCTGCGACTTGTTGGTGCTGGCGTTGAACTTCTCACCTGCCACATCGTAGAAGAACAGATGGTATGGCACAGGACGCCACTTGCGTTTCAGCTTGAATTGGATAGCCTTGTAGCGATTCTTCACGGCGGTCTGAATACCATCACCATTGTGGATACGCTTCGTTACATCCGCTAGCTTGTTGTTGCTATCAGAGTCGGTCTGTTCGAAGTCGTCTCCGAAGTGTTGGGAGAGCATCTCCAAGCCGCTATACAACATATAAGACTTGCCGGAAGAACGAGCACCCACGATACCGATGTGGATATCCGTGCCGTAAGTCTTGTCGTGCCCCTCGTTGACCAATCGTTCGCAGTTTGGGCACTTTCTCGTCAGTTTCGCCTTGCCGTTCATCAACATGGTAGGTACTCTGACTCCAGTATCATGGTTGGTTTGATGCAGGATGCCATACAAGCCCGGATGCAATGGGATAGACCATTCTTCACCATCAATCATGTATTTGAAGTCGTGGGTGTTGCCACAGAATGGGCAAGGGCGGTGCACGTTGTATATCTTCATAGAGGCAAACTCATATAATCTCAGCAGGGTGCTGATGACGATGAGGATGATAGCCAATAGTAAGAAGCAAACCAATGGTGTGAGGGCGATAGCCAAGATGGTCGTACCATAGTTTTCGTAGATTGAAATCGTCCAGTCGATGGCATTGACGTTGTCCAGGAACTCGCTTCCCCAAGCTACGAATAACTCTCCCCATCCTTTCAGCGTGTCTTGGAAGGCAACGATGACACCACCGATGACGGCAGGGATGAGGCAGATGAATGCGCCCCCAATGGTACCGATGATACCTCCTACCAAGCAAATCCATCCAATGACGATGATAGCCCAGAATATCAACTTGATAGCCCAGAAGAGTACCCATACGACACCTCCGAAGAGTAATAGGAGGATGATGGAGGACAAGAAAGCTGCAAGGAGAATGGTAAAGAGTATCGCCATTCTCACGTATGGGCGACTGTTGTACATCCACATTTTTCTCATACCATCTATCTCGGTCTCACCTCCGAAGTTCTTGAATAGATGCCACTCTTCAATTGCTATAGATATGTAGATAAAGAGGAAGATGAGGCTGATGACGGAGATGGCAATGAGTAGCCACTTGCTAGGGGCAGATGCCTCACCTTTGTCTTCGTAGCTCGCACTGTCACTGGTGATGGTGGACTCTGCTTGCTGGTTAGCTGCACTTAGCTCATCTTCGGTATAGTACTTATAAACCACCTTGTAGTAAGCCCTCGCCTTGCCGTTCTTCTTGGCTTGATACTTGATGAGGTTGTTGTACTCATCGTAGTCGGCATTGATGTCTTCCTTGTAGAGGTATGCGCCAGATGCGCCATAGTGCTCGATGGAAGTCAGGTGGTCATCCGCGTCATAGACGTTCTTGGTATAGGAACCATCATTCTGCATCTGTTGCTCTTGCTGCAAGATGCCCTTGCTGGTATAGGCATATGTGGTGGTGACGCCTTTGCCAGTCTTTATGTCGTTCTGCTTCTTGATGAGTTTCTCGCCTTCCACTTGGTAGCGCAAGGTGAAACCTTCTGTCTGATCTTCGTCAGAGTAGAACCATTCTTTAGCCAAGTTGCCTTTCTGGAACTCATTCTTATAGGCACCAACATCCGTTCCAGAGATAGACTGGATGTTGTTCTTGCCATCGTAGGTATAGTTGTTGACTATCGAGTCGCCCTTCTCGAAGGTCCTCTTTTTGACAAGCATACCTTCTGGCGAGAAGTCCATACGGATAGCTTGGTCAACGTAGCCCTTCTTGTAATGGTTGTACAAGGCATACTTGACTGGTCCATTGATGCCGAAGTATTCCTTGGAGTAAGGGTTACCTTTCTTGAAAGAAGGCGATTTGCCTGAGTCGCACGCCACGGCGAGCACCATGGCGAGCAAGAGAATGAATATTTTCTGATATCTCATAAGCTACTACTTTTTGAATAGTTTGCGACAAATGGAAGTGAAGAAGCTATAGTACTTTGTGATGAAGGCTTTCTCCTTGTCGTTCTTGCATTTCTCTAGATACTCCTTGCGGTCCTTGGAAGTCCACTTGGCTGCTTCGATGATGGCTGGGGTGGCTTCTTCGCAAATGTGAGGATCACCCTTGAAAGTGTCCCACAATCTGTCGAGCACCAACTTGGATTCTTCCTTGGTCTTCTCAGACGGAATTTCAGAGTATTTGTCTGTGAAGTATTCCTTGATGTAGCTAAGATTCAGTTTCTCATGCTTCTTTGCTTTATCAGTGAAGAGTTTTTCGACAATCTTCAAACGGACTTCCTGCATTGGACATCCCAAGCGCTTCGCAATCAATAGCTCACGATAAGTACCCATGTAGTCGGAATCTTTGTCAAGCAAGTTTACGATGAATTCAATTCTGTTGGCATCGTTTACTTCTATTTCTCTCTTCGTTATGTCGTTTTTCAAGAAATATTCAATGCTCTGTTTGTCGGCAGCTTTTGGATACTTTTCTAAATAGTCAGTATATATGCTGACATAGTGCGGAATATCCAAAGCCTTCACATTGTTGGCTGTTGTCACGTTTCTGGTAAGCTCTACCAACTTTTCGATAGCATTCTTCATCTGTGGCTCTTTGCTTTCCTTGAACAAGCCAGTGAAGTAATTCTGGATAATTTGCTTCATCACCTGCATTCCCTGCCCATCAAAGTTGCAAACCTTGAGGAGCTGAATCATCAATGGGAGTTTGTCGCCTAAGCAAAGTGATTTGATGGTTGGCTCTAAGTTCCCCATCTTATTAGGATGCGATTCGACGTAGCTGATTAGCGTCCCTTCGGCAGAAGAGATCGGGTAGAAACGAGCAATCAAGGCATTCTTGTCTGCCACAGCTGAGGCAAGGATGGTATCAATGATGATGTCATTGGTGATGCCGTGAGGAACGTTATTCTCCTTGAAGGCTTTCATCTGCTCCTTGATGAATCGCTCCCAATAATCTGGGTTGTCAACCTTCTTGATAGCCTCTATAAATGCTTCAGGATTATTGTCTTTGGTGTTGATGTACTGGATGATGTCGATGCCAAACTCGTTGGTATATCTTGCCAAAGTTCCGTCTAGATGCCAAAGATTGGTCAAGCCTTGCAAAGAGTTCTCATTCAGATGAAGCACTTCCTTCCAGTTATTATATAAATAGGTGATGACCTTCATGGCAGCATGGCAGTTGGCATCAGCCTTGGCACCCAAATTCTCCTTTTGGATGGTCTCATCTAGCGTGTTGTTCACGCTGACGACGAAGCGTTGCCATTTGTCGGAAGGTAAGTTGGCTTTCTTCGCCTTGGTGAAGAAGTCTTCTGTCAACTCATCGATACTCAACTTCTTGTCTGTCTCTGTGGCTATGAAGAGATTGTAGAGGAACTTATAGTCCGTGTCTGCCTGTACGCTCAAGCGGAAGAGATAGTTGACGAGGTTATAGAATAGCGCATAGTTGTTGGCTGCGGCAGCCTCCTTGATCTTTCCAAAGTAGAAGTTGTCGGTGTCGAGGTTCATGAATTTGTTCTCGTCTAGATTGAGATAGACATAGTTCTCGATATAGACCTGTTCCTTGTTGTGCTCGTTGAGGAACATCATGCGATAGCCATTAGGCATACCATATCCTTGCAAGAAGTTGGTGTGGAAATACTTGTCGCTCACCAAGTCGTTAGGTAAGGTGCCGATGCTCTGTAGAATGGATGGCACCTTGGCTTCCTGGGCTTGGAAGACGATGTTGATGAGACCATTGTCCTTGCCTAGGTCTTGGTTGATCTTGGTTTGCAACAAAGCCATTGCTACCAAGGCTGTCTGCTCATTGATGGTTGGAATTGCTTCGCTTGTTTCCTTTACCTCAACCTCTCTAGGTGAAAGGTAGCTAGGCTCGCCAGTGAGCAGTTCTTGCAGTTCTGAGTTGGTAGGGGTGCATGTGTTGTCGATCGGACGGAATATCTTTTGCTCGATGAGCGCCTGGAATAGCCCTGCCGTTGGTTTCTCGTCAAAGACCAAGATGTCGGCGATATAGTTGGAGCCAGCTCTTCTGGCAGACTCTATGTTGCAGAAGTAACCATAGTCGATGCCGACATAGGTGGCACAAGCGATGACATACAATTCTTTGCCATCGTCATTCTTGACCACCTGATACTTGAGGGTACGTGGATATTGGGTGACGCAGGAAGGGTCTGTGGTGATTTGCTCCGTAGTCACTTGCTCGGCGATGTCAACCTCGTATGCACAACTGATTTCATCACAGATTTTTCTAGCCAACTCTGGGTTGAAGCCTTCCGTGATGGTTCTGATGCCGAAGCCAGCTTGTCCAGAAAGAATGGACTGCTGGCTGGAGCATTCTATGATTTCATTAAACTTGATACTCTTCATAGTGGTATAGGATTATTTCTGTTTCAAAAGAGGATATTTAAATTGGTCAAGAATCCAAATGAGTGGGTCGAGCACTCGGTATGGCTTGATGCCCTCGATATGGTTATCGTTGCCAGGGTCCTTGCCTAGTGCAGAGAATCCAAAGTACTTCAGGTTCTTGTAGTTGTTCTCTGCATTGTTGACAAATCCATCCTCATACCAAGAGTTGAGTGCGGCTCTCAATCCGTCGCTCACAGCATCGATGTCGTCCATTCTCACACCGCCTCCGTCTAGGAACGGACTGTTCTGGTCGAGGGTCATGCCAGGGATGGCGGTCTCTGCCAAATCCTCGCTATGGTCGAGTATAGCATCTATCTTGCTGAATGCAAATGCCATAGGCTTGCCGAAGTGAGCCTCTTTCTTCTTCTTGTCGCCATTCTTGAAGTGGTCGATGATGTTGTTGAGGATGACGTCGTACTTCAATTCTATCTCGCCCTTGATGTTCAACTTGTCATGAATGTAAGGGATGGAGAATGTGTCCAAGAGGAAGATGACTGCATCACTCTCATCGAGGAACTTGACGTTCTTGCTGATGTTCTTTGGGTCGTTGAAATTCTCACCTGCAGTATCATAGAACACCAAGTACAATGGGTGCTCCACACCTTTTTGGGTGATGGTGTAGATGAGTGGAATCTTGGACTTCTGGTCCGTAATCTTGGTCTGTGCAGGAAGGATGCCTCTCTTGAAGAGGACATCGTAGAAGTCGGTTTGGTATCTCACCTGGGTGCAGTCTCGGCGCTCGTCGGCTACGGTAGAGGCGAGGATGCCGAGGTTGCCCAACTTGCTGCCGTACTTGCGCAGTTGGTCGATGAGTACGGTGATATAGTTGGTCTTTCCACTGCTACGGGCACCAATGATGGAGATGATGTAGCCTTTGTGCTCTACCATCTCTTTCGGAATCATATTGTGGCAATGAGGGCAAATGACGGTGTAAGAGGTGTGCCCACACTTATCACAGTTTGCCGAGTCTGGCATGGAGTCCATCTTTCTGGCAAACCATCCTAGATTGTTGTAGATGGCTGGTAGCATCTTGCGGTCTTGTCCCCAGAACTTACTCATCTCAGGGTCTATATCTTTCTCACATTCATCGTTGGTACAACGGAACATGACTTCGCTTCGGTTGAATTCCTCGAAGCAATATGGACATACTATTTTTGGCATAGTTACTTGATTTTTTGTGTTTCAGGTACAACCTTCAGAGGCAAGCTTCTGTCGGCTGCAATGATTCTAAAGTAGAGTGGCAACTTCTTCTGCATGCGCTGATAGGTGAAGGTGAACTTCTTGGCAGTGCCATCAGCGAGGTCGGTATGTGCAATAGTGCAATGCGACTTGAAGTTGGTCAGGTTGAGTGGCATAGCCCCTTCCTCTAGCAATACGCAGAGGTCGCAAGGTGGTTCGCCGTCTGCTTGCAAAGTGACGGAGAACTCGTTCTTGTGGGAGAACCAACCTGCTTCGCTCTTAGCTTCGAGGAAGTCAACCTTTACAGGAGAGAGTGCAACCTTCTGGATGCTTGGCTCACTTTCCAAGGTCTTGCCATCGGAAGTCTTGTAGAGTGCGGATATGCTGACGGCGAAGTTGCGAGCTTTGGCTGCCAATGGCAGTTCAAAATCAGGACTTTGACCATCATTGGCGATGTCTTCCCATTTCTCGTTTCCGTCTTCTGCCGCCCACTTGATACGTACCATCGGTACATCATCCCAAAGCCAGATGACCTTGATGTGTGCTATGTCGGTAGAGTCGATGCGCACTCCCTTTGGAGTAATCATAGAAGTGATGCCTTGTTGCTCACCTACGATACCCACGTTCTCCACGATGGTGACAGGAATGAAGTAACGCTCGCCACAGAAGTTCTTCTGCACGATGTAGTTGGTTTCGAGTGAAGACAATACAGGATAGTCGAAGGCATTGACATCCTCGATGATGTCATTTCGATGCAGTTCAAATGGTTTTGGAGAATGGTAGATTCTTACGATGCCACGTTCTGGCTTCTTCCATGTGATGGTCGCTTCCTTCTCCGTTTGCTTGATGTTAAGGCTTACTGGAGTAGGGAGTTGCAACTTGGAGGTAGAGATGTCCTTGGTAGTCTTCTCGCTTCTCAACTCGTCACCATATTCATTTTTATAAACAGCCACAAACCCATAGCGATAGGTATGGTCGGTCTGTAAGTCGGCATCGGTGAACTGGGAGTCGGTGATGGTACGAATCTTCTCGTCATCACGATACACTTCGATGGCGCTAGCGTCCTTCGGGAACTTGATGTCGAAGAAGATGGAGTTTTCGCCTCGTTTCTCTCGGATATTTGCCAGTGGAATAGGGGCTATTCTGGAGTCAACTTTAATATTTGCAAGATCATTCACCATCACAGTGAGAATGTCGTATAGACACTTCTCGTCCATTTCTGCCATCTCAGGTGTAAAGCCATTGAAGACATCATGGAAGTATTGGTTGCCAGATACTCCGTCGGATAACAGCAAGATGGTCTCTTCCCTTTTGACATGGTTCTTGTTGACAAAGTTGCTTAGGTGAGACAGAACGCTGGAACTGCCATAGTCCAAGAGGTTGTCAATCTCGGCATCTTTGCGTTTGATGAAGAAATCGTGAGTCTCTCCCTCTAAGTAGATGGTTCCATCGAGTTCAGATTTGTTGGACTGCAAGAAAGCCTTTGCCTCGGCTTTGACAGCCTCGAAGTCAGCTTTCTTATTCAAATAAGAACTTTCTTCAAGGAGCTTCTTCCAAATGCATTCTGCCAACTTCTCGACACGGGGGTCTTTGCCAGCCTCGTTGATGGTGGTAGTGGCAATAGCCTTCTTTTTATCAGTGTCATAGTAGCCGACATAGAGGTCATTGCCATCAGCCGAAAGAATCAATGCATAAGGGAAGTTCTTGTAAGTCACGCACAGGCTGCTGTTGAGGTCATATTCCTTCAAGTGCTTATAACTGTGTTGTGACAACTTGCCCATGATGGTTTGCTTTTCCGACTCAGGGTAGGAGGCAGAAAAGATGATGCCGATGACACTATTTTCTTTGTCGGAATCGGGAACGTCTATATCACAAAACTCCTCCACCGTTTTCAAGTTTCTGTCCTTAAAAACGGTGTAGGAGCCATTGTCTTCTTGGCGTCCCCCGTAAAGTTGTACACCTTCACGAGAGACTTTCATCATATAATAATTAGTCATTTCCTATATTTTTCAATAAGAAGTCTTTGTAGAACTTAGAACCTTCGAGTATCAGGATAGGTGATACGAAATCAAATGGCTTTGCTCTCTTGGCATGTAAGTACTCTGGAGTGTCTCGGATGTAGCTCAACAAGCCCATGTCTTGCAAAGCATTGCCTATGATTGTAGGATTCATCTTCATTCCGAAGAACTCTTGGGTTACTTGATAGAACAAGTTGAGGAAGTCTTGGAATCTAGGACCTGCTGAAGAACTGCCATAGAACTTGTCGCCAAGACTTGCCATCATCTCAGGAGAAATGCTATTGTCTGCATCCAGAAGGACATTGTTTCCATTGGCATCCTCGATGGTGAAACCTTCCTCACCGATGACCTCGATAGGGGCACTGTCCTGTGGGCGCATCAAGGTGGTAGATTCCATAGCCAATCCCATGGAAACCTCAAACTTCACATTGTTGGTGATAGTCTTAGGGAAGGCAATGTTAAGTCCGGATATAAAGTCGCCATAGTCTGATTCGCCCAAGCCTTTTAGGAACATCGCTTGGTAGAACTGATTTGCCAAATCGTCATTTGTGGCTGTGCTCAGCCATTCCATAATTCTGGCACCCTTTCCAGCGAAGGTAATCAATACCTTAGGCTTCTTGTCGCCAGTCCAACGGCACTCTGTGCTGTTTCTTACTTGCTTGACCAACTTGCGAGCCAAGAGTCCTGCATAGTAGGTTATCAAACCTGTGACATAGATGTCGGCACACATCAGCTCGCTGCAATCAGAACTAATTTTCTTGTAGAAGAATGGAAGTTGCTCAGGAGTGAGCCTGTCAACCATCTGCTCGAAGTAGTAGCTTGCAGTGTCTTTATTGTATCTGTTTTCACCCAGGTTGAGACCTTGGATTCGCAAGCCAAACTCCTCGCATGTGTTCAGCAATACTTTTTGGAAGTTGCTGCAGTATCGTGTAGCTTCTCCTACCAATTGGGCGGCGAAGTGGATGGAGTTTTGCTTGATCATAGTCAAGCGAGCACCTTCTCCTGTTTGTAATTGACACAAGGCGGAAATATCACTAGTGCTACCACCAATGTCGAAACAGATAGTAAGAGCGTCACGGTCGTCTGCTTTCACGTTAAGGAAGTTGGCAACGGCACTCGCCTCTGTCATACTTTGGAAGTCGTTCTCGTCAACCATTTTGACAGGATTAAAGGAGAACTGCTTACTGTCATCGTCTTTCTCAAATACCACATTCTTCTTCTCGTTTCCTTCCAATGGGGCATTGTTCGATTTGCCCATAAAGGTATTATTGGCACTGAAACCTTGTTGCTGAGGTTCTGCCTTTGGCTTGGTCATAAACATATTGCCACCACCAGCCATAAACATATTGCCACCTCCGATTTTCTTTTCACTATCACTTGTGCTTGCTGATGCTTGTAAGTTATAGCCGAAAGTAGAAACTTCGAGCTGATAGCTCTCGTCAACAGTCACATTGGCATGATTGTTGACATCGTTCAGTGGGTTGACAGCAGGGAGTGAACTCCAAATGGTATTGTAGTTCTTAAGTAAACTAGCACTCATGGAAGATGGGTATGACCATTTCAACTTTCTTGGGAATAAGTCCTTGCAGAACAACTCGGCATAGACTTGCAAGAGAAGAGAACGTAAGAATGCCTTCTTGTAGGCGATGTTGCGCTCATCATCATCCCATTTCATGTTGTAAATCTGCTCGACTTTACCACATTCTGCAGTGTTCAAGAGAATTACTCTTTTATTCTCAGCCACATTTGCCAATGGCAAGTTGCGGCTAAAGCATGGGAAACCACCCTTGACTTCTTTCTCAAACTTAGAAATCTCCATCGTCTCATTGATGTCTTTGGTAACACGGCGTGAATCATGGATCGTCAAGGTACTCTTGATGGCGTTGGAGAGAATTGGGTTTGATTGGAAGAAGAACAAGTGGTCTTCATTAGCCACCTTATCATTGTCTTCCTCACCAGCGTGTAAGAGAGAGATTCTTCTGTTGGTGAACTGGATACCCTTGGCTTGCTGGTCGAGTGGGTCGAGGTAGGCAACGGAAGTATTGGTACTACCGAAGTCAACACCCAAGGTAGTGCCTCTTAGATTGCTGTCTTGAATGCCCAACTTATCTTGGGCAATGCAAGGATTCTCTGTCGTTGTCGTATATTTAATAAGGAGGAAACCAGACTCGTAGCCATCAGGCAAGTTGAGCTTGATGCCCTTGAAAGGGTGGTTGCACTCGTAAATCTCATACTTGTATGGATTGTCGGCGGTTGCACTGTTGGAAACGATATGTAGAGAGGTCTCTACATGACGTTCCTTGCCTTCCTTGTCCTTGAAGTCGAAATCTACATCGTGTCCGTCTTTTGCCAAATACAAAGGCTGTCCCTCATTGTCATTGATAATCTCGAAGTCGTTCTGTTCATCGCCCACGAATGGCAATGCTTGGAATGGATAATCCTTCAAGTTGACATTGTGAGGAAGTTCTGAATACATGAAATAGCGATGCCACTTCTTAGAAATGAAGTTAGGCCACATGATGAGGTTTCTGCCATCAATCTCACCACCACAGGTATAGGTAGCCTTCATTTCCTTGGTCCTTCCATCATTGAGGACCAAGTGCAAGGTGACCTCCAAATTGTTCTTCTCAGAATCTGGGTCGTAAATGGCTGTCAAGCGAGATGGTACGTTTGCCCTGGTTGTTAAAGGTTCTACCAATGCACCGATATTCTTGCCGAAAGCCTTGATGCCCAGCGGACTTAATGGCAAGGCAAAGTAGGCTTTCTCGCCAGGTTCATTCTTCTTGTCGGCTGCCAATACATAAATAGGGAACTGGCTAGGGTCGTTCTTCTTAGGTCCCTTGAAAATCAAACGAGCAATCTTGGCTGTATCTGGCAAGAGCAGTTCTTTCGGATTGAAGAGCACGCCATTCTCTTGGGCGGTTGTGTAGAGTACACCATCCATACCATACAACTCGTCCTTGAAATTGAAGGCAATATCGAATGGGGCATTGAAGAGATTGATAGGAGGTACACTGGCAGCTTCGAGTTTGAAGTTCTTCTTGGCAGCATAGTCCTCTATTTCCTTTCTCCATGCGGAAAGATTGCTGAGGATATTGTCATACTTTGGAGCTAGGTTATAGTCCAAGTAAGAATAATAGGCGGTCAATCCATTGATGCCTGACTTGCCATCATTGTTGAGACCTTCTATCAGGTAATCGACGTAAGCATAGAGCTGCAAGGTCTGGGTCAAGTCGAGGTCACTGCTTTCCAATGGATCCTTGAACTTTCCTGTCTTGTAATCGACCCACGCACGGTTTTCTGTATTTTCAATTTTGTAAGCACAAGAAGTGAAAAGCAGACTCTCTGGTGAGGTCGCACCTACTACCTTGCCGTCATACTTGATGATGTCAATGAAAGGAATGCCACGATGAGCTTCGTCAGTATCCTCGTCCTTGAGGCACCAAAGAGGCTTGCGATGGAAAAGCATATTGCCGAAGGTTCCCTTTGGCTCATAGATGTTGGATGTCTCTTTGATGTCCTTTCCGTCAGAATAAACCAAGTCAACACGCTCGGTTTTCATACGGCTATAGTCGAGGGCGATGCAAGCGATAAAGCCACGCCACTCGGAAGACAACATCTTGTAGAAGGTGTTGAGGTTGAGGTCAACGCTATCTTTTGATTTCCCGTATGATTGAAGAGCCGACTTGAAGAGGTTGGCACGAGCGTAGGCGGTTGGGATACCAGAAACTTGCGCACTGATATCCGAATTCTCGTCAATAGCTGGTGTCTCTATGTCGGCGGTAAATTGCTCTATATTTCCTGAAAGGTCTTCCCATTTGCCAGGTGTTCCATTTGGTATGGAGGCTGGCTTGACCTTGATAACTAAAGGTTTCTCCATGTCATTTAGTTTTGCTCATTAATGTTCTGGTTCTTGGTAATCGCATTGTGGACGTGAGCCAAGAATTTCTCCTTGGTGGTCTGCACATTCTGGTTGCCTGTTGGCTTGGCATCAGCGTCGCCCAACTTCTTGATGAGCACATCCACACTGTTGTCGGTTTTGTTGAAGACGCCTGACAACTTGCTCCAGTTGTGCTGGTCATCCTCAAACAGGTGTCCACAACTGATATTCTTCATATCCTTCTTTTGCTCCTTGAAAGCTTCATCTATGAAGATGAAACGACCTGGAACGGAAGCCTTGACCTGATAAATCCATCCCTTTTGCATGAGGCCATCAGTGCCAAAACGATAACCGAAATAGTCACTGAAGTATTTGTCTAAATCTTTAGCTTGACCATCGGTAATGCTATCGTAGTCATGGATGTTCTGCTGTGCAAAACGATTCAAAAGACCTTTCGTGCCGGAGCCATCAGCCTCAGACCATGCAGCGTCGTATTGGGAAAGAATGATATGGGCGAGAGAGAACAAAGAACCTAACTTGCTCTCGAATGCTTTTCCATTCGTAATGAAATCGGAACCATGTAGGCTTACTTGACCTTCTTTCTCATCAAAGGTGCGGAAGAAGTACTTGGCGGTTTCATTGGTTAGTTCTTTTTCGTCCAATGTAAAGAAGTCGTAAGCGGCACAAGCACACATCAATTCAACGACATGGCAGGCGTTCTTCTGCTCTTGTCCTCCCGTAATTGTCTTGTTCTTGGAAGTAACATTGATGGCTGGGAATGGCCAACCGATATGGTAGAATCGCTTGTAGGTGCTTCTTACTGTAGGGTCTGCTTGATAGAACTGCAAGGCTGCCTGACAGTTGAGTGCAAAGTTGTTGGCATCGGCGATGACCTTGTCGTTCTTCTTTTGCTCACTGTCTGGGGCTGTGAACGTAAAGTAGTCGGTCAGCAAGGTGGAACCAAACTTCACTACATTAGTGTTGAGGGTCTTTGTACCATCGGAAAGAATATTGATGCCATCTCTCAATGCTACAGGGATAACTGGTATGGAGGAAGCACCCGTACCACCAAAGATAGAACCGAATACGAAGACACGTGCAGAGTTTTGGGCTTCTTGCAATGCTTCCAAGAACTTGCGCAAGTCTTTCTCTGCGGTAGAAGCGGCATCGGCATTGCGGGAAACATTTCTGGCAGCTTCCACAATTCCGTGATACATCAAGAGAGAACCGAGGTGAGTCTGGGCACGATAACCATGGTCTAGCTCAAAACTCTGTACGGAGTCCTCGTCGAAGAACAAATCCGTCAAGTCGGTGTTCTCGTCTTTGTGCAATCCGCTGTTGACACCCGAAAGAATCTTGTAAGTCTTTCTGTTGGCATCACCATAAACCGTATAAAATTTGTAAAGATTGATTTTTGCGGAGAAGAACGTGTCGGCGTTAGGGCGACCACCATCTATGTTGTTGGCATCGTCCGACTTGATCTTGTTGTAGAGTTCTATCAAGTTTTCCACACGTCCCTTATTGCCATTGCTTTGGTCGGTGTCGAGGGTTAGAATGTCAATCGTCTGATTGTCAAACAAGCCCATGGCACAGAGATGCACGAAAGATTCGAGACATCTCATGCCAGTACCGCCTATGGCTATTACGAATAATTTATCCATAGTATTTATTCTTGTTTGTTGTTGCCAAGTTTTTATGTTTAATAGAATTGGCTTACTCTATTAGAACCAACTAGAGAGCTTGCCGTGAGGGAACATCTTGCTGAGTACGAGACCGCAAACAATGTGAGCAATGAAGAACACTGCTGAAGAGATGCCCATCGCTGTGAGGTAAGCGTTCTGGCGAGAAGGTACGCGGATGTCGCTATAGACAGCGAAATAGCATACTGCCATGATTGCTACAGGGCAAAGGATGGTGAGAATCCAGAAGCAAGTTTTTCTCTTTTGCTTGTCTTTTGGGTTAGAACCTGCCTCGTAGCGAATGGCATTGGCACTTACGATGGCTAACAACATACATACTACAAAAACGATAGCGCCTATCATGTAGGCAGAAGCAACAGTTGCATTCATAGTTTTTAATTTTATTAAGTTTTATAATGTTTTTACGAAATAAGTGTAGATGACAGTACCTTTTGGATTCAACTCTTGGAGGGTGTTGCGGATGGCATCACGCAAGTTGTTGTTGGCTCCCCAAGAGAAGAGTTGGTCGAGGCGAGGTGAGATGTTTGGCTGACTCTCAGCGATGGTAACGTCAATGCGGTATAAGTCTGTAGGATCGCCACCGATGATGTTGCCTTTGAAGTTAGGTGAGAACACAATTCCAATCTCAGCCTTCTTGCCGCCACTCTGAGCCATGCTCTGCTTGAACAAGTTCTGGTCGAGTGCAAGCATGTCGCTGATTTCCTTGGCCTTATGAGCCCCCTTGCTATAGTCGTAGTCGGCGAGCATCTTGCCGTTCTCATCATAATATTCTGCGCTCTTCTCTTTGTCGGCGAGTGCCTTCTGATACATAGAGTATTTCTGGAAATCTTCCTCTACGTCTGTTACCTTGACATCCAACTTCTTGATGATGTAAGAGTCTTGATTACTGAAGTCGAAGAACAAGTTGCGGAAGAGGTCGCTGTATTTTGGATTGAAACCTGCCTGTGTAGCCTCCTGGGTATTCTTTAGTGCATCTTCCCAAGCTACGCCCAAAGGATAGAACTCCA
>ENA-ORNT01000229-ORNT01000229.1-human-gut-metagenome-genome-assembly--contig:-NODE-229-length-41663-cov-4.882763_pt1 | contig 41663 bp, 37 predicted proteins | sample MGYA00242120_ERZ509032 | MGnify/ENA primary metagenome ERZ509032 (study PRJEB26280, sample SAMEA2338729) | human gut metagenome | biome: human gut; feature: human-associated habitat; material: faeces...
AATAAAAGCGGCACGTGATGTGGCTGGTGCTTATTGTAAAAGAAGAAGTGATGTGTATTTTATTTGGTAATATTATTGGTGTATTCGATTAGATGTGATAAGCCTATATGATTTCTCACATCTAATCATTCACCGTCTTACTCCCGTGCTCTTTCTTTGTTTTACCATCCGAGTAGCTTGTCGCAGACATCGTCTAATCCATTCTATCTCGTCTTCGTTCTTTTCACGTCCCCAGTCCTTGGTATCGCTGCCTCCTTGGCTTTCAGCGAAGTTTGTTATTTCGTTTACGTAGCCGATGTACAAGTATATATCGGTAAATCTGGAATTGCCCCAAAAACACTCAGACTCAGAAAATGTTAAAAAATAAAGTGTGTTGAAAATCAGGGATTTACGTTTAGATAGTTATAGTAAGTTATGGTCGGTTATAAGGCTCTAAATACAACCACTGTACCATTCGTCGGGATGTCTTTCCCCGTAATTCGGATACTCTTTCATACAATCTGACGGACCGTTTATATGAGCTTTGAAAATCTGTGAATATGAAAGTTCAGGTCAAAATGCAGCTACATTTTTGAAAGATAGTAGCAGCAAAGAGAATAAAAAGATTAAAATCTTTTGATTTGCCCACTATTTACATTACCTTTGCAATAATATAAAGAACAGACCATGTACGGACGGGGCTAAACCCATGGGTCGGTTTGCGTGGAATGGACAAAGGCAATAGTGCCGCAACAACAAACAAACACGATTATGGAAATAAATTTTGAGAAGTCCGGAGGCTTGGTTCCAGCGATAGTGCAGGATGCAGACACGAGGAATGTGCTTATGCTCGGTTATATGAACGAGGAGGCTTACAGGAAGACGATAGAGACGAAAAAGGTGACTTTCTTCAGCCGGAGCAGGCATAAGCTGTGGACGAAGGGCGAGACATCGGGCAACTTCCTGAATCTTGTTTCCATAAAAAATGATTGCGACAACGACACGCTGCTCGTAAGAGTGCATCCCGACGGACCGGCCTGCCACAAGGGAACGGACACCTGCTGGGGAGAGAAGAACGAGAAGAATCCTCTGCTTTTCCTCTCTGAGCTGCAGGACTTCATAGAGAAGCGTCATGAGGAGATGCCCGAAGGGTCGTATACTACAAGCCTCTTCAAGGACGGGCTGAACCGTATGGCGCAGAAAGTAGGCGAGGAAGCCCTGGAGACGGTTATCGAAGCCGTAAACGGAACGGACGACAGACTCATCTATGAGGCGTCGGACATGTTCTATCATCTGATAGTGTTGCTCACGGGAAAGGGGCTTCGCATAGAGGATATCGCTCGCGAACTGATGGAACGCCATTCTGCCGGGTGGAAGAAACACTAATGCGGCGACGGCGGTTTGCAGGAAAAACCTTCTGTCGGCTGCACGATACTATTTGTTCGAGAAATATTAGAAATAAGATTATATATAGCAAGAATGTTGATAGATTATAAAAACGTAAGCATTTGTCAGGAGTTCAACTGCGTGCTGAAGGACGTGAACTTCCATGCTGACGATGGCGAGTTTATATATATAATAGGTAGAGTAGGCTCCGGAAAGAGTAGCCTGCTCAAGACTATGTATTGTGAGCTGGACATAGAAGAAGCCGAAAAGGCAGAGGTGCTGGGCTCCGACGTTACCAAGATAAAGCGCAAGAACATTCCGGCGCTACGCAAGGGAATGGGAATAATCTTTCAGGACTTCCAGCTGCTGCACGACCGCACGGTATACAAGAACCTGAAATTCGTGCTGAAGGCAACCGGATGGAAGGACAAGAAGGAGATTGACGAGCGTATAGACGAAGTGCTGCATGCCGTAGGCATGGAGGGCGTGAAGGAAAAAATGCCCCATCAGCTCTCAGGCGGCGAACAGCAACGTATAGCCATAGCACGCTCGTTGCTTAACAGACCGAAGGTGATAATCGCTGACGAACCGACGGGAAACCTCGACGTGGAGACCGCATCCAACATCATCTCCCTGCTGAAGGACATCAGCCAGAAGGGAACGGCCGTGATAATGTCGACCCACAACATATCGCTGATTGACAAATATCCGGGCATCGTATATTGCTGCAAGGACAATACGCTCAAGGAGATGACCGGCGAGGATCTGCAAAGCGCCTTCCATACCGACTCCGCCGATGAGGCAGAGGCTGGGGAAATGGAGTAAAAGGCAATAAAGACAAACGAAAAAAGGAACAATAAAACTAAGTATAAAATGAAAGTAATGAAGTTTGGAGGCACCTCCGTAGGGTCTCCTGAAAGAATGAAAAATGTCTCTACACTTGTGACAAGTAGTGGAGAGCCTGTATTTGTAGTACTCTCTGCCATGTCAGGAACTACAAACTCTTTGGTTGAAATATCAGATTATCTATATAAGAAAAACCCGGAAGGGGCAAACGAGATAATCAACCGCCTGGAGCAGAAATACATGCAGCATGTGGAGGAACTGTATTCTACCGATGAGATGAAAAAGACTACGGCAGAGTTCCTGCACGGGGAATTCGATTATCTGCGCTCTTTCACAAAGGATCTGTTCACGAGCTTCGAAGAGAAAAGCATCGTGGCACAGGGCGAGATAATGAGTACCAACATGGTGACGAACTATCTCAAGGAATGCGGAATAAAGGCAACCCTGCTCTCTGCCCTCGACTTTATGCGTACAGACAAGAACGGGGAGCCGGACACACAATATATCAAAGAGAAACTGAACGCCGTGCTTGCGGAAGCACCTGAGAGTCAGGTATATATCACGCAGGGCTTTATCTGCCGCAACGCTTATGGCGAGGTGGACAACCTGCAACGCGGAGGAAGCGACTATACGCCTTCGCTTATCGGAGCGCCAGCCGGCGCGGAGGAAATACAGATATGGACAGATATCGACGGCATGCACAACAACGACCCACGTGTGGTGGACAAGACCGAAGCCGTAAGACAGCTCCACTTCGAAGAGGCTGCCGAGCTTGCATACTTCGGAGCCAAGATTCTGCATCCTACATGTATACAGCCTGCCAAATATGCTGGTATACCTGTGCGTCTGCTAAACACGATGGAACCGGATGCGCCAGGCACGATAATCGACAACGTTACGCTTAAAGGAAAAATCAAAGCGGTTGCCGCAAAGGACAATATAACAGCTATTAAGATAAAGAGCAGCCGCATGCTCCTTGCAACAGGATTCCTGCGCAAGGTGTTTGAGATATTCGAGAGCTATCAGACGGCTATCGATATGGTGGCTACAAGCGAGGTCGGCGTTTCGATGAGTATCGACAACAGCTCTCATCTGACGGAAATCGTTGACGAACTGAAGAAGTACGGAACCGTTACCGTAGATACCGACATGTGTATAGTATGCGTGGTGGGCGATCTGGACTGGAGCAACGTCGGGTTTGAAACACTTGCCACGGATGCGCTGAAGGATATTCCGGTGCGCATGATATCATACGGAGGCAGCAACTACAATATCTCCTTCCTGATCCGCGAGAGAGACAAGAAGAGAGCATTACAGAGTCTGAGCGACACGCTCTTCAACAAAGAACAGTAGAAAAGGTGTAGAGAAGTAAAGATAGAATAAAAGACAGGAAACATAGACACAAAGAAGATGAAAGGCAATTTTAAGACAGAGATATTCGAGAAGATAGATACACCATTTTATTACTATGATTCAGAGCTGTTGCGACAGACGCTCCGCACGATAAGACAGGAGGCGGGAAAGCATCCGGAGTTTTGCGTGCATTATGCCATAAAGGCAAATGCCAACCCCAAGGTGCTTGCCTTTATCTGCCAGGCAGGACTGGGAGCCGACTGCGTAAGCGGCGGAGAGATACAGGCTGCGCTCGATGCCGGTTTCCCTAACGACAAGATTGTTTTTGCGGGAGTGGGCAAGAGCGACTGGGAGATAAATCTCGGAATCGACAACGACATATCGTGCTTCAACGTGGAAAGCATACCGGAGCTTGAGGTGATAAACGAACTCGCCGCCGCTAAAGGAAAGGTGGCGAATGTGGCGTTCAGAATAAATCCTAACGTCGGAGCACATACCCACGCCAATATAACAACAGGCCTGGCGGAGAACAAGTTCGGCATCGCCATGCGCGATATGGAGAAAGTAATAGAGATTGCGGCGGACATGAAGAACGTGAAGTTTCATGGCTTGCACTTCCATATAGGTTCGCAGATACTCGACATGGGGGATTTCGAAGCGTTGTGTAATCGCATTAACGAATTGCAGAAACAGCTTGAAATGCACCACATTAGCGTGGAGACAATAAACGTAGGCGGCGGCCTTGGCATAGACTATCATCATCCAAACCGTGTGCCCGTGCCTGACTTCAAGGCGTATTTCGACACGTATGCAAGACATCTGAAGCTGCGCCCCGGACAGACGCTCCATTTCGAGTTGGGCAGAGCCGTGGTAGGACAATGTGGCACGCTCGTTACAAAGGTGCTGTATGTAAAAGAAGGAGCGGCGAAGAAGTTTGCCATCGTGGATGCCGGCATGACCGATCTGATTCGCCCGGCGTTGTATCAGGCTTACCATAAGATAGAGAATATCTCATGCGACGGACCTAAGCAGACGTATGATGTGGTAGGACCGATATGCGAGTCGAGCGATGTCTTTGCCAAGGCGATAGACCTGGACGAATGTCATAGAGGCGATCTGATAGCAATAAGGTCAGCCGGAGCCTATGGCGAAATCATGGCTTCGCAGTATAATTGCAGGAAGCTTCCGGAGGGCTACACCACGGAGGACCTTGCAAAGATTAAGTAAAAAAATCATTAAATCAGAAGAAAGGAGTCTGAAAGAAGAAATGTTTGTGTTAGATGATATAACCCTTATCGTTGGCATCGCCGTATTGCTGCTTGCAATAATAGTGCCGTTCGTAAATGTCCTTGTGGTAAGACTCAAGGGCGGACAGGCAGACTGCGGGGATGAAGAAGGCGATGATGATGATGTGGAGATGACGGACAATGGTGCGGAGAAGCAACTGCCCGGCATATCCGTAGTGGTTACGGTAGAGGAGGATGGCGAAGAGCTGAGAGATAATTTGCCGCTATGGCTCGGACAGGAATATGCTGGCGAGTTTCAGGTGATTGTCGTAGTATGCAGTAATGATGAGCTTACGGAGAATACGCTCAATAAATATTCCTCTGACAAGCATTTATACACAACATTCATACCAGGCTCATCAAGGTATATGAGCAGGCGCAAGCTTGCCATAACCGTTGGCGTGAAGGCTGCGAAATACGATTGGGTGCTGCTTACGGATGTAGATTGCAAACCGGATACGGACCGCTGCCTGCAGACGATGGCTGAAAACTGTTCTCAGACGACAGACCTGGTGGTCGGATACAGCGGCTTCGACGAGGAGTATCTTAAGTCAAGGCGCTTCGACCATGTATATGACCTGTACAGGCAGCTTGTCGCCGCCCAGAGGGGCAAGGCATGGGGATATTGCGGAAATATACTCCTCTTCAGAAAGAAGATGTTCATAGACGGAAAGGGCTTTGACGGTAACCTCAAGTATATACGTGGGGAATATGACTTCATCATCAACAAGTTCTCGACGGCGGACAATACCATAGTGGAGCTTTCGCCCAAGGCTTCTGTCACGGAGGATGATCCTACGGACAAGACCTGGCACAACAAGAACCTCTTCTATATGTCTACGAGAAAGCAGCTGACGGGCACTCGCCATTGCAGACTCTTCTTCAATACCACGATGTGGGCGATGTGGATAGTATATGTGGCTACCGTGGCGACTGTCGTATTCTCCGTTCTTACGGAGCGTTGGATTCTGACGGCAGCGGCAGGTGTGGCGTTGGTCCTTACGCTTGTGTTGAGAGCCGTGGTCCTGTCAAAGAGCATCCGCAGGTATCTCGACGGCATGTCGTTGATAAGGATGCTATGGCTTGAGGCTATGATTCCCATGCGTAAGCTTGCACGGATAATAAGATACAAGAGGGCGGATAAATATGATTTTATCAGTCATAAGATTTAATATAATAAAAAGAGGTGAAGCATGAATATCCTGCATTACATACCGACAACAGACAAGAAAAGTCTTCAGACACTCTTCCTCAAGGAAATGATTGAGGGAGAGAGGGACGGCATGGCTTCACACATCGTCACTATGGAGAAGGGTGGGGAAGGAAACAATACCCCAAGTAGCGATATAGACAAACTCTCTCCATACTCGCTTATGACTATATCCGGCCACAGACAGTTCAAGAAAATAGTGGATAAGATAAAGCCGGATGTCGTTCATATCCACGCCCTGTGGGGACTTGCTGCATGGCTCGTGTTCAGATGGGCGGAGGAAGAAAGGCTGCCGATAGTGGTCTCTCCGTATAAGGCTCTGATGAAATGGAATTACGGGCGCCGTTATGCCCTGTCGAAACTGCCGCAACTCTTGTTCATGCAGCATTATATGCTGACACGGGCAGCTGCGATACATGCCGTTACAAAGCAGGAGTTTGATACGTTGCATCATGTTTCATGGCATCCGGATGTCAAGTCGGAAAAGCCATGGAACGACAGGATTGCCCTTGTGGAGTATTCCAAGGAACTTGCCGACGGGCATGTGGATACGGAAAGAGTGGGCGAGGAGATGTCTGTATTATACAGAAAGGTGATAGACAGCAATCCGTTCCTGCTGATGAACGATGAAGACAGAGAGGTGGAGAACATGCTGCTTGCCTATGGCACGTCGCTCGATAGTGGCGTTCCCATGTCGGAGGTGTTCCTTGATGGGGATGGAATAAAAGATAAGGTAACGAAGCTCTCGCCGGAACATTGGCGGAGAATATTGCTGCATTGTGCAGACCAGGGGATATTGCAACAGGTTGTCGGCGCTACAGAAAAGCTTGGTGTAGAGATTGCTACGCCGGATGTGCAAGGCATAAGCCGCTTCCGGATAGAGAAAGAGCTGCCTTTCCTGGAGACGGCGAATCCTCGAATCAAGGTGGCAAGGATGCATCAGCTTGATGAAGATTACACCAGCTATGAGGCAGAAAGGACACTTTGTGTGATGTTGCTGAATACGAAGTATCTTTATGCCAAGAGGATATTGTCGAGACGCAATCTTGCGGACCTGTATGCCGCAATACGTTTCGGACAATACAACGAGTATATGCTGGAAAATATGCTTGATGAGATTGGCATGAAGAATTTCGCTTCGAGAATATTTTACATACTATATAAAAGTATGAATCTGGAAGAGGGATTCATACCCTTTGACATGCTTTGTGACAGGAGAACGAAAAACATAATAAAAACACTCTTTAAATCTAATATGCAATGAATAAGGATCAGAATCGATTAGTAGAGAATGATTTGCAGTATCTGCAATTGTTGTCAAAGACTTTTCCTACCGTGGCTGCGGCAAGTACAGAAATTATCAACCTTGAGGCTATCTTGAACTTGCCTAAGGGAACAGAGCATTTCCTTGCTGATATTCACGGGGCGTATGAGTCGTTCCAGCATGTGCTTAAGAATGCTTCTGGAAATATCAAGAGAAAAGTGAATGATATTTTCGGAAACCAGATTCGGGATTGCGAGCTTAGGGATTTGTGTACGCTGATATACTATCCGGAGCAGAAACTCGAGATGGTGAAAGCTGCCGAGGAAGACCTGAACGACTGGTATCATATAACGATACATCAGTTGGTGAAGGTGTGCAGGGAGGTTTCAAGCAAGTATACACGCTCAAAGGTACGCAAGTCGCTGCCGAAGGATTTCTCCTATATCATACAGGAGCTTCTGCAGGAACGCCCCGAAGACCTGGACAAGGCTGGATACGTGAATGCCGTTATAGACAGTATGATTGAGACGGATAGAGCTGACGACTTCATCATTACGATTAGCAACGTAATACAGAGGCTTGCCATTGACCAGCTGCATATCCTTGGAGATATATATGACCGTGGTCCGGGTGCACATCGTATTCTTGACATGCTGGAGAATTATCATAGCTGGGACATACAATGGGGAAACCATGATGTGTTGTGGATGGGAGCCTGTGCGGGTAATGACGCTTGCATCTGCAACGTGGTTAGAATATGTTTGAGATATGCCAATATGACTACGTTGGAGGATGGATATGGAATAAATCTCGTTCCGCTTGCAACATTCGCACTTGAAACATACGGCGATGACCCATGTGCGGAATTTATTCCGAAGACTTCTGGCGGGACAGGCTTTATCGACGAAAAGACACGCAGGCTTGGAGCTATGATGCATAAGGCTATATCCGTAATACAGTTCAAGGTGGAGGCGGAAGTATTCAAGAAGTATCCGCAATGGAAGATGAAGGACAGAATGCTCTTCAATAATGTGGATTACGAGAAGGGTATCTGTACTATTGGCGGAAAGGAATATGAAATGAAGAGTTGTAATTTCCCGACCATAGACCCGAAGAACCCTAACAAGTTGACCAAGGAAGAGAAGGAACTGATGGAGAAGCTGCATCATTCTTTTGTTGTCAGCGAGAAGCTGCATAAGCATATTGACTTGTTGCTCGGACATGGATGTATGTACAATATCACGAACAACAATCTTCTGTATCATGCTTCCGTGCCTCTTAATGATGACGGAACGCTGAAGGAAGTGGAACTGTATGGCGGCAAGAAGTATAAAGGAAAGGAACTTATGCATCAGACGGGACTGCTGATTCGTTCTGCTTTCCAGAGCGATTCTCTGCCTGAGGAGAAAGAATATGCAAGAGATTATTTCCTCTATCTGTGGTGCGGTCCGGATTCAACGTTGTTCGACAAGTCGAAGATGGCTACCTTTGAACGCTACTTCCTGAAGGATGAATCGACACATAAGGAGCATAAGGGCAATTATTTCAAGCTTCGTGACAATGAGGAAGTGTGCGACAGAATACTTGATGCCTTTGGAGTAAAGCAGCCTAACAGACATATTATTAATGGTCATGTTCCTGTTCATGCTGCCAGCGGCGAGAATCCTATAAAGGCAAACGGTAAGCTGATGGTCATCGACGGAGGTTTCTCGCAGGCATATCATAAGGAGACAGGTATTGCCGGCTATACTCTTGTATATCACAGCCGTGGCTTTGTACTTGTTCAGCATGAGCCTTTCACAAATGAAGAGGATGCGGTAATGCGTGGTACGGACATCAAGAGCTCGACTCAGATCGTGGAGATGTCTACTTACAGAATGCTTGTTGCTGATACAGATAAGGGTGATGAACTGCGCGGACAGATAACTTATCTTAAGAAATTGCTTTATGCCTACAGGCATGGCCTCGTGAAGGAATACAGATAATGAACCGTTTTCTCCTTGTCCACTTGTCAACTCGTTAACTTGTTCACTTGTTAACTCGTCAACAGTAGAACAAACAGAAAACTTGCGAATACTAAAATAACAATCCCTGTTGCATACTGTAAGATGTATTGCAACAGGGATTGTCGTTTTCTCTTATATATTGGTTTCTACCTCTATTATTAGTTTATACCTCTTTCATTCAAGGCTTTGCTGTATTTTGCTGCATTCTGCTTATGCTCTTCATAAGTGCGGGCGAAATTGTGAGTTCCGCTGAAATCCTCCTTTGCGCACATGTACAAATAGTCATGATGTACATAATTCAGAACTGCATCAATACCCTTTACGGTAGGAATACGTATTGGGCCGGGAGGTAATCCTGTATTACGGTATGTGTTATACGGACTGTCGGTATTGAGCATATTATGGTATATACGTTTCAATTCAAACTTCTTTAGGGCGAACTTTATTGTAGGGTCAGCCTGCAGAGGCATGTTCTCTTTCAGCCTGTTGTAATACATTCCGGCAATCATCGGCTTTTCTCCATCGTTGGCAGTCTCTTCATCAACGATACTTGCAAGAGTGATCACCTGTTCTGGAGTAAGCTCCATAGCTTTTGCCTTGTTCTTTCTTTCGAAAGTCCAGAACTTCTTATTCTCTTCGCTCATCTTGTCGAGGAATTTGTCAACACTACTGTTCCAATATAAATCATAGGTGTTAGGTATGAACATGCAGCTGATAGTCTGTGGAGTATATCCATACTTGCGACAAGTCTCATTATCGTTGAGCGCATTAAGAAGTTCTTCGCTGCTGAACATCATCTTTCCTGCCACGGCATCGGCTAACTTGTCAAGAGTCCTAACGGATGGAATCGTCAGATTGACAGGAGCTTGCATACCGCTTTTTATTTTACGGAATACTGTAAATGCACCATTGCTTGGTGTTATCTCGTATCGTCCGGTACGGATGTTCTTGCTGTAGGACGAATGTCTGACGAGAGTTCTGAAAGCTGTTATACCATGAGAGTTGGAGATGGATGCAAGTTTCACGCATACAGAATCTGCTGTATCATCCTGGTCGATATACAGATATTGTGTTGTGCTCTTGGCTGATATAGCCGTAAAGAAATAGTAGTAAATTATCCCTGCTATAATCGTAATGCATCCTAAAGCGAGATAGAAATACTTTTTCTGTGGATTTTTTTTCTTTTTCATGAATGTTGAAATTAAAAGAGTGGATGGAAGTTTAGACTTTCCTAATCCACTCTGTCATTATTTTATTATAATTTAGATTCTGTCAAGTACGAGTTTTATCAAGTCGTCGATATGGTTCTTATATCCAGTGTCAGCCTTTTGTGCTACGCGGTTTGCAATAACCATGCATACCGTAGTAGCCTTATGACCCATAAGTTTCGCTAACCCGGCGAGGGCAGAGCTTTCCATTTCGAAGTTTGTTATTTTCTGTCCCTCGTATTCAAAGCTTTCTATTTTCTCGTTCTGGTTTGGGTCTGCCAAAGGCACTCTCAGCTGTCTGCCCTGTGGACCGAAGAATCCTCCGCAGGCAATGGTTACGCCTCTTACCATATCATCCTTTGCTATTCTGTCTACGAGTTCCTCATCGGCAGAAATAACATAAGGTGCAGGTGCACAAATGTTTCCCGACCATCCCATGTGGTTGAGGAATGCTCTTTCCATCGGAAGGTTGCAGACGGCATTCCTTCCGGCATAGAAGTTAAGCAGTCCGTCGAAGCCTATGGATTTTTGTGAGCAGATGAATGTTCCGGTTGGAGTATATGGCTGTAGCCCTCCGCAGGTTCCTATTCTGACAAGAGTGAGCTGACGGAAATTCTCGTTCTCTTCACGTGTAGAGAAGTTTATATTAGCCAAGGCATCGAGTTCGTTTACCACGATGTCTACATTGTCGCATCCTATGCCGGTAGAAGCAACGGTTATTCTCTTTCCCTTATATGTACCAGTAATGGTATGGAACTCTCTGCTTTCGATGTCACATTCTTTATTGTCAAAATGTGAAGCCACGAGTTCTACGCGTCCAGGGTCTCCCACCAGGATCACCTTGTCTGCAAGGAATTCCGGTTTCACATGTAGATGGAAAACGCTACCATCGCTATTAATGATAAGTTCTGATTCTGCAAAATACCTTTTCATAATATAAGAGTTTTAAAATTATTACTTGTTTAGTCTATAATGTGGTATAGACAAACATACAGATTAGTGCTTTATGTTTTCTGCATTTCGTATCTTTTTTTCGAGTGCTGTTATCTGGTTGTACTTGTTCAAGACATCTTTTTCAGTTTTCAGAATGTTCCCTGATAACTGTTTCCTTTCTTGCGCTTGGGCTTTTGAATATTGTTTGCGCAAAAGAGCCAATGTCTTTTCATCAGTATTCTTGTCTTTTTGTAAGGCAAGAAGTTTGGTGAAGAGTTCTTTTCCTGTAGGTGACTTGAAGTCAGAAAGATGTCTGTATATAGTATTGTCGTTTATTACGAAAGCGAAGCTGTCGCTATTCGCCGCATTGGTACTCATGCTTTTTATGTGTGACAATCTGTTCTTGGCATCTTCAACAGCTTTCTTGTCAACCCATGTCTCCCGTATACTTGAAATCTTGGCCAAGGATTCAAGTTTTCGTTCTGTAATGTTGTTGTTTTCGTCAAGCCATCTTTCGTCAGAGGGAATGAACGTATATACGCAAGCTTTTCCATTAGGCTGGTGTCTGTTAGTGGCAATCCATCCCATGGAGTTTATATCATCGATTATGCAGCAGTAGTCATCAGCCGAAGAGTTGTAAGGCAATCCTATGTTCTCGGGCTTGTAGAATCTCATCGAGTCAGTGTTGAGACGGGTCATGTATATGTCTCTTCCGCCAAAGGTGTTGCTCTTGTTCCTTGCGGAAAAATAAAGTGTAACTCCGTCCGGCATGAGATATGGATAGTTTATGCCTTCATATTCATTTCCCAATTCATCAAGTATTCTTTTATTCAGCCATTTCCCTCCTAATTTCTCGGCTGTATACAGGAAAGACTTCCCGTTGGCTGTGGAATCCTTAAAGAAACACTTGTCCTCAAAGTCGTTTATGTATACGAAATAGTCAGAGCGTGCAGAGCTTGGATTATTGAAGAACTTGTCGTATGTGGTAATCCTTCCGCAATCTTTTGTAAGGGGTATATTATCAAATATCTTGTCCTTGTCGCATACTACGCTGTCAATTATTATAAGCTTTGCTGTGGCAGGAAGCACATCTTCAAGTACGATGGAAGATACTGATGCTTCAGCTTTTGCAGCATTCTTCTGTGCCTTTTTGACTGTGTTCCTTGCAGTCTTTGCATGTTTCTTCTGTGCATATATATTGCCACATGAAAGGATGGTTAATCCCAGGATAAATAAAATATGTTTGATGTTTATTCTTGACATTGCTTTTTGTTTTTATTATTTTGAAATACAAAGGTACTCCAAATCTCAATTAATGCCAAATATTATTGGTTAATTATAGTAGTAAAGATAAATATTGCACAATTAATTTGCATTTGTGCATGAAAGAATGTAACTTTGCAAATAAATCAAATTTAGATACGTTAATGGAATCAATACTAAGTTTTAATTCCCTGGTCGAGCAAAGCATAATCAAGAACTGGGATCTTGATGCGCTTACGGACTACAAGGGTATAACATTGCAGTATAAAGACGTTGCAAGAAAAATAGAAAAACTTCATATACTTTTTGAGAATGGTGGAGTAGCAAAAGGTGATAGGATCGCTATATGTGGTCGCAATAGCGCATGTTGGGCTGTTGCTTTTCTTGCCACTCTCACTTATGGAGCTATTGCCGTACCTGTCCTGCATGAGTTTACTGCAGACCAGATACACAACATCGTAAACCATAGCGAAGCAAAGTTGCTGTTTGTAGGTGATGTCGTTGCTACGCAGATTGATCCGACAAAGATGCCGGATCTTGAAGGTATTGTTTATATTCCGGATTATTCTCTTGTCGTTTCCCGTACCGACAAGCTGACTTATGCCCGCGAACATCTTAATGAACTCTTTGGAAAGCGTTATCCAAAGGCTTTCCGTCAGCAGCATGTCTCATATTATAAGGAGCAGTCTCCTGAGGAGCTTGCTCTGATAAACTATACCAGCGGAACCACAGGTTTCTCAAAAGGCGTGATGCTTCCGTATCGTGCTCTTTGGGGGAATCTTGACTTCGCGAGGGTAGTGCTTGGAGATAAAATACCGAAGGGTGCCAATACCATCAGCATCTTGCCTATGGCACATATGTATGGTATGGCTTTCGAGTTCTTGTTTGAGTTTGTGCATGGCTGTCATGTGTTCTATCTTACAAGAGTGCCGAGCCCAGCTATAATAGCCCAGGCATTCAAGGATGTGAAGCCTGCGATAATCATAGCCGTACCGCTTGTCATAGAAAAGATTATCCGTAAGAGAGTGTTCCCTAAACTTCAGAATAACAAGATACGCCTCTTGTTGAAGATGCCGGGAATAAGCAAGAAGGTAAGACATAAGATCCGTGAGCAGGTTTATCAGGCTTTCGGAGGAAATCTGTATGAGATAATCATAGGAGGAGCTGCTCTTAACCAGGAGGTTGAGTCTTTCCTTAAGGATATCGACTTCCCGTTTACCGTAGGATACGGAGCAACGGAATGTGCTCCAATCATTTCTTATTCTGATTATCATGATTTCGTGCCTACATCATGCGGACGTGCTGTTGTACATATGGAGGTGAAGATTGATAGCGATGATCCTCAGAATGTGCCAGGCGAGATTCTTGCAAGAGGAACAAATGTCATGCTCGGCTATTACAAGAACGAAGAGGCTACAAAGGCTACTATAGACAGCGAAGGTTGGTATCATACCGGTGATTTGGGTCTTATGGATTCTGCCGGCAATATATATATAAAAGGTAGAAGCAAGAATATGCTTCTTGGTGCCAACGGACAGAATATCTATCCTGAGGAAATAGAGGATAAGCTGAACAGTATGGCGTTTGTCAATGAAAGCATCGTAATACAGAGTAATGGCAAACTCGTCGGTCTTGTTTATCCAGACTATGATGAAGTTCATAATATGGGTCTTTCAAATGAGGATCTTGAAAATATCATGGAGCAGAACCGACAGAGTCTTAATGCCGTAGTGCCGGCATACTGTAAGCTTGCTTCTATAAGAATTACCGAGGAGGAATTTGAAAAGACTCCAAAGAAGAGTATCAAGCGTTATCTGTATCAGGAATAGAAATCTGTTGCGTAGAATGCGACTCCAATTGTGGAGCTGCTGCTTGCCGTATCAATAACTAAGGAATATAAAGATGAAAAGAACCTCATTATATATATATATAATTGTATTGTTGGCTTTCTTTAATGTAAACGTTAATGCCCAAGGACAAAAAAGAGAGTTCCGCGGAGCTTGGATACAAAGCGTGAACGGTCAGTTCTTGGGAATGGGAACTGAGAAGATGCAAAAGACGTTGACGTATCAGCTTGACGAACTGAAAAAGGATGGTGTAAATGCAATTATCTTTCAGGTTCGTCCGGAGTGCGACGCTTTGTATAACAGTAAGATAGAGCCATGGAGCCGATTCCTGACAGGGAAACAAGGCATGGCTCCAGCACCTTACTGGGATCCTCTTGAATGGATGGTTGAACAATGTCATAAAAGAGGGATGGAACTGCATGCTTGGATAAATCCGTTTAGGGCAAAGACCAAAACGACAACGGAACTTGCCGCTAATCATATTGCCATAAAGAAGCCAGGCAGCGTATTCCCGTATGACGGATTGCTTATACTTAATCCAGGCAAGCAGGAAAACAGAGACTATATCTGCAATGTTGTAAAGGATATTGTAGAAAGGTATGATGTGGATGGTATCCATATTGATGATTATTTCTATCCATATCCGGCTGCCGGACAGTCTATTCCTGATGATGCGGAATTCAGAGAGAACAACAACGGAATAAAGAATAGAGGAGATTGGAGAAGAGACAATGTCAATCTCTTCATGAAGCAGTTGTATGAAACGGTACATAAGGCAAAGCCTTGGGTTAAAGTTGGAGTCTCTCCGTTTGGAATATACAGAAACCAGAAGTCTGCCCCAAACATAGGAAGCAAGACAAGTGGTCTGCAGAATTATGATGATTTGTATGCAGATGTTCTTATGTGGGTCAATAATGGTTGGCTTGATTATTGTGCGCCTCAGCTGTATTGGGAGATAGGACATAAGGCGGCGGATTATTCCACTCTTATAAAGTGGTGGAACAGATATGCCGGCAACAGACCTCTTTTTATAGGTGAAGATGTTGAAAGGACAGTAAAGAAAGCAGACTTGAACAATCCTTCAATAAATCAGATGCCTGCAAAATTCAAGTTGCACAATGAACTGCCTAATGTAAAAGGTACAGTACTTTGGTATGCAAAGGCTGTCGTTGATAATGTAGGAAATTATCAGAATGTATTGCGTAATGTCTATTGGAAGAATCCGAGTCTGCAACCTTTGATGCCTTTTATTGACAATAAGGCTCCGAAGAAGGTCAAGGGACTTAAGTTCCTGTCTGTAGATGGAGACAATGTGTTGTTCTGGACAAAGCCCAAGGGAAAAGGCTGGAAGGACGAAGCCGTAAAGTATGTCGTTTACGGATTTGACGGTGGTGAAAAGATCAATTTGTCAGATGCCTCAAAAATCAAGGCAATAACAACGGAATGCTTTTATAAGACGAGTCCGACGGATTTCCGTAAGCCAAAAGGCGTTTATGTCGTAACGGCATTGGATAAGTTGAACAACGAAAGTAAAGGGAAGAAAATTAACGTAAAAAAATCTAAGTAATATGGAGAACTTTAATGAACAGACGACAATACAGGTTGATAGGTTTTTAAGGAAAGTAATTCAGAAATTCACTTCGGATAAAGAACCGTCTGTCTTCACGGATATTCATGTAAGAATATCTCCTGAGAGTGGAGATGTGATGGCATTCGATGATGATGACAATGAGATTACCCGTTGTGTTGTTGAGGAATGGATAAACAGTCCTCTTGAGGATTTCTATGATTCTGCAACAGTACTGCTCAGGAACAGGATAAATGAGATGTCGGAAGCCGTTGAAGGAATATGCCTGTTGAAGCCTTTCAGTTTTGTGTTGGAGGACGAAGACAAGGAGCATGTTGCGGAATTGTATGTTTCTGGCGATGATGTCAATATAATCGGTGGCGATATAATGGCAGGCTGGGACAAAGATCTTGATAGTTTTTTTGAAATGCTGATGAAAGACTAAATAACAAAGATAACGCAAACGTTTAAGGATTAATAAATCAAAAAAACTTTTGTATTATTTTGTATTTTATTTTTATTTTGTTTGTAATATGAAAATATAGTACTATTTTTGCACTTGCAAACTCGATATTACAAAATCGGGCTATATGATTATGGAGAACAAGATAAAACATGTTGGTGTAGTTGAGTCTGTGAATGGTGGTAGAATTCAGGTTCGCATCATTCAGTCATCGGCTTGTGCTTCGTGTAAAGCAGCCAAACAATGTCATACATCTGAAAGTAAGGAAAAAGTTGTTGATATATATTCTGATGACACGGAATATGTCAAAGGGCAGAGGGTTATGGTTATGGCTTCATATAAGGTGGGACTTGTTGCAGTCAGTCTTGCCATGTTGGTGCCATTGGTGTTAATGACTTCGATACTCTTTCTCTTGACGGCATGTGGATATGATGAGATTACGGCGGCTGTAGTAAGCTTGTTGTCTCTTATACCTTATTATATAATACTTTTTATATTTAGGAATCAGATAAACAAACGTGTTACATTTACTATAGAGAAGTTATAGGACTATCTAATCGTATAATATTACCTTATTGGAAATTTTAAACTAAAACAAAATACAAAGATTATGAATTTCATTTTAATCGCGCTAATTGTCTTGGGTAGTATTGCGCTTGTCGCAGCAGTTATACTGTATGTATGTTCCAAGAAGTTTGCTGTGTATGAAGATCCGCGTATCGGTCAAGTAGCGTCTGCTCTTCCTGGTGCAAACTGTGGAGGATGTGGTTTTGCCGGTTGTTCTGGTATGGCTGATGCCCTTGTTAAGGGTGCAGACAATGGGTCTATCGAGGGCTTGTTCTGTCCTGTTGGCGGTTCTGCCGTCATGGGACAAGTTGCAGATCTGCTTGGTATCGCAGTTGCCAATACAGAGGCGAAAGTCGCTGTTGTGCGTTGCAACGGTACTTGTGAGCTACGCCAGAGTATTGCTGTTTATGATGGTTTGAAGACCTGTACAGCAGTAAACGCCTGTGGAGCCGGAGAAACAGGCTGTGGTTTTGGCTGTCTTGGATGTGGTGACTGCGTTGCTGCATGTCAGTTCGGAGCCATAACGATTAATCCTGAGACTGGTCTTGCAGAGGTGGATGAAGAGAAGTGTACAGGTTGTGGAGCTTGTGCAAAAGCTTGTCCTCGCCATATCATCGAACTGCGTAAGAAAGGTCCTAAGGGTCGTCGCGTTTATGTACGCTGTGTGAACAAGGATAAGGGCGCTGTTGCATTAAAGGCATGCAAGGCTGCATGTATCGGATGTGGTAAGTGCTTGAAGGAATGTAAGTTTGAGGCTATAACTATAGAGAATAATTTAAGCTATATCGATCCTGATAAATGCCGCATGTGTCGCAAGTGTGAGGCAGCATGTCCTACAGGTGCAATTGTAGCAGTTAATTTCCCTCCTCGCAAGCCAAAGGCAGAAGCTCCGGTAACAGAGAATAGTTCGGCAACCCCAAAGGCTGTAGCCAATACAGAAAGCAAAGTTGCTGATGCGTCAAATGTAGAAACAAAAAAAGAGGCATAAACATGAAATTGAGAACTTTTAGAATAGGTGGTGTACACCCAGAAGAAAATAAGATTACTGCAGAGGTGGCAACCCAAGTTGCTGCTTTGCCTGCTCAGGCTGTATTCCCATTGTCACAGCATATTGGTGCACCGGCAAAACCTGTTGTTGCTAAAGGTGATAAGGTTAAGGTCGGAACTTTGATTGCAGAAGCAGGTGGCTTTGTCTCTGCTCCGATATATTCATCCGTTTCAGGTTCTGTATTGAAGATTGATACGGCTGTAGATGCTACAGGTTATCGCAAGCCTTGTATTATAATAAAGGTGGAAGGTGATGAATGGGAAGAGAGTATCGACCGTTCAGAGAAGCTTGAGAAGATAAGCGACCATCCTGAACTGACACCTGAAGAGATTGTCAACCGTATCAAGGTAGCGGGTGTTACAGGTATGGGTGGTGCTGGCTTCCCTACGTTTATCAAGCTCTGTCCTCCTCCTGGAGCAAAGGCAGAATGCGTTATCATCAATGCTGTAGAGTGCGAGCCGTATATTACAGCCGACTATAGATTGATGATGGAGCATGCAGATGAGATTCTCGTTGGTCTTGAGCTTCTTATGAAAGGTGCTAAGGTGACCAAAGGTTATATAGGTATTGAAGACAACAAGCCACAGGCTATCAAGTTGTTTGAAGAAAAGACTGCAGGAAGAGATGACATAGAGATTGTGCCATTGGCAAAGAAGTATCCTCAGGGAGGAGAGAAGCAGTTGGTAGATGCCGTTATCCGTCGTCAGGTGCCAGCTCCACCAGCAATACCTGTCAATGTAGGTGCCATCGTTCAGAATGTTGGAACTGCATTTGCGGTATATCAGGCAGTAATGAAGAACAAGCCTTTGTTTGAGCGTTATACAACGGTTACAGGAAAGCGCATTTCAAAGCCAGGCAATTTCCTCGTCCGTATGGGTACTCCGATGAAAGACCTCATTGAGTTCTGCGGTGGAATGCCTGCCGGCGACAACAAGGTTCTTGCCGGCGGTCCTATGATGGGTAAGGCACTTACAACGACAGAGGTGCCTGTATGCAAGGGAACAAACAGTATAACAATCCTTACCGACGAAGATGCCAAGAGAAAAGAGCCGCAGGCTTGTATCCGTTGTGCTAAGTGTGTTAGTGCTTGTCCTATGGGATTGGAACCATTCCTTCTTGCCACAGCAAGTTCAATGCATAATTGGGAAAAGGTAGAGCAGGAAGACATTACATCATGTATCGAGTGTGGTTCTTGTCAGTTTACATGTCCTGCTCATCGTCCGTTGCTTGATAACATCCGTCTCGGAAAGAGTACTGTGATGGGAATCATACGAGCAAGAAATGCAAAAAAATAAGACGGATTAAACATCTACGATTTTAATAAACACTAATCATTACACGGTTACAAGCTGTGTAAATAAAGAAAAGAAAAAATGAGTAAATTAATAGTATCCTTGTCGCCGCATGCCCATGGTACTGATAGCGTAGAGCGCAATATGTATGGAGTCGTAATAGCCTTGATTCCGGCTCTGCTCGTGTCTTTCTATTACTTTGGAATAGGTTCGGCAATAGTCTGTGCCTCAAGTGTGGCCTCTTGTGTATTTTTCGAGTGGGCTATAACAAAATATTTGTTGAAGAAGAAGTCTACCGTACTCGATGGCTCAGCCATTCTTACTGGTTTGCTTCTTGGTTTTAACCTTCCTTCAAATCTTCCGATATGGATAGTATTTGTTGGTGCTCTTGTTGCAATCGGTGTAGGCAAGATGACGTTTGGCGGACTTGGATGTAATCCTTTCAATCCAGCTCTCGTCGGTCGTTGTTTCCTGCTTGTCTCATTCCCTGTACAGATGACATCATGGCCAAAGGTCGGTCAGTTCCTGAACTATACAGATGCTGAGACCGCAGCGACTCCGTTGAGCATTATGAAGACAGCCATCAAGACAGGCGACTCGTCAGTACTGAACCAGCTTCCAGACTCTGTGAGCATGCTTCTTGGAAATCCGGGACTCAACAATGGTGCCGGTACGATTGGCGAGATCTGTGCCTTGGCGTTGATATTGGGTCTTGTATATATGCTTTGGAAGAAAATCATCACATGGCATATCCCGGTAAGCATCATAGCTACAGTATTTGTGTTCAGCGGTTTGCTGCATGTCGCTAACCCGGTATACGCTTCTCCTTTGGCAGAGCTGCTAAGCGGAGGTCTTATGTTGGGTGCCATATTCATGGCAACAGACTATGTTACTTCGCCAATGACAGGAAAGGGACAGATAATATATGGTGTGGCAATAGGATTCCTCACCGTAGTGATTCGTAATTGGGGTGCATATCCGGAAGGAATGTCTTTCGCTATTCTTATCATGAATGCTTTCACTCCACTTATCAATGCTTATATCAAACCAAAACGCTACGGCGAAGTAGTAAAGAAGGAGGCCAAATAAGATGAAAAAGTTAGAATCTTCTATAACAAACATGGTTATCGTGCTTGTAGGAGTGGCACTTATTACAGGTGCAATTCTTGCTTATGTAAATAACATAACCACCGGTCCTATCCAGGAGCAGGCAGAGAAAACCCTTACCGACGGTATAAAGAAAGTAATGGGTGGCGGCGAATTGAAGGTGGCAAGCAACGACACTATCCGTCAGATGGTAAACGGCAAGGAAGCCCTCTTTATCATCCATACCACACAGGACACCAAAGGTAATGCTCTTGGTGCGGCAGTGGAAAGTACAACAAGCGGCTTCGGCGGCGACATGAAGGTGCTTGTCGGCTTCAACCAGGAAGGCAACATTTTGGGCTATACAATACTTCAGACTGCAGAGACTCCAGGACTTGGAGCCAAGGCTGAGGGATGGTTCCAGAAAGACGGCAAGGGAAGCATCATAGGCAAGAACCCTTCAACGGACAATCTTACCGTAAGCAAGGATGGCGGTAGCGTGAATGCCATCACGGCAAGTACCATAACGAGCCGTGCATTCCTGTTGGCTGTAAACAATGCCTACAATGCCTATAAGAAAGGTGCTGATTCAAACAGTGGGGCTACAAAGGTAAACAACAACCTAACTAATAAATAATTTTGAGCGATGAATAACTTTAAGATATTATTAAATGGCATAGTAAAGGAGAATCCTACATTCGTTCTCCTTTTGGGTATGTGTCCTACATTGGCCACTACTACCTCTGCGATTAACGGTCTGTCGATGGGACTGGCTACGATGTTTGTGCTTATATGCTCAAACCTCGTAATTTCTCTCATCAAGAATCTCACACCGGATATGGTTCGTATCCCAGTGTTTGTTGTAGTAATCGCATCATTTGTAACCATCCTTCAGATGATAATGCAGGCATTCGTTCCTGCAATATATGCAACCTTGGGCTTGTACATTCCGCTTATCGTTGTAAACTGTATAATCCTTGGCCGTGCAGAGGCATTCGCTTGTAAGAACGGTCCGGTGGCAAGTATCTTCGACGGAATAGGTATGGGACTTGGTTTCTCTCTCGCTTTGACTCTGTTGGGAGCGGTTCGCGAGTTGTTTGGAGCAGGACAGATCTTCGGCATTACCCTGTTGCCGGAGACATGCAACATGCTTCTCTTCATCCTTCCTCCTGGAGCGTTCATCACTTTGGGATATCTTATTGCAATAGTAAATAAACTTAAGAAAGCGTAATCATGGAATACTTATTGATATTTATCTCAGCTATATTCGTTAACAATATAGTATTGTCACAATTCTTGGGAATATGTCCTTTCCTTGGAGTATCCCAAAAGGTCAGCACATCATTAGGTATGGGAGCAGCAGTAGCGTTTGTCCTTACGCTTGCTACTATTGTAACCTATCTCGTGCAGGAGTATGTACTTAATCCGTTCGACCTCCAGTATCTTCAGACCATAGCCTTCATCTTGGTAATTGCGGCTTTGGTTCAGATGGTAGAGATTATATTGAAGAAGGTTTCACCGGCTTTGTACCAGGCTCTCGGAATCTTCCTTCCGCTTATAACCACAAACTGTGCCGTACTTGGAGTTGCCATCCTTGTCATCCAGAAGGATTTCTCTCTTATCCAGAGTGTCGTATACGCCTTCTCCACAGCAATCGGCTTTGCTCTTGCCCTGACGGTATTTGCCGGCATTCGTGAGCAGCTTGCTTTTGTAAGCATTCCTAAGGGAATGCGTGGTATGGCGATAGTACTCGTCACAGCAGGTCTGTTGAGCCTTGCCTTCATGGGCTTCTCCGGCGTAGACGGAGGTTTGAAGACCGTATTCGGATTGTAATAGCCGGGCTATTATAGCTCTCGATATCAGGTCCGCTTACATTTTTGCATCATTCCTTTCTGGCAATATAATTCTTGTTTGCCGCTTGAAGATGCTGAAAAATGTAGGCGGACTTATTTTTTACCCATAGATACCGCTTCATAAGTCATATCCTAATGCCCTGTAACCCTATGGCTTTTGCCTCGTAACCATGCTTCTTGTCAGTCATAATCCTATGGCTTTTGTCACATAACCCTATGATTAGCCCCATATAACTCTATGTCGTGTTTCAGTCGTGGCATTATGACTTGTTTTGCATATTTGTATAGTTCTGATGTTATAAATATACATAGCCTGTGAAGCCCTTGATTTATTCTCTTTAAGAAATTCGGTAACTTTCTCATAGAAATTCGGTAACTTTCTATTTTGGGGTGTTTGGAGGGCTGTTTTACGTTATGTATATTCATTCATTTTTCTTCTTTTTTATGCATAACAGTAAGCAAGATATAAGTGGACGAGTAGACAAGATACAAGTGGACAAGATATGATAAGGCAAGCAGGTTCGCTTTTTTCATTTCTACGAATAAGTGCCGTATGTTAACCCTTGAAAATGATTGAAATTGACAAGCGGACATGCCTTTTCTTGTTTTTTTGCATAATTATATGTTCTTTTTAGAATAAAAAGCGGAAACGTTTTCGTTATTTGAATATTAGTTGCTATATTTGCATGACTTTAAAAAAAATAAGATGAAAGAAACAATCCTTGTAACTGGCGGGACTGGTTTTATTGGGTCTCATACAACGGTTGAATTGATTCAGAATGGTTATAACGTAGTAATCGTTGACAACCTCTCAAATTCAAATGCCTCCGTTGTAGATGGAATCGAGAAGATAACAGGCGTTCGTCCTGAATTCGAGAAAGTAGATTGTTGCGATTATGCGGCAATGGAAAATGTGTTTGAAAAGCATAAAGGAATAAGTGGAATTATACATTTTGCTGCAAGTAAGGCTGTAGGTGAAAGTGTTCAGAAGCCGTTGCTATATTATCGTAACAACATAAACAGTCTGATAAACCTTCTGGAACTGATGCCAAAGCATGGAGTAAAGGGAATCATCTTCTCTTCAAGCTGTACCGTCTACGGACAGCCATCGGCAGAGAACCTGCCTGTGACGGAAGAAGCCCCGATGCAGAAGGCACTCAGTCCATACGGAAACACCAAGCAGGTTAACGAGGAGATAATACAAGACTATATACACAGCGGTGCACCTATAAAGTCGATCATTCTGAGGTATTTCAATCCGATAGGCTCTCATCCTTCGGCATTGATCGGAGAATTGCCGAACGGCGTTCCTATGAACCTCATACCTTTTGTAACCCAGACGGCAATAGGCATACGTAAGGAGCTGAAGATATTCGGCAACGACTATAACACTCCAGACGGCACTTGCATTCGCGACTATATAGATATCATGGATCTTGCCAAAGCCCATGTGAAGGCGATGGAGAGAATCTTGAATGAGAATGGAACAGACCCTGTAGAAGTCTTCAATATCGGAACCGGCAATGGCTTGAGCACATTGCAGATAGTGGAAGGTTTTGAGAAGGCAACAGGCGTAAAACTGAATTGGCACTATGCTCCTCGTCGTGAGGGAGACATCGAGAAGGTGTGGGCAAATCCACATAAGGCAAACACGGTGCTCGGCTGGAAAGCCAGTGTAGATATAGAAGATACGTTACGCTCAGCATGGAAGTGGCAGCAGAAGCTTCGTGCTGATGGTATACAATAGAAAAGACATGTCTTTATGGCATGTTGTATTTGTGTTTGTGTTGTTATTATCCTCCGATGTGATATCGGGGGATAATTTTTAAAGGCAGATAAATGAACTTATTATGAATGTAGACCGAATAAAGGAAATAATAGAAAAGAGTCCGAATTTATCTACTGCACTTGGCATGCACTTCATCTCAACACCGGATGACGATATGTGTATGGCTACGATGAAGGTTGACGAAAGGAATCGTCAACCCTTTGGCTTTCTTAGCGGAGGGGCTTCTCTTGCCTTGGCGGAAAACCTTGCAGGTGTGGGGTCTTCGGCGTTGTGTCCCGGCAAGATATGCGTAGGTGTCAGCGTTAGTGGCGACCATGTGAAGGCCGTTGAGGAAGGCGACACGGTTACAGCCCTTGCCCATCTCGTAAGCAAAGGCAGGAAGCTGCACGTATGGGATGTGCAGATAAACAACTCCAACGGAGAACTGATTTCCACCGTTCATGTAACCAATTATATTATAACACCCAAAGAAAAGAAAGAGAAGAAGTGAGAAGTAATTTTGCAATATACAGGCTTCCCGGGCATGGCTTGAAATGCTGCAAGATAGAGTGTTATGACGATGAGATACTGTTTCCCGGCAGTTATGCTGAGGTTGGCAAGGTAGAAGGATTTGTCGTTGCTCCCTTCAGTATTTCATTGGCATGTCCTTTGTTTGTCTTGCCGTCAGAAAAGCCAAGCGAAACGGATGTCCGTGATTTGTATCTCCAGTCACAATCCGCTGATTTGCAGATATTAAGAACGGATGAACAAAGAGAAGCTTATACTGAGGATTTTGCAAAATTCCACGACAAGACGAAAGCGGAAGACTTCCGGAAAATCGTTTTGGCGCGTAAGTCAGTTCTTACAGCAGATAAAGCTGTTGATGAGATAAGGATATTCCACAGGCTGTGTCTCGATTATCCGAAGTCTTTTGTTTCTCTTATAAAGACCACGTTTGCCGGAACATGGATTATGGCAACTCCTGAAATCCTGCTCGAAGGCTCGTCGAAGGGACTGCATACTATGGCACTTGCCGGCACGAGACCCTGTATGTCCGATAGTCCGGAACCGGACTCTTGCGATGCTCTTCAAGGATGGGACGCAAAGAATATCAAGGAGCAGCAGCTTGTGGCGGATTATATTATGAGCAGTCTGAAGGACAGTTCTGAAGCAATGCGGGTTTCCGGTCCGTATACTATAAGGTATGGAAATATAGAACATATCAGGAGTGATTTCTATTTTAGGAAAAACTCAGACACCCGCTTGGGCAATATCGTGGCGGCGTTGCATCCCACACCGGCAGTCTGTGGCTTGCCTTCGCAGGCGGCATTAGATTTTATATTGAAGAACGAGCATGATGACCGTCAGTATTATAGTGGGTTCTGCGGTCCTTGCCATGGCGAAGGCGATTTCCATTTCTTTGTTACACTACGCTGCATGAAACTTGTCGGGCAAGAGATAGAACTCTTTGCCGGTGGAGGAATCCTGCCGGACAGCGATGAGGATGAAGAATGGAACGAAACAATGATGAAGATGCAGGCAATGAAGCATTGCATACTTGGCTGAATAAAAGAGATGTTTCATTAACAAGTGTGAAAATGTATAGTGATAAAAATATAGTAAACATACTTACGTCTTTCCTTATTGCAAAAGGTGTCAGAAAGGCTGTTGTCTGTCCTGGCTCCAGAAATGTGCCGTTGGTAAACAATATGGTTGAGGCGGAACAGATAGAGTGTTTCCCTGTAACGGACGAGCGTAGCGCCGGTTTTTATGCTTTGGGAATGTCGCTTCGTCTTGGAGAGCCGGTTGTCGTTTGCGTTACTTCCGGTTCCGCTTTGCTCAATGTCGCTCCTGCCATGGCGGAAGCTTATTACAGACATGTGCCGGTAATTCTTGTCTCTGCTGACAGACCGAAAGCATGGATAGACAGACTTGACGGACAGACCATGTGTCAGTCGGGGGCTTTGAAGAACTGTGTCAAGTCGCAAGCCGATTTGACTGAGTATGCAGATGACGACAAGCTTGCGGAGAATCTGTCCGTACTAACTCTCAACAGATGCCTGAATGAGGCGTTAGGCCAGGAGCAGGGTCCGGCGCATATTAATGTACATATTGACGAACCGCTGTTTAATTTTACAGTCAGCGCATTGCCGCATGCAAGAAGCATTGATGCGTTAGCGGCATGTAATGACGTATCAGATGATGTCCGTGGACTTATTAAAAAGTTCATTGCTGCCGACAGAAGACTTATCGTTATAGGACAGTTGCCGTATAGCAGCAGACAACTGGATATTACAATAAAACAGTTGAGGAAGTATTTCGTCATACTCAACGAACCGTTATCCTCTTCCTACTCTGTTCCTTTCGACAAGGCTCTCTTGAACTTTGACTCATCATCTTCAAACGAAAGTATAGATTTCCTGTTGACAATGGGAGAAACCGTTGTCAGCAAAACCATAAAGCAATATATACGCTCATGCCGGATAGCTGAACATTGGGAAATAAATGACGCAGGCAAAATACATGACGTTTCGTTGCAGCAGACAGGTATTCTCAGATGCTCACCATTGGTGTTTCTGACAGCTCTGCTTGATGAAGCCGCAAAGTGTAAGGCGGATGATAAGGTTGGTATGCTGCCGTTTGAAGAAGCCTGGACAAAACGTATAGACAATGTGCAGCAGGTTGTGGATGAATACGAACCTCCGTTCTCCCAGTTGTCGGCAGTGAGGAAATTAGAACTTTCGTTGGAAGATATGGAGTACGACTATGATGTACACTATGCCAACAGTATGGCGGTCAGACTGGGAACCCTTTATTCCCAGCATTATATCTGGTGTAACCGCGGAATCAACGGTATAGAGGGAAGTCTTTCCGCAGCGGCAGGCTTCTCGGTAGTGTCCGACTCAATGGTGTTCTGCGTTATAGGAGATTTGAGTTTCTTTTATGACCAGAATGCTTTATGGAACAGAAATCTGAAAGGTAATCTTCGTATTATGCTCTTGAACAATGGAGGTGGAGGGATATTCAGTAGGTTGAAAGGCTTGGATGCGCAAGGCGAAGGTCAGGATGCCATCGCAGGCTTGCATATAACCAATGCAAAAGGGATATGCGAGCAGAACGATGTGGGATATATCTCTGCCCGTTCAGAGGAGGAGTATAGAGAAGGGCTTGTACATTTCCTTACGGAAACCACCTCACGACCTATGGTAATGGAGGTGTTTACATCCGTGGCAGACGATAATGCAGCCCTTGACGGATTAAACAAAATGATTATTGAAAACAGATAAATATATGATATTATGGCAAATAGAATATGGAATAAGATTGAAGGTTTTGACTTCAAGGAGATTTTGTTTGAGGAGTGTGACGGCGTTGCGAAGATAACAATCAACCGTCCGCGATATAGAAACGCCTTTACTCCGCTTACGACACATGAGATGAGTGTCGCCTTTGCGTATTGCCGTGAAGCACAGGATATAAGTGTTGTGATACTTACAGGAGCCGGCGACAAGGCGTTCTGCTCCGGAGGTGATATGCATGTAAAGGGCAGAGGCGGATATGTAGGCACGGACGGAGTGCCTCGTCTTAATGTCCTGGATGTTCAGAAGCAGATCCGTTCCCTGCCAAAACCGGTTATTGCCATGGTTAACGGTTATGCTATTGGTGGCGGTCATGTGTTGCACCTGATGTGCGACCTTACAATAGCAAGTGAGAATGCCATCTTCGGACAGACTGGTCCTAAGGTGGGGTCTTTCGATGCAGGCTTTGGAGCATCATATCTTGCCCGTATCGTAGGACAGAAGAAGGCACGCGAGATATGGTTCCTCTGTCGTCAGTATTCCGCCTCAGAAGCAGAGAAGATGGGAATGGTAAACAAGGTTGTACCGTTCGACAAGCTCGAGGATGAGTGCATGGAGTGGGCTTATACCATGATGGAGCGTAGTCCGTTGGCTCTTAGGATGATAAAGGCTGGCCTTAATGCAGAACTTGATGGACAGGCTGGTATTCAGGAACTCGCAGGAGATGCTACAATGCTGTATTATTTCCTTGACGAAGCTCATGAGGGCGGAAAGGCATTCCTTGAGAAGCGTAAGCCTGATTTCAAGAAATATCCAAAGCTTCCTTAATTATATATTATGCTGCGTATCTCTATAGAAAAGAAGACTCTCCACTTCAAACAGCCGGCGGGAACATCAAGAGGCGTTTATACGGAAAGGGACATTTGGCTCCTGACTATGTATGACACCTGTTCTCCGGAGAATGTTGGAGTGGGGGAGTGTGCGCCTTTGCCAGACCTTAGTTGTGACGCTTCGGAAAACTACGAAATGCGGCTTAGGGAAATATGTAAGGTGGTAGAGCAGACAGGACGTATCGATGGTTCGCTTCTCTCTCCTTATCCCTCCATGCTTTTCGGCTTGGAAACGGCGTACCTGAACATGAAGAATGGCAGATATCTTTTTGATACACCGTTCTCACATGGGCGCTGTGGCATTCCTATCAACGGACTTGTATGGATGGGTACGGCGGAAGAGATGAATCTCCGTATGGAAGAAAAGATAAAGGCTGGCTTCAGTTGCGTGAAACTTAAGATTGGTGCTATTGACTTTGAGAGTGAACTGTCACTCGTGAAGAGCATCAGAAAGAGATTCTCGAAAGATGTTATAGAGCTTAGAGTAGATGCCAACGGCGGCTTCTCTCCTGCCGAGGCTATGGACAGGCTCGAAGTGCTTGCCCGGTACGACATTCATTCCATCGAGCAACCCATACGTCAGAAGCAATGGAGTGAGATGGCAAGACTGTGTTCCATGACTCCTCTTCCGATAGCTCTTGACGAGGAACTTATAGGAGTGAACATGAAGGCTATGAAGGAAGAACTGCTCTCCGTGATAAAGCCACAGTATATCGTTCTGAAACCTACGCTGCATGGTGGAATGAGAGGAACGGAGGAGTGGGTCGCTTTGGCTCGTCAGCATGGTATAGGCAGCTGGATAACGAGTGCGTTGGAGGGTAGCGTTGGTCTCAATGCCGTGGCTCAGCTAACCTCACATATTTATGGTGATGATATAGAGTTCGCTCAAGGACTCGGCACGGGAATGCTTTATACCGACAATATGCCAATGGCAACAGAGATAAGAGGAAACAAGATATGGATAAGGGAGGCATGACGCTGGATGAGTTCATGGCTGAGTGGAGCAATGATGACGATAGTGTGCTGGTGCATACAAGTGGTTCTACGGGAAAGCCCAAACCCCTTCGTGTGGAAAAGAAAAGAATGTTGGCAAGTGCCAGGACTACATGTCGCTTTCTCGGCCTGGACAGTTCTGACGTAGCCTTGCTCTGCATGCCTCTCGACTATATCGCAGGGAAGATGGTGGTGGTAAGAAGCTTGGCATGCGGCATGAGACTGATTAGTGTCGCTCCAAGTTCACATCCGTTAAGTCAGCTTGCGGAGGTTCCCACTTTCGCTGCTATGGTACCAATGCAGGTCTACTGCAGCATGCAGGATGAATCAGAGAGGCAGAAGCTGATGGGGATAAAGAATCTGATAATCGGAGGCGGAGCCATTGATCAGTCTTTGGAAGAACAGTTGCGCTCATTTCCCAATAACGTATGGAGTACTTACGGCATGACGGAAACCCTCTCGCATATAGCCCTCAGACGTATCAACGATACTGACGACAGCAAAGCTTCGGAATATTATACTCCTTTTGATGGCGTTGACGTTTCATCCCTGCCGGATGGTCGTCTGCGTATCTATGCTCCGGAGATATGCCCGGAGCCTTTAGAGACCAACGATATTGTAGAGTTCGACTCCACGGGAAAAAACTTCAAGGTGCTCGGCAGGGCAGACAACGTGATAGATACTGGAGGAATAAAGGTACAGATAGAAGAGGTGGAGAAACTGTTGCATGACGTAGTGCCTTATGATTTCGCGATAACAAGAGTGGCTGACCGGAAATACGGTGAGGCAGTGGCTATTGCCGTGGCTTTACCATCGGATAAAGGTAAGGAGTGGCAGCAGAAAGAACTTGACAGACTTAAGGAACAAGTGGATGGGAGTCTGCACAATAGGTACTATCGTCCCCGATACTATTTCCCTGTAGGGCATATACCACATACCGGTACGGGGAAAATAGCCCGTGCGGAAGTTGAAAAGTTAATAGATATTTGTCATATACATTGAAAATAATTAACTTTGCATCGTTTTTTACTTGAAAATTAAATAAAATCATATAATAATGGAATTAGCAAGCAAGTACGATCCACAAGACGTGGAATCAAAATGGTATCAATATTGGCTTGACAATAAGCTTTTCAGCAGCAAGCCGGACGGAAGAGAACCATACACAGTGGTTATTCCTCCACCAAACGTGACTGGTGTGCTCCACATGGGACACATGCTCAACAATACTATCCAGGATATTCTTGTACGCCGTGCAAGAATGGAGGGCAAGAACGCATGTTGGGTGCCTGGTACAGACCATGCTTCGATTGCTACCGAGGCAAAGGTGGTAAACAAGCTGGCACAGCAGGGAATAAAGAAGACTGACCTTACACGTGATGAGTTCCTGAAGCATGCTTGGGACTGGACACATGAGCATGGAGGCATTATTCTGAAACAGTTGCGCAAGCTTGGTGCAAGCTGCGATTGGGACCGCACTTCCTTCACGATGGATGAAACCCGTTCAAGGGCAGTCATAAAGGTTTTCTGCGACCTGTATAACAAGGGTCTCATATATCGTGGCGTGAGAATGGTAAACTGGGACCCAAAGGCTCAGACCGCTCTCTCTGACGAGGAGGTTATCTATAAGGATGAACATTCAAAGCTCTACTATCTGAAGTACAGGGTTGTGGAGAATGACGTCGAGCAGGTGGAAGAAGGTAACGTGATGCATAAGGATGAGAAAGGCTATTATGCTGTAGTTGCTACCACACGTCCTGAGACAATCATGGGTGATACGGCAATGTGTATCAACCCTAACGACCCAAAGAACACATGGCTGAGAGGCAAACACGTTATCGTTCCGCTCGTAGGAAGAGAGATTCCTGTTATAGAGGACGACTATGTTGACGTTGAGTTCGGTACAGGTTGTCTGAAGGTTACTCCTGCACACGACATCAATGACCATGCCCTCGGACTGAAACATCATCTGGAGACAATAGACATCTTCAACGACAACGGAACAATCAGCGAGGCTGCCGGCATGTATGTAGGCATGGACCGCATGGACGTTCGTGTGAAGATTGAGCAGGACCTGAAGGATGCAGGACTGATGGAGAAGGTGGAAGACTATAATAATAAGGTGGGCTTCTCTGAGAGAACAAATGTTCCTATCGAGCCGAAGCTCTCTACACAGTGGTTCCTTTCCATGCAGCATTTTGCAGACATCGCCTTGCCACCGGTAATGGATGACGACATACAGTTCTATCCTCCGAAATACAAGAATACATATCGCCATTGGTTGGAGAACATCAAGGACTGGTGTATCAGCCGACAGCTATGGTGGGGACACCGTATTCCGGCATATTATTTCCAGACAGCCGACGGCAAGCGCGACTTTGTTGTTGCAGAGAATGCTGATGAGGCTCTGAAAGCAGCACAGCAGAAGAATGCAGCATTGAAGATGGAAGACCTTGAGCAGGACAGCGACTGTCTTGACACCTGGTTCTCGTCATGGTTGTGGCCTATATCATTGTTCGACGGAATTGAACATCCTGACAATGAAGAGATAAATTATTATTATCCTACAAGCGACCTCGTGACAGGTCCGGATATCATCTTCTTCTGGGTAGCACGTATGATAATGGCAGGCTACGAATATCGTGGCAAGATGCCATTCAAGCATGTTTACTTTACGGGTATCGTTAGAGATAAGCTCGGTCGCAAGATGTCTAAGAGTCTTGGTAACTCTCCAGACCCTCTTGAACTGATTGACAAATATGGTGCCGACGGCGTTAGAATGGGAATGATGCTTTCTGCCCCAGCCGGTAACGATATTCTCTTTGATGAGTCGCTTTGCGAACAGGGTCGCAACTTCAACAACAAGATATGGAATGCCTTCCGTCTTGTAAAGGGATGGCAGGTGGCTGAAGCTGAGCAGCCAGAGGCAAACACCATTGCTGTAAGATGGTTTGAGGCAAAGCTTCGTCAGGCAAGTCTGGAGATTGATGACCTGTTCAGCAAATACAGAATCTCTGAAGCCCTGATGACGGTCTACAAGCTCTTCTGGGACGAGTTCTCAAGCTGGTATCTTGAGATGGTAAAGCCGGCTTATGGTCAGCCTATCGACAAGAAGACTTACGATGCTACTCTTGGCTTCTTCGAGAATCTGTTGAAGATGCTACATCCGTTTATGCCGTTCATCACAGAGGAGCTTTGGCAGCATATCTACGACCGCAAGGACGGAGAGTCAATCATGCGTGTGAAGCTTGAGATACCTGCTCCTACTGCTGATGATCTGAAGCTTGTTGAGGATATAGAGAATGTTAAGCAGATTGTAGCTGGTGTAAGAACAGTTCGCAACCAGAAGAATATTGCTAACAAGGACAGCTTGAAGCTTCAGACTGTTTCTGAAAACGGCTTTGCTGCATACGACTGCGTCGTTATGAAGATGGCAAACCTCAGCAGTATTGATGTCGTTGCAGAGAAAGATGCTACGGCTGCGGCATTCATGGTTGGCACATTGGAATATGCTGTTCCACTTGGTGACATGATTGACATTGCCGCTGAGATTGAAAAGCAGGAGGCACAGCTGAAACATCTTGAAGGTTTCCTTGCTGGAGTGATGAAGAAACTCTCCAACGAACGTTTCGTGGCTAATGCTCCGGAGGCTGTCGTTGCTCTTGAGAGAAAGAAGCAAAGTGATAGCGAAGAGAAGATTGCTGCACTTAAAGAAAGTATCGCTTCTCTGAAAACCAAAGCATAATTATTACTGATTATATTTTTTTTAGGGTCATTTTAGTCTGCAAATCGGACTGAAATGACCCTTATTCTTTTCAGATACTTTATTATATATATAATTTAACAATATACCTAATTCTTGTTAGTTTTCATATTGCTTCTGTTTTAAGTACTCATTTTTGATGAAAAATGTAGCTAAACTGTCAATACAAAGTTAATAAAGTATAAATGCTCTCTATGTGTGGGAGCACATAATGCCTTGACATAAATTAAGTTCGGAAATGTTTTGGTTAATTGAAAAAATATGCTAACTTTGCAATCGTTATCCTGAAAACAATCTTTTTACCTTAAAAGACTAATACCTATTGAAAATAAAAGCGGTAATCTGTGAAGACAACCGCTTGTTTTTTTTATATACTCCATATCTTTTTTATATGTTTTCAAATCCTTTATAATATGTTTTCATGAAATATCCTATATGTTTCCTAATTCTATTTAATATGTTTTCATGAATTATCTTATATGTTTTCAAATCATATTTAATATGGTTTCACAACTTTTCCTATACGTTTTCAAATATGTATTTTTCAATATCCCTTCCTCTGTTTTATTAGGATGTATATTATTACCGGCGCACCGATAAGTGGCGTTACGGCGTTAAGAGGAATAACGGTTCCGTTGGAAGGTACAGTACAAATCATATTGCATATAAGTGCAATTGCTGCACCCATCAGAATAGTGCATGGCATTAGCTGCTGATGGTTGTCCGTGTCAAGAATCATTCTTGTGATGTGTGGCACGGCAAGACCGATGAACGATACCGGTCCGCAATAAGCTGTAGTTACAGCAGTCTGTATGCCTGTCAGTAGCAGCAGCCACACTCTTACACGCTTTGTGTTGAATCCGAGGTTCTCTGCATATTTCTCTCCCAAGAGCAATGCGTTGAGAGGTTTTATCAAAAGTAGGGATGCCATTACACACATTATTGTCAATGATGCGAAAACAGGCATGTGGCGCATGGATACGCTGCTGAAGTTTCCCATGCCCCACATTACGTATGATGTCACTCCTTGCTCCGTGGCAAAGAAATTCAGCAGCGATATGGCCGAGGAAGACAGATAGCCTATCATTATTCCTATGATGAGCAGTACTACGTTGCTGTGTATTATTCTTGCAAAGAGCAGCAGTATGGCAATAATTATTGTTGCTCCGAGGAATGCTCCTATGATGATTGCCATAAATCCGTTTATGGTAAGTATGTCTGTCGTTATGCTACCGTTCAGCAGTAGTATTACGATTGCCACGCCTAAACTTGCTCCGCTGTTTATTCCGAAAATGGATGGACCGGCGAGAGGGTTGTTGAATGCCGTCTGTAACATCAGTCCGCATACTGCCAATGATGCCCCACAGAGTGTTGCCGTGGCAGCTTGTGGCAGTCTTGACTCCATTATTATATATCTCCAGGTGGCTTTCTCTCCGTCCTCACCCTGCAGGATGTTTATCACGGAATCCAGCGGGATATGGATAGCCCCTGTAGCTATGTTTGCCATGAACAACACGGTTATCAAGGCAAGCATGGCAACGATATATAGTAGCGTCTTGTTGTTTGTTTGGCATTTGTCTTTAAGCATACTCAGTTGAGTTTCTTGAAATATTTCGTTTTTCCCAGTTCCTTCTTGTCGGGGTTTACTATTATTATGAAGTCTCTCAGCAGCAGGTCGGGTCTGAACGGTATGTCTTCGAAGAAGGTAGAGGCTGCGGTGTTGCATCCGTATACGTTCTTCTCTTTCAGAGCTTTGATCATCGGGTAAACCGTATTCTCCTTTTCCAGTTCATCAAGCGTCAGAGGTGTCTTGTCAGCCTTGTAGTATCGCATCACCCAGATGTCAGCATCAGCGTTGTTGTCGAGAATCTTTTCCGGCGACAGCTGCAGACTGCCAGCTTCGTTATTGGTAGAGTAGGCGTATTTCATTCCTGCGTCTTTCAGCTCTTGTGCCATGGTGCTCTTTCCGCCAGGCACGTACCATACTCCGTTTTCAATCTTGTCCATCAGTACGGTAGGGTGGTTCGTTGACTTTGCAGCGATTTCCGTCAGTCTCTTGTATTGCTTCTCTGTAGTGTCGAAAATCTTTTTTGCCTGTTTCTCTGCTCCGAACAATATGCCGTAGAACTTTATCCATTCCGCTCTTCCCAGTGCAGTAGGTTCCATATAGTCGGCAAGTTCTATTATTGGAATGCCTATGCTTTCTACCTTTCCGTACCCGCCTGTATTGTTCATCGGCGAAAGGAATATGGCGTCAGGACTTAGGGTTATTATCTTCTCTATGTTGGGAGCCATGGAGCTGCCGCAGTCCTGCGTCTTGTTTTCAGAGCAACGCTTCTTTATCCACGGCGAGTTCATGTATTGCAAGTCGCAGATACCTCCAACGCAATGTTCCTTTCCCAGCATCTTTGCCAGTTCGCAGTGTACGGATGTTGATATGAGACAGTTTTCCAAAGGCACCTTTAGCGTAGTCATATCGTCAGCTTGTGGAGCGCCCTTTGCAACGACAAGTCTGTATCTGTGAAGGATTTCCCCTTGTTTCCATGGGTTAAGCATGGTCACATCGTAGTGTGTTGTGTATTTCACGATGATGATGTTCTTTGCATATTCCAGATGCAAAGTGTCCCCTCCTTCATCGTTTGTGCGTACAGAACTCTGTCTGTTGCAAGAAGCAATGAAGAAAGGGACAATTATAGATATCAGATATATTATCCTTTTCATTTCTTTTTGGGGGTGTGGATTAATAGTCGTCGTCGTCGGCTACATCTTCTGCCTGCAGGGACAGTTCCTCAGGATCCTCTTCGATTGTGGTGCGATAACTCTCTTCAGTGAGCTTGTCGTCATCGAAATCGTCGTCGTCGTCGTCATCGTATTTGTCGATATCGTCTGGCAAGTCCTCGTCATCCTCGTCCTCGTCGTCGCGTGTCTTCTTTCTCTCGTCGTCAAGATCGAGATGAGGCTTCTCTTCGAGCGGCTTCACTTTGGCGAAGATAGCTTCTGTCCATCCTCCCTTAGGTATTTCCAATACGTCGAATCCGTCTTCGACCTTCTTCTCGTACATGCCGCCTTTCTTGTGCAGACGTTCCTTCGGCAGGGTAGTTGTGCTGATGTCGAATCCGCTCTGTATAATGTCCTGTATGCTTTGAGAGAGCGAGTCCCATCCGCCTCCGAAGTTTCTTTCTATCACCTCCATGAGCTTTGCTGCCGAGATATGGCGTATGTTCTCGTATGTGAGGTCGGTAACGCGCATAATGGTCTTCTTCTTTATTGCATACTTCACGGATGTTTTCTCGTCCAGCTTTATTGTAGCCACCTTGAAGTCTCTTGCCTCGTATTTCTTTATAACCTCAGGACGGTCAATCTTCACCTGCTCTATCTCGAATGCGCTGCGCATGATATCGATATAGTGTTTGAAGTTATCCGCCAAGTCAGCGTCTTTTTCAGCAGCTTCCAACATTCTGAAAACATCATTTTCCTGTATGTCCCAGACGTTGCTCTTGTTCAAAGTCTTTAATGTAAGTGCTTTTTTACCTGTTTCTTTCATATTAAACTTATAATACTATTTTTTGGTTATTCTTTTATTTGTTCTTTTGAATGCTAAAGTTGTCCCTGTCGTCGAGTACGGGGAATTTCTTTCTGAACCGTTGTAGTTCCTCCATGCAAAGGTTTGCTGTTGCGGCTTTTGTATCGTTGCCACATTCCGCCATCACCTTTCCGTAAGGCGATATTATGGCGCTTCCGCCGGAGTATTCGCAGTTTGGGTCTGTTCCTGTTCGGTTCACTCCTATTGCGAAGCATTGGTTTTCCAGTGCCCTTGCTTTAAGCAGAGCGTCCCATACTGCAAGCCGGGGTGTAGGCCAGTTCGCCACGTATATCACGGCATCATAGTCGTTGCTGTTGCGGCTCCATACGGGGAAGCGCAGATCATAGCAAATCATCAGCATGAATCTGACTCCCTTGTATTCCACTATGGTGCGCTCGTCTCCTGCCGTATAGTGTGCATTCTCTCCCCCCATGCTGAAGAGATGGTGCTTGTCGTAGTGTCTGTATGTGCCGTCGGGGAATACAAAAAACAGTCTGTTCACATACTGTCCCTCACATGTTCTTATGGCAAGGCTTCCGCAGATGGCGGCTTTTTTCCTCGCAGCCATATCCTTCATCCATGCCAATGAGCCGCTTTTGCCGCTTGCCTCCTCGTCTTCTGCTATTCCGTGAGGTTGAGTGGCAAAGCCCGTGCTCCACATTTCCGGCAGAATATACATGTCGGAATCCTGTGCTTGACTTATCATTTCTTCTGCATTTCTTTGGTTGTCAGAAGGTTCAGCCCACGTGATATTTGTCTGGAGCAATGTGACTTTCATATTCCTTTGCTTTATACCCATTGTTATGTTGTGCAAAAGTAATACATTATCTTTTATCAGCAAGTTTTTAGAAGTATATTTTTTGTCTGTATGCAATATATTTCATAATTTTGCATGTATGAGTCAACCATTAGCAGAAAGAATGAGACCGAAAACTCTCGATGAGTATATTGGTCAGAAGCATCTTGTAGGCAAGAATGCCGTACTTCGCAATATGATAGAAGCTGGCAGAGTGACCTCTTTTATCTTATGGGGTCCTCCGGGAGTGGGCAAGACCACCTTGGCGCAGATTGTGGCAAGTCAGCTGAACACACCCTTCTATACGCTCAGCGCTGTGACGAGCGGAGTGAAGGACGTGAGGGATGTTATTGAGAAGGCGCGCGGCGGAAGGTTTTTCAATGAGAACAATCCCATACTCTTCATTGACGAGATTCATCGTTTCAGCAAGAGCCAGCAGGACTCTTTGCTCGGTGCGGTGGAGAAAGGTGTTGTCACGCTTATCGGTGCCACCACGGAGAATCCTTCCTTCGAAGTGATACGTCCTCTGCTTTCACGTTGTCAGCTCTATGTGTTGAAGCCCCTTGAGGAGGATGACCTCACGGAGCTGATGGAGCGTGCGATACATAATGATGTGGAACTGAAGAAGCGCAATATCATTGTGAAGGAGAAGGCGGCAATATTGCGATATAGTGGTGGCGACGCCCGCAAGCTGCTTAATATCCTGGAACTCGTGGTGGAGTCAAGTTCCGCTGAGGAGGTGGTTATTACAGACGGTAGGGTGGTGGAATGCTTGCAACAGAACCCTATGGCATACGACAAGGGTGGCGAGATGCACTATGATATTATCTCGGCATTCATAAAGAGCATCAGAGGTTCCGACCCCGATGCAGCTCTCTATTGGCTCGCAAGGATGATAGAGGGTGGTGAAGACCCGTCGTTCATAGCGCGTCGCCTTGTGATAAGTGCTTCTGAGGACGTGGGGCTCGCCAATCCCAATGCCTTGCTCCTTGCCAATGCCGCCTTTGATGCCGTGATGAAGATTGGCTGGCCCGAAGGACGAATTCCTCTTGCTGAGGCTACGGTATATCTTGCCACTTCTCCGAAGAGCAACTCTGCCTACAACGGAATTAACAAGGCTCTGGAGATTGTGAGGGCTACGGGCAACCTGCCTGTTCCTCTTCATCTACGCAATGCTCCCACGAAGCTGATGGCAGACCTCGGCTATGCTGCCGAATACAAATATTCGCATGACTATCCAAACCATTTTGTCCGTCAGCAGTTTATGCCGGACAAACTGAAGGACCAGCGCATCTGGGAGGCACAGCATTTTCCTAATGAGGAGAAACTATACCGACAGATGGTGGAATGTTGGGGCGAGAGATTCAAGGAAAAGTAAATTATGTATTGATAATTCCATTTCTCAGGTTGTCTTCTATCCATTTAAAGACAGCCTGAGAAATGTTGTTCTTGTCCAGTTTCCTATATAGCTTTTCCAGTACTCTCCCGTAAGTACTGCAGTATACTTTTTTATGATTTTACCCCTTTTTACCCCACTTTTTACATCTCATTTACGTTATTTTCCGGTTGTTTTATTTGCCTTAATGCTATTTTTAGCTAAATTTGTTGCATGTAAAACAATAAAATCAACAAATATGAAGAAAAACATTAACTCTAAACACATCGGCAGTATGGTTGTCTATACCCTGCTCTCGTTATTTTTGTGCATGGCTGGCGTGGGCAACGCATCAGCCGCAGAACCACTCAACCCAGTTGTTATAATCGACAAAACGTCCTATACAAGCAGTGGCACGGAGGTGACGCTTAGGTTATGGATGTTCAACTGGAAATACAGGCTTGCATACAAAGATTTCGACGCCCGTTTTACTGGCGATGTGTATCTCTGCATCGATAATAAAGAGGTGGGTAAACTTAACGACATGTGGATAGATATATCTGATGCAATATACTTTGAACTTAAAGACAGACCTGGTACTTTCGACAAGGCTTCGGATATTAATATTGATGGCACAAACGTAGGCACGGCACAATTCCAAGATCTTAAGAGTGGACAGACATGCCCATACAACAGCAATACGACAGAATATTCATGGTATACCGTCGACCTTAAGCTCTCCTTTAACAAGTCATTCTCCTATTATGGCCATAAGATTACTGTGAAGGGCAAATGGCAAGAAAGAAGCAGCGGTTCTAAAAAGGACGTGGCTCTCGACAACGACATCAACGGCTTCGTTCGTCCTATCAATTTGAAGGTGGAGCCTTCTGGCGACAACATGGTGTTCACGTGGGAGAAGCAAGGCTATAATTCGTTGGCATCTACCGACGGCAAGTGGGTGGTATACAAGCGCGAAGGCGACAAAAATGTCAAGCTGGGCGAGGTGGCTGCAAATGAGCAATCACTCAGCATTGAGAAGAAGCAGTACAGCTGCTCGAAAGATTACATTATGACATTCCTCCTCAATGTATGTGAGGGGGAAGAGACTGTTTGCGGCCTTACCACTACGTTTACTGCCACTGGACATCAGATTAACGATTATGATATATGTCAAATATGTGGGCATAGTCTCTTCCGTTACCAAACATCCGATGGCAATACGGTGGATATATCTAACAAAGATTTTGGTGCCAAGGTAGTGGCGCATAAGGTTGTTGATGGTAAGTGCGTGATAGAGTTTGACGCTCCGATTACGAAAATTCCTGCATATGCATTCTATAATTGTAAAAAACTTACAGGAAACCTTGTCATACCTAATTCAGTAACAGAGATTGGAAATTCGGCTTTCTATAAATGTTCTGGATTCACGGGAGATTTGACAATACCAAACTCTGTAAAAACTATTGGAGAGTCGGCTTTCTATAAATGTTCTGGATTCACGGGAGATTTGTCATTACCAAAATCATTGAAAGAAGTTGGTTATCAATCTTTTGGAAGCTGTAATAAAATTCAAGCTATCAATCTCCAGTCGTTGCCTACAGGGATAAGTTATCTAACGAATAAGATGAAGACAGTAAGTCTTAGCGACGACTCATATATTAGCGACAATGTAACCGGCACAGTTAATGCTATATTATCCTACACTCGCCAGATGTCGAACAAGTGGGGCACACTCGTGTTGCCTTACCCCTTGACGCTGACTGGCAATGAGTCTTACCGCCTCTATGCCATCGACAAAATGACTGACAAGGAGCTTGTATTAAAACAACTTGATGGAAAAGTGACTGCCGGAACTCCATGCGTGGTAAAGCGAAACGGAGAGCAAGAGCAGGAGGAAATGACCTTTACAGCAAATAACGCTACATTAAACATGACGATACAGCCGATTCCTGTAAACGGACTGAAGTTCCAAGGCACATACCAGGCACAGGAAGTTAACAACGGATACATCATCCGCAACGACCACTTATGGGATGTGGCAAAGCTGTTAGAGGTTTCGCAAGGGACAGAGGTAAAGGTTGGTCCGTTCCGCTCATGGCTCGACGGCACAACAACAAACGGTGCAGCAAAGCTCTCCATCCGAGTGGATGATTCCGCAACCGGCATCGACAACCCTATCTCGTCTCTCAATGCTGACGATGTGGAATACTACGACCTGAACGGCAGACGACTTACCGCTCCGCAGCAAGGAATAAACATCATGAAGCGTGGCAACAAGACAATGAAAGTCATCATCAAATAAAAAACCTACACATCTAATATATTAACCCCAAAAGAACAAAAAAATGAAAAAGAAGAAATATACAAAACCGCAAATCAGCGTATTCCAAATTGAATCACAGGCTATACTTGCACCCGCTTCCGAAATAGGAATACAAGCAGCACAGCCTAAATTATACAACGAGGAAGATGTGAAAAGTATGTGGGATAGATCTGACAGTAAGACTATTTGGTCAGACTAAGATGAAATCAAGTGACGAGTAGACAAGGAGTCTGCTCGTCACTTGTCTACTCGTCAACCGTCTACTATCAGCATGTCAAAGACATGCGAAACAGCAAAGCTATATATACCTTACTAATGTTTCGGATGTAAGCTCTACACGCCCTGAAAGGGCAGAAGCTCTTAGCCCAGGGCATCGCCCTGGGTAATTACGGACACAAACTTGTCGCCCTGTAAGG
>ENA-ORNT01000230-ORNT01000230.1-human-gut-metagenome-genome-assembly--contig:-NODE-230-length-41567-cov-11.170095_pt1 | contig 41567 bp, 34 predicted proteins | sample MGYA00242120_ERZ509032 | MGnify/ENA primary metagenome ERZ509032 (study PRJEB26280, sample SAMEA2338729) | human gut metagenome | biome: human gut; feature: human-associated habitat; material: faeces...
GTGCTCAAGCCGAGAAGCGCCCCCATCGCTCAATCGGTGCCCTTTTCATGGGCGATAGAGTAATATGGGTGGTGTACTTCTTTTTGTGCATTATATCACTTATTGAAGTGTATAGTGCAGCCAGTACGTTGGCCTATAAGAGTGGTCGCTTTTGGGACCCTTTGGTCAAGCAAGCCCTATTCTTAGCAGCAGGCACATTGGTGGCCTTAGTTATCCACCGCATACCCTGCCGAATGTTTAAGGCACTTCCCATATTGTGTTGGCCACTTTCGTTGTTGCTATTGAGTATCACATTAATGGGAGGTAGCACCAACGGCGCTTCCCGTTGGATAGATTGGGGTTTTGTACAGTTTCAGCCCTCAGAGATAGCTAAGGGTTCGGTAGTGTTGTCCGTTGCACTTATACTTTCGCGTTTGCAACGTGAGGGAGGGGCAGACCGTAGAGCTTTCAAAATTATTATGATTGTACTCGGGCTTCCTTTGCTACTTATTGTAACTGAAAATCTTTCAACGGCAGGCTTGCTCTTTGGCGTAGTGTTTATTATGATGTTTATAGGTCGTGTGCCGCTTACGCAATTGGGTAAACTTTTGGGTGTAATAGCGCTTATCGGCACAGTCGTGGGGGTGCTTACCTTCTTTTCGACCGACGTGCCAGGTTTGCACCGTTTAGAAACGTGGAAGCATCGTGTCGAAACGCACATATCAGGCGATGAAAATAGTCGTGATGACGACCCTGCCACCTACGATATAGACAAAGGAGCACAAGTGGCGCATGCCAATATAGCTATAGCATCGAGCAATGGTATAGGTCGTATGCCAGGCAACTCCGTGCAACGTGACTTCTTGAGTCAAGCCTTCTCCGACTTCATCTTTGCGGTGATAATAGAGGAGATGGGGTTATGGGGCGCGGCCATTGTGGTCTTCCTATACATAATACTCCTCTTCCGAGCGGGGCGCATCGCGAGTCGATGTGAACGTAATTTCCCTGCTTTCTTAATTATGGGCTTAACCTTACTGCTCGTTTCGCAGGCGATACTCAATATGATGGTGGCCGTAGGTTTGTTCCCTGTGACGGGGCAGCCTTTACCCCTCATAAGCCGTGGTGGTACATCAACGCTTATTAACTGTGCTTATATTGGCATGATACTCAGTGTGAGTCGTTATGCTAAGCAAACGGCTCACCCTGTTCATACGCAGTTCGATGGTCCTATGACTGATATCAAACATACGGAAGAACGACGGAAGGTAAAACGCTAAACTGCAATTTATCGTTTACAAAGACAGAGAATGCATTATCAATAGTTGATAATGCATTCTCTGTCTTTTTGTTTTTAATTTTGGTCGTAAGCGTGCTTAGGATAGTCAACGGTGTAGTGAAGACCGCGGCTCTCTTTGCGTTCAAGCGCTTGACGCGTGATGAGATAGCCCACGTTGATCATGTTGCGAAGTTCGCAAATGTCGCGTGTCGCCTTCACCTTCTTGTAGAGCTCTTCCGTCTCCTCGTACAAGAGGTCGAGACGCGTCCAAGCACGTTTCAGACGAAGGTCAGAACGTACAATGCCTACGTAAGCTGACATCACCTGTTCTACTTCTTTGACATCTTGAGCGATGAGCACCTTCTCTTCGTTCGTAAGCGTACCCTTATCGTTCCATTCAGGCACCTTGTCATTGAATGTGTACTTGTCAATATTCTCGATAGAGTGCTTAGCAGCAGCGTCGGCATAGACCACAGCCTCGATGAGAGAGTTGCTCGCCAAACGGTTGCCACCATGCAGTCCAGTGCATGAACATTCACCCACGGCATACAAGCGGTTGATAGATGAACAAGCGTTTAAGTCGACCTTGATACCCCCACAAAGGTAGTGGGCACAAGGTACAACGGGAATGTATTGCTTTGTAATGTCAATGCCAATAGAAAGACACTTTTGGTAGATGTTGGGGAAGTGGTGCTTCGTCTCCTCAGGGTCTTTGTGGGTTACGTCCAAGCAAACGTGGTCAAGACCATGAATTTTCATTTCCTTATCAATGGCACGTGCTACGATGTCGCGTGGCGCGAGTGAAAGACGTTTGTCGTACTTCTGCATAAACTCCTCGCCATTGGGTAAACGGAGAATACCGCCATAACCGCGCATGGCCTCGGTGATGAGGTAAGCAGGGTGCTTCTCGCGTGGATTATAAAGGGCCGTGGGGTGGAATTGTATGAACTCCATGCCTTCAACGGTAGCTTTAGCACGGTAGGCCATAGCGATGCCGTCGCCTGTGGCAATCTCAGGGTTCGTTGTCGTGGCATATACGGCACCACAACCGCCTGTGCAGAGTACGGTGACACGTGATAGGAAGGTGTCAATTTTCTGTGTGTCGGGGTCGAGTACGTAAGCACCATAGCATTCAATGTCGGGCGTGCGGCGTGTTACCTCAATGCCCAAGTGGTGTTGCGTTATGATCTCAACGGCGAAGTGATTTTCAAGTACCGTGATGTTGGGGTCGCGACGCACGGCTTCAATCAGTCCGCGCTGAATCTCGAAACCTGTATCGTCAGCATGATGTAAGATGCGGAACTCAGAGTGGCCACCTTCGCGATGAAGGTCGAAAGTGCCGTCTTCCTTCTTATCAAAGTTTACACCCCACTTAACCATGCGCTCAATGCCTGCGGGTGCATTTTTTACTACTTGTTCAACAGCACGAGGATCGGATATGTAGTCGCCTGCTATCATCGTATCTTTGATGTGCTTCTCAAAGTTGTCAATCTTCAAGTTCGTCACAGAAGCTACACCGCCTTGAGCTTTGGCCGTGTTAGCCTCTTCGATTGAAGTTTTGCAGACGAGGGCCACCTTACCTTTGCCCGAGGCGGCCACCTGGAGGGCGTAACTCATTCCAGCAACGCCAGAACCAATTACTAAAAAGTCGAATTTGCGTATCATCGGTATGTTCGCTAATTTGCCGCGAAATTACAAAATGTTCATTGAAAATAAAAGGCAACTAAATGGAAATACGTATATTTGCATATAATTCAAACGTTTTGTTAGTTATGGCTACGCTTACTCTCGATCGCAATGAGGCGATAAAAACGGACTTCATCAACCTAATAAATAGTGCTACCGATATGGGTGCACTCGAAAAACTTTACAAACAGGCTAAGAAGGCTTTGTCTGCATCTACTACTACTAAAGTTCAGGAAGAGGACGGAGATAGCAAGGAGTATATCCTTGCTGGACTTGCTGAGGCTTGTAGAGAAATGAAGTTGGCAAGACAAGGTAAATTAAAAGGACGACCCGCAAGAGAATTACTCAATGAATTATAATATAATTACTTATAGGAAATTTGATAAAGAACTTAAGCGTTTGGCAAAACGCTATAAGTCTCTTAAGAAGGATTATGCAGATTTCCTTAATGATCTTGAACGTAATCCTATTGCAGGAGTCACACTGTCGAATGGTTGTCATAAAATTAGAATGAAAATTAGTTCTAAACAGAAAGGCAAAAGTGGTGGTGCTCGTGTTATAACTTGTATTGTTGATATTGACGAAAATACAAGAGAAGTAGGTCTGCACTACATTTATGACAAATCGGAGCGTGAAAGCATCTCTGATAAAGAACTAAACGAGATAATAAAGTCAAATTTTTCTTTGTAAAAAATAGGCTGCGGCTCAACAAAACGTTCAAGTAAACTTGATGTCTTGCTTATTTTTGTAGTAAATCACCCCCATTCAGCGTCAAATCTAAAAGAAATAATAACTCAATCATTATACAATGAACAAAATCAAAGCACTTTTACTGTTGCTGGTGGCATTCATCGCATTGCCTACCTTAGCACAGCAGTTGCCCACGTTGCCTGTTGATAAGGACGTGCGCATTGGTAAGTTGCCCAACGGATTGACCTATTATATCCGTCATAACAACTTGCCCGAAAATCGTGCCAACTTTTACATCGCACAAAAGGTTGGTGCCGTGCAGGAAGAGGAAAGCCAACGCGGCTTGGCTCACTTCTTGGAACACATGTGTTTTAATGGTACAAACAACTTCCCTGGCGATGCTCTTACTAAGTTTTGTGAGCGCATTGGTGTAAAGTTTGGCCAAAACCTCAATGCTTATACCTCTACGGACGAGACAGTATACAACATTGACGATGTGCCTGTAACCGAAAGCAACGTTGACTCTTGCTTGCTCATTCTCCACGACTGGGCCGATGGCTTGACGCTTGATCCTAAAGAGATTGACAAAGAGCGTGGCGTAATCCACGAAGAGTGGCGTATGCGCTCAAGTGCCTCACAGCGCATCTTCGAGCGCAATTTGGCTACGCTTTATCCCAACTCTCGTTATGGCCACCGTTTCCCTATCGGCTTGATGAGCGTAGTTGACAACTTTAAGCCCAAAGAGTTGCGCGACTACTATGAGAAGTGGTATCGTCCCGACTTGCAAGGCATTATTATCGTAGGCGACATTGACGTTGATGAGGTAGAGGCTAAGATTAAGAAATTCTTCTCACCCATTGTAATGCCTGAGAATGCTGCGAAGTATGAACACTATCCTGTGCCCGACAATGTAGAGCCTATCTACGTTATCGATAAGGATAAGGAGCAGAGCCAAGCTTACATTCAAGTAATGTTTAAGCACGATCCCCTTGTGCCCGAAGAGTACAAGAATACGACAGCCTACCTCACCGTACAATTGATGAAGACTGTAGCCAGCAGTGCTTTCAACGCACGCTTGAGCGAGGCTGCACAGAAGCCTGACTGCCCCTTTGTTTATGCTGGAGCAGAAGACGGTAACTACATCATCTCAAAGACGAAAGATGCTTATAACGTAATCATCGTGCCCAAACCTGGTCAAGATAAGGAAGCACTTGAGGCTGTTATGAAGGAGATCAAGCGCGTCGATGAGTTCGGCTTCACAGGTACTGAAATCAATCGTGCCAGCGAAGAGTTTATGAGTGGCATCGAAACGATCTACAACAATCGCGACAAGCAGAAGAATAGCTTCTACGTTCCCCAGTACGTTCGCCACTTCCTCGAGAATGATCCTATCCCCTCAATTGAGGACGAGTATAACACTTATAAGATGATGACGCAGCAGATGAACCAAATGCAGATGTTGGCTCCTGCTTCTTCAGAACTCTTTAAGGAACTCACTGCACGTACTGATACAAACTTCGTGTGCATGGCTATGTATCCTGAAAAGGAGGGCGTAACCATTCCTACGGTCGACCAATTCAAGCAAGCTATTGCTGCTGCTAAGGCTGCTAAGGTAGAGGCTTACGTTGACAATGTAAAGAACGAACCACTCGTTCCTACTCTCCCCAAGAAGGGTAAAATCGTAAAGGAAACACCTGCAGAGTTTGGTTACACTTGCTGGACTTTATCAAATGGCGCTCGCGTATTCTTTAAGAAAACTGACTACAACGACTCTGAGGTACAATTCATAGCTAGCAGCTTCGGCGGTCAGAATGCAATCATTACAAAGGATATTGTCAATACAAAGTTGATGTCTCAGGTAATGAACTCTATCGGTGTGGGCAACTTTAATAGCACTGAGTTGCAGAAGAAATTGGCTGGTAAGCAAGTAGGCTGTGGTGTTGACTTGGATAATACAACAGAGAATATCTCTGGTACTTCAACTCCTAAGGACTTGCGTACACTCTTTGAGCTTATCTACCTCCGTTTCCAAGCTCCTTGCAACGATGTTGACGGTTATAACAATACAATCACCATGTTGCGCACAAGCCTTGAAAATGCTGAAAAGCAACCTATGAAGGCTTACTCAGACTCTTTGCAGGCTACGCTTTATGGTCATAATCCCTTGCGCGCTTCGCTCAAGTTGGCTGACCTCAACAAGGCAAACTTCGAAACAATTAAGAAGTTGTACAGCGAGCGCTTCAATGCAGCTGGTGACTTTGACTTCTTCTTCACTGGTGCACTCAATGTTGACTCTCTCCGTGAGTTTACTGAACAATACATTGCTCCGCTCAAGGGCGTAAAGAAGCGCGAACATTACATCGACCTCAAAGTTGAACCCGTACAAGGTGTGGTTAACAACCACTTCTTCCGTCAAATGGAAACACCTCAGGCCATAGTTGTTCAGATTTATTCAGGTAAGAATCCTTACACAATGAAGGAAGCTGCTGTGGTTAACGCTCTCGGTGCCGTACTTACGCAACGTTATCTCAAGAGCATTCGTGAGGACGCTGGTATTGCTTACAGTGTGGGTACTGACGGCTCTGCCTCTTATGGTGTGAACGATCGTTATTCACTCGTAACTCAATGTCCTGTAAAGCCTGCTCAGCTTGACTCTGCTCTCTTGCTTATGAAGCAAGGCATTGAAGATATTGCAAAGAATGGTGTAACGGCTGACGAACTTGAGAAGGTGCTCGCCTTTGAGTTGAAGGATTATGCCGACAACCAAAAGAAGAATGGTTATTGGATGAACCTTATCACTGAGAAGGTAGTTTGGAACAAAGACCTCCGCACTAACTATGAGGCTACACTCAAGAGCATTACTTCAAAGGATATTCAAGACTTTGTTAACAACGTAGTGCTCAAGCAAAACAACTGCATCACCGTCTCTATGCGTCCTACTGACATGACCGAAAAGGATGGTGTGAAGTAATATCACTTCCTAACATTATACACATCTTAATATTAGCCATGCTTACTCAAAAGGTAAGCGTGGCTTTTTTTGATTTAATTTAATGGGGCCTCTCTCCCTAACCTCTTCCCCGACTAGGGGAGGGGTTGGGGAGAGAGGCCCCATTAAATTGCAATTTGAAAGCCTAACATGAATTAATACTGATGATAATGATAGCTCGTTTTATCAAATTAATAGATAAATGATATAAAAATCATTATTTTTAATGATATATTCCTTAAAATTAGAGTATATTTTTGCAAGATAGTTCTAATAATACTTGAAAATATGCTATCAACCTTTCTAAATATTATATGCTACTCCATAGGAAGTTTGTTATGGGGGGTAGTAATCGGTGCTATTTGTATGGCACTCTTCTTCTTGCTTATTAAAGGTTGGTGGAAAGATGCTGTGATGTCATTGTCAACCTACATTGTAGGAGGCATCTTGGGCATACTCTTGATGTTTCAGTGTACTTTGATATGTGGCTCACTCGCTATTATGCACAAAGCCAATCAGTTTGAGGCCTTGGCCACTGAGGCTGTTGAGCAAATGGTAACGAGTGGAAAAGCTACACTCAACGAGATAGTAGATCAGGCAGAAACGCAAGAAGTGATGAACGAAATAGTACGCAATCACCCTATACTCGGTAATTATTGTAAAGGTGCTGACTTTTCGGGACACTCGTTGGTAGAACTCCCGAAGGCAATGACTGCGGAACTAAATAATTATTTAACGAAGTATATCATCAGACGTTTGTTGTGGGCTTTAGCCTTCGTCGTAGTGGCCGCCGTTATCGCCAATTATACCATTTCGAAGGGAAATGGAACGAGCAGACGTCGAGAGATAGGCAGACGAGGGCAGGACTGCAGTCGCCAGCGCGACCGAAGTATTTCACGACCCAATATGCGTCGCAATAGATACAGACAGTAGTGGAGAGGAAAAGAGAACGGAGTAATCATAAATCTAAAAATACAAACTATATGATCGAAACCTATTGCAATAGCAATCACATTCTTGTTGGATTGGGCGGTACAGGTGGTAAGATATTACGCGAGTTTAAAATGCGTATGTTTGAGGAGTTCCCTGATGCCGAACAACGCAAAAAGCAGCCTGTAGCATTGCTCTACGTCGATTCAACCGACGAGATGATGCCACAAGGAGGTCGTGCCAGAGCTGACTTCCGCGTTTTGGGTCAAGATGCGTCTTTCACCAACAATGAATTTCTCAATATCAAGGCTATCGACGTACCAGCCATACTCGATCATATAGACAATTATCCTTCGGTTAAAGGCATTGTCAATAACGTAAGTGCTGTGCGTTCAGCTATTGGTGCATTAGGCAAGGCTGCTGGACAAAAGCGTCGTGCGGGGCGTTTGCTCTTTGCAGCCAATGCTATAGGCTATGTAAATAGCTTGAACGATGCCTATAGTAGAGTAACGGCTATATCAGGCGATGCGAGCAAAACGCACATTCATATATTTGCGGGTTTAGCTGGTGGAACGGGTTCAGGCTCGGTAATTGATGTGATTACACAAAGCCGAAAGGCCTTCCCCGATGCGATAATTCACGTTTTTGCCATGATCCCAGAGCGAAACTTGCCAAAGGCAGATATGGATCAAGGACGTTATTATCAGAATGGTTATGCTGCTGTAAACGAACTGAATGCCCTTCAATCTGGTAGATGGAAGCCACAGGACGTTACGGGCTATGGCGAAGCTGACTGCTTTAATGATAAAGTAAAGGGTGTAGCTGATGGTGTAACTATTTATAGCAATGTCAATGAGAATGGGGTGACGGTTAATTCGCTTACGGAGTTGCCCAAGATTGTCAGTGACTACGTGTTCGCTCGTGTGTTCTTCGTTAAGGAAGATGACAAAATTAACGAGGACTTTATCCGCGCTTACAACTACGAAAACATGGACGATTTTGCTTATGAGTATGACGAGAATGGACAACCCGACCCCAAGACAGGTGCTATTCCCATTGCTCGTACAAAGAAGGTAAATTCGTTTGGTATCAAGCGTGTGATGTATCCCGAACTCCGCGTCCTGAAACATATTACTTATACTGTAGGCGAGAGTGTACTCTACCAGTTCAAATATAACAATTGGCGCGAAAATCAAGGTTATGCTAACGAAGAGCGCAATCGCGACTTCCGTAGCGAATATCTCAATAAGGAGAATTTGCAAAACTGGATGCTCGACCTTGGTCACCTAACGCTCGAAAAGAAGGTATTGCCCAACGACCAAGAGTATGGCTCATTTAATGAATATTGGCACGACAAGGCTATCAATTGGGCTGAAGATGCTAAGAAAGCAAGTTGTCCGCTCAATGAGTTAGATAATATCCTGAACGAAAGCTACGTCAACTTCTTCCGCGAGACGGGTGTTGAAAACTACTTCGCAGCCAAGGAACGCGTTATTCCCGAAATAGCGAAGGAAATACGTAGCCATGTAGAAAAGGAACTCTTTGAAAAGTGGAAGACGGGTGACCTCTCAATTCTCGAACTTCAGAAGGTGGCTAAACTCATTAACGAACGTTTGGGCGAAATTCGTTTGGAACTCGAAGAGGCTACGAAAGAAGAAAAACTCAACTACGAAGATTGTGATGCCGACCGTCAAGCCAATGTGAGCGAGTGGAGTCGATTGGGCGTACTACAGCGTATGGTCGGTATTGGTGCACGACGCTATGCGGAACACCAAAGCATCTTGACTGAATATTATACGTCAAAGACGATGCTCGTGGCACTTGAATTTGCCAAAAAGTTGACAGCTCGTGTATTCATTGAGTTTGGCAAGTTGGATGAGGATATTTCAGCCTTCGGTATGCGCATCAGCGAGGCTATAGCCGAAACCGAACGTTTGGTTACCGCGCAGCGTAAGGTGAACAAGGGACTGGAGGATATGAAGAGTGCTATCATTGAGGTGAGTGAAGACGAAACCATGGCACAATTTGAGAGCGACCTCAAGGCCGATAAGATTGATATGCCCAACATCGCTCGCCAAATTCGTGAGAAAATTCTTCCGCCTGAGTTTTATACCTTTGGTCGTTTAGCTGATGAGATCAGTGTGAGCGACATTACTGACGCTTTTGATACGAAGTTAGCCGAAGTTGTTCGCACGAAGCATGAAGAGCGAGCTGATAGCGAAAGGAAGGTGCTTGGGCTTAACATCTTGACTCAGTTGCAGCAAAAATTGCGCACCGATGATGATATAAAGGCCTTTGCCGTAAATATTGTGCGTCAGAGTGGCGTATATGCAACCCTTAGTCAAGAGCAAGTACAATTGCATCTGCGCAATAATGAGGGGAACCTTTCACCAACCAATCCTGCCAGCATTAATAAGAAGGTAATATTGGTGTCAATTCCTTCGCCCGATGACAATCCAAGCTTAAAGCGCTTTGCTGATAAATTGGAAGAGGCATTTAAGAACTCGTTCAATCAGTCTGTTGGTCGTACTATGATTACAATCAATCGCAAGAGTCCACGCAAAGACGAATTGTCTATCATTAGTGTTCAGTACTGTTTCCCTCTTCGCTGCGTAGAGTGGTTGAAGAATTACAAAGAACGCTATGAACGCTTCTTGCACACGGGCAATCCTGCTACCGATGAGGGCAATGCTATTCTGCTTCATTCAGAGGGTGATGGCGCGCAATATCCTTCATTGTTTGTCAACGAGAAGCCGTTTGAGCAAGCGCAAGCAGCACAATCTCAGACAGTGCAACAACCGCAAAACGTGATGCCCGATACGGCACCAGTAATGGAAGGCCCTGTTGATAGTCAATCGATTCCTCCTGTTGAAGGCCAATCGCTCCCCCCTGTTGAGACTGAACCCGAAGTGGCACTTTACATCAATGCAGCAGGCAAGAACTATGGCCCTTACGATTGGAAAATGTGTAAGAAGTTAGTCGAAGGCAAACAACTCTCAGAAAGAACAACCGTGTGGATGAAGGGTATGGCAGCATGGCAGTCTGCAGGTACGGTTGAGGTGTTGAAGCCTCTCTTTGCCCCCAGCATCTTCATTGCCTCCTGTTGAGACAGACCCTGTAAATGGGGATACACCACCCGCTTCCCCTTCTGTAATGTAATAATAAGGTTATGAGGTTATGAGGTAAAAAGTAAGTCTTGTTAATTATCAGCATAATGTATTTTTTACCTCCTAACCTCCTAATCCTTTAACCGCAAAACTAAACATAACATAAAAACGAAATGGCAACAACAAACAATCATAATCGTACACGTTCGCGTTGGGGCATGTGCTTGAACGACACGTGTGAAAAGAGCAAAAATCACGAACGCATTGAAATCGTAGGACGCAAGGACTTCGTATGCCCTGAGTGTGGCAAACCTTTGAAGGAATGTCCTCCTCCTACATCAACTCCTTGGGGCAAGTATGTAGCCATTGCAGCTGCAGTGCTTGTTCTCGGTGGTGGCGGAGCCTACTTCGCGCTTTCTGGCAATGAGAAATCTGCAAAGTCTCTTGCTACTGACCAAACGCCTGAGACTACGGAGAAACCTGCTGTTGACTCTGCAGCAGTGGCGCAAGCTGAAAAGGATACAATGCCTGCGGCAACACCTGCTACAACAGACAATGTTCCAACTGAACAGACAGAACCCGCTAAGCCCGAAGAAAAGGTGAATACACCGAAGACCGTAGAAAAAGCGAAGGGCACAGGAACGACTAAAAATCCTCAACCCGTCAATCGACCTTATGGCACCGTGCGTGTAGCTTATGGCTCTTACACGGGCGACTTGCGTAATGGCAAGCCTCATGGTCATGGCACGGTGAAGTTCTCAACTACTTATACCATCAATTCTTCTATCGTAGCTCATGCAGGAGATAGCTATGAGGGAGAGTTCCGCGATGGACGCATCTCAGGTGGACCCGGTTATTGGTCACACGATGGTGACAAAAAGTACGTTAATCCTTAAGCTAAAAGTTAGATCGCGTGTTTGGAGGTTATGGGACTTCAAAGTCTCATAACCTTGTAACCTTTAACATTACTCCCTCATTTTTTAAAAAAAAGTTATGCGAAAGGTAGTATTTCTGTTCATGTTCTTTGCTGCTACGTTACAAGGTGTAGCGAAATTGCGCTATCATAGCGAATTGTTACAACGCATGGCTAAGGCCACGGCTTTGTCTTTGCCTGACTCTTTGGGGGTTATGACGGACAATGATTCCACTTGGCAGTATAAGGGGCGTCAGTTGAGAGTGCGCACTAATGCTTTGGGCGATGTGAGCCATATCGGCTACAAAATCTTCCATAATCAAATCGTTGCGCTTTATGAAAACCAAGCCCTATTCGACTTCCTCGAACGTTACTTTTTGGAACTTGACCTTCATCTGGACGGAAAGACTACGCAACAACGCATGGACGTTGACCGTGTAGTGGTGAAGGAGGGGAGTGTGTCGATGATGACACGGGTGAAGGAGACCGATCCCTTGTCTATCAACTATACGCCGCGACGACTGTATACGGTTACGTGGCAAGTTGGTGGCAGGCCACTGACGCTATCGTTTCCTACCGACTGTCAGTTGATGACGGGTTGTAATGCCATAGAACTTGAAAACATCTTTTCGAGAGATGTGCAACGTATGCCACTGTGCGTTGACATGGGCGAGGCACTCGCCCCATGGGCGCAAGTGCATGAGGAAAGTTCAGGTCAACTTAAGCAAAAGAATTATGGCTCTTATCTGAGCCACCTCATTGGCAGTCGAATTTATCTGCGCATGCACGATTCGCAGTGGCAACCCGATGTTAGTCCTCGTAGCCCCGTACGTTCGGTGTGTACGATGATGCTGACGGGATATTCTCCCAAGCAGATACCTCTCGACTTAGTGGTCGATCGTTATGGTTATCGCCATGAGAAGTTGCACGTTACTCTCCAACAAATGTTAGCTTATTTCCGTTCAGAGGATTGTCGCGTTTATATTGGCATAAATGAGAAAACGAATAATCAGTTGACAGGAACCCTCTTTGTGTTGAACGAAAAGTTGGGCTATAACCATGTAATCCCTTTCACCTTCCCCTTATCTCTTCTCAGTGGCGACATTTCTGCACCATTAACGGCCAAAGTCTATGCCTATATCCCATTGCAAAATGTGACAGAGAAGTTCTTTGAAATTACTGACTACAAAGATCCTAACTATGAGAATTAAAACTTTCGCATTGGCCTTTCCTTTGTTCTTCACCTCACTCTGTGCAGTGGGACAAGAAGTAACAGACGTTAAAAGCCAAATAAATCAGATAAAGAAGAATACTTCGGACTACATATATGCTGAAATTACGGCTACCACTGAGCCAGATGCAAAGATGTTGGCCGAGGACTTGCTCTATGAAGAGATAAACAAATGGGCTGCCACGCAACAGAACTTGCAAGCATCGCAAAAGTTTTTAGTCAATAATAAGACAAGCTGCATTACGACGCTCTCAACAACGCGAGGCAACATGTTTCGCTGCTTTATGTACATTCGCAAGAGCGATATACAAAATGCTAATAACGCTGATTTGGTAGAGAATACGAGCTTAAAGTCCAATAGAGATGTGCAGACTTCTACTACTGTGCAAACTTCTACTACTGCTCAGTCAGACTCCACTTCGCAGACATCTGCTGTAGCTCAAGCGGACTCCACTTCGCAGACTACGACAACGTCCGTTCCTATTCAGTCAGAGGCTGCGGCTCAACCCGTAGTAGAAGAACCTACGATAAAGGAGGAGAAAGTGGTTACGCAAAGCAGCACGCAGGACGTTACCGAAACGGGTAGTCGTTCGCTTTATCCACAAGTAGTGAAAACATTGGCCACTCTTCGCACCTACAGTGACATGATAGCCAAAGCGCAAGCATACAAAACCTTGGGCGAGATTGTAGAACTCGTTACGAATAAATTCCCTGAAAGCATCGAACAGTACTATTTGGTAATTTACGATCAGCAGGGCCGTGTACAAGCACTGCTTACTCCTGGTATGCAACGTGTCAACGTATGCACGGGTAATGACGATTCTGAAAAGAACTATCATGGCTGCAAGGCTTTCGCATTTAAAGTAAAATAAATATCTCAAGTTTCGGATTTAGCCCGCCTTTGTTAAATCCGAAACTTCAGTAAATATGTAAGGGGGAACTTGAACGTTTCTTTTACATTTTCTTATCCCCTTTAATCTAACATATCGAATTTGAAAAAGATGAATTATTTAAAGCAAATCGTGTTCACCCTTTTATTGCTTTTCTGTGCTACCACGATGAGGGCTGTAGATGTCGTGTTTACCACTGACGAGGGAGTAAATCATACATCGGCTATAGAAAATGCAGAGCGCAATCTGGCCAAATTGTTGACTGAGATAAATCGAGCACAAGAAGCCAATGAAGACGTGTCGGTAAAGAATATGGCCATGGACGAGTTTTCAAAGAAGTCATTGGTGCGTATATGGGCTGTTACTCCTTTCTATTGTGACGACGACGAGGTGGTAGATCGCTTGTGGATATTTAAGAATGGTACGATGATGGCCAGCCACATTCCCCTTATCATTACGCCTAAAGATGAGGACTTTGGTAACGGCACCTATCAAGAGGCCGTCGTTGAATTTGACCGTAGTGGCAATATTACCGACTTCCGCTTTGCCCTTGATGCGCAAACCGCTGAAAGTATGGAACGCTGTGGCGATGTGGCCAGCAAAGAGCAACGTATGATAATTCTGCAATATGTAGAGCGTTTCCGTACAGCTTATAATCAAAAGGATATCAACACCATTGAAAAGATGTTTAGTGACGATGCCCTTATCATTACGGGTAAGGTGATTATTGCGCGCCAAGGTACGGACCAGTTTAACTTTAAGCCCAAAGTGCAGTATACCAAGCAAAATAAAGCACAATATATTAGCAATTTGCGTCGTGCTTTCTTACGCAATAAGTGGATAGACATCAAGTTCTCACAGATTGGTGAGAATGGCGAGACCTCTGGTTGCTCAGGTATTACGCGTTCACGTAAGAATAAGAATATGTTTGGTGTGCGTATGCGCCAGTCATGGAAGTCAAGCAATTATAGTGATGAGGGCTATCTTTTCCTCCTTTGGGAATTCCCCGAAAATGGTGGCGATCCAATTATTCATGTGCGCACATGGCAACCCGAATACGTCGGTGGTCAGCGTCAAAAACCCGATGAAAGTATTACTACGCTCGGTGGCTTCGACTTGTAAGATGTGAATATCTCACTAATAAACGATATAAAAGTTTACATGAAACGTTTGATTTTAGCCTTTTGGCTACTTCTATTGCCGATTATAGGTTGGGCGCAGTCCAAATATATCTCTTATTCGCCCATGGGGCAAGAAGACAGAGCAACGGCCAACCCTACAGAATGTGGTGTGCTTCTACTCTCGCAACATGCTGACCTCGTTATTACGCTTACCAACACCAAAGATTACTCCATCACACGATTGGGTAAGCGCCAACTGGGGTATTACGAATACGAAGTGCTTGTCAATATGGCTTCCACTCCTAACCCTACACTCGAAATTGGGCGGCGAGGTGATGTCAATTTCACCAAGTTTACCATGACCCTGCGTAAGGGAGTGTTGCGTGCCTATTTGATAGAGGAAGTAGGCACCCCTATCTTTATGGAGTCGCAAAATAAGGGCAATGACATTGTTCCTAACGAAAAGTTGGCAGAAGTAGAGGTTAGTTCAACGATTGCAGGGTTGAATGTAAATGTTCACCCTGACCTTCATGCCTCTATCACTACGAAAGACAAATTGGGTGATGCTTCGATTAAGATTACTACGATACAAATCCCCATAGCCAATATTCGTCAACCACAAGAGCACTTGGCACAGCTCGAACGCGAATATCGTGAACGCAATGCTGCGCTCAATGAAAAGAGTAGCGATGCAGACTTCGAACGCGTTGACCAGCTTGAGACTGCAATTAATAAGCAGAGAGAACTCATGAATAGCCTTTTTGCTATTGATGTGTCAGGTCCTGAGACGAACCACTTGAGCATTGATGTTAGCGAGTTGCAACCTCGTGTAAAGATGCGCTATGGCGTATTACAGCTTCGTACCGTTGTGCGTGAACACGTGTCGAAGTGTGCTGGTTTCCTCGAAGAGGGTAGCCGCCTTTATGCTTTGCGCAACTATGATGATGCACGCCGAGCCTTCGCACAAGCATTGACTGCCAAAGATGCACCTAATAGCTTGAAGCCTACGATACAAGCCAATATAGACGATTGCGATAGTTGTTCGCTCTACACACGATATACAACGGCTTCGCTTACCAAACTCAAGCGTTTGAAGGAAGCGGGTAATGTCAGTCAAGCCGATGTGGCCGAATACTATTCTGCTGCGGTAGAATATCTCAAGGTGCTTGATAAATACAACCCTTGTGAATACTATGCCAAGTCAATCACAGCGCTCGAAACGTTTATCAAAGATATGCCTTTCACGCTACGCTTTAATGTCGTTCACTTAACGGCCAATCGCGTGAGCGTAGGCGAAGGAGGCCCCTTTGCGGGCGTTGAAGTGTGGGCTTATAGTGGTAGTAAAACTCCTTCCCCTCAAAGTTATGAGTCGCCCCGTAAGTTTCGCAAGTTCATGAAAGAGCAAGGTGCAAAGTTTGCGCTACTTGGCGTGACTGATGCTCAAGGCATTGTTGATACCGAGATGCGCCGTACTGCGCTCCCTCGCGGTTTCTTCCTTTTGCCCGCTAATGACAATGTGAAGGTGCGCATCTTCTACAAAGATGCTGAAGACGTCATGAGCCAAGCGCAAGGTACTTTCGTTAAACGTCAGTTTCGTGTAAAACTTTATCATAAATAATTTTTAAATCAATAGGTATATGTTTAAGTCATTCTTATCAAAAGCACTGTTAGTCATTCTGATGGGTGCAGGTATGTGTACGGCTGAGGCTTCTGCCCAAGGCTTCTTGAAGAAGGCAAAAGCGGCAGTAAGTAGTGTCACTTCATCGTCTTCAGATGCCACAACAACAGCAGCTGACACAACATCAAACAAACTGAATAAAGATGATATTCCCGTCTATCATTGTGAAATGGTCTATTTGAAGGACGAGGCTGGCAATGATGTACTCAACGCAGACGGTACGAAGGCTTATCGTGTTTATTTGGTTAACCAAAAGGGACAAAAGATAACGTCAGAGGCTGCTGCAGCCCAGAGTAAGCAAATCAATAAGGCTATTCTTACCATTGCTGGTAAGGTAGGTTTGGGCGCGGGTATTGGTGCCTTATCAGGTGGTGGTAAGGGTGCCTTAGTTGGCGTAGCTACGGGACTTGGCATGAGCGTAAGTGATATTATGCTTATTGTGAAGCTCAAGAAGGATATTAACAAACAAAAGAAAGTATTGGAAGCTTATCAAAAGTCATTCGACGAAGAAGGCAAACCCCTTGATGCTTCTGTCGACCCTGCCAAGATTAAGGACCTCTCGATTGATACCAAGAATGCCGTGAGCGATACGGCTGAGAAGTTGAAAGGCGAGCTTCTTACCGAAGCTCCTACCAACGAGAGTATTGATGCCCTCATTGGCGCTGTCACGAAGGGATAATACTTAACCGCACGTTTGTTTACGAAAATAGCTCAGCAAAAGGAGGTTGATGTCCTTTTACTGAGCTATTCTTTTGTATGTTGAACAAGTTAAGCCAGTGTTCAAAATTATTATGAACACTTACTTACTCTATACCAAGTGCTTGATGTTCTCTTCCTTATCCCCAGGAAGGAGGTCGATAACGGGAACTTCAACCATGGTGTAGCAACCAGGACGTTGTAGCATGGCAGCACGTGCTACACATACTAAAACTTGACCTGTGAGGGCAGGGTTGTTGATCTTCATATTGAAGTCGAAGAGCTGGTTCTGCGTAATGCCGCTTACGCCCTTGCGAGTGAGGTGGACACCATGGCCCATATCGATTACATCGTCGACAGAGGGAACGAGGTTGACGTGTGTCTCGTCAGATGCAAAGTAAGGATCAGCCTTGATAGCAGCTGCAACCTTCTCGAAGTCATATCCATCTTCGATTTCGATATATACCATGCGGCGGTGAATGCCTTGACCTGTAGGAATTGTCATTGAGAGTGCTTTCTTTACACCTTCAATGGCTTTAACGGCTACGGTGTGGCCCATTGACATGCCTGGGCCGAAGTTGGTGTAAGTGATGCCCTTAGGAGCAATGGCTTGTAACAAAGTGCGAACGACAGAGTCAGAACCTGGATCCCAACCTGCTGAGATGATGCTTACAGCACCATGTTCCTTAGCTACTGCATCGAGTGAGCGGCGAAGGTCTACAATCTGTGTATGAATGTCGAAGCTATCAACTGTATTAATGCCTAAAGCGAGAATGTCTTTTGCGTATTCTTCAACCTTGCGAGTTGGAGTAGCAAGTACGGCTACGTCAACGTCTTTCAATTCACGTATATTCTTTACCACATCATACTTCTTCAACTCTTCGGGGCAATCTTCGGCACCCTTGCGGCGTACAATACCTGCTACTTCAAAGTCGGGAGCGGCTTCAAGAGCTTGAAGAGTGTAACGGCCAATGTTGCCATAACCCACAATTGCTGCGCGTATCTTTTTCATTGTCTTATCTTAAATAACTAATAGGTTTTGTTTAAAATCGCTGCGAAGTTAGTTATTTTTTAGCTGAAATATTTTCTTTTTGTCAGGAAATTAGCGATTATTTTACAATTTGTTTATTTCCACCGAATGCGTTTGATAATGATGCGGCCTTTGCGTATAACTTTGGTGTTGGATAGTGCATTGCGGAGTTTGCTATCGAGTATAATCAGCGTTACAGAGAAGAGTATCAGTGCAATGCCGAGGGCAATGCGTGGCGTAAGCACTTCGTCAAAGATAAGTATGCCTAAGACGGCTGCGGTGACAGGCTCGAGTGCTCCCATAATGGCGGTGGGCGTTGAGCCTATGCACTGAATGGCCATGGCCATAAATACTAATGAAATGACCGTAGGCACTAAGCCTAACATAATTGCCATTATCCAATCAATGGGGGCATGGAGAGGTTGCAATTCGCCTGTAGGGGTGAATAAGGCATAAAGAGTGAGACATACTAAGCAACTTGTCATGGCGTAAAAGGTAAGCTTTACACTTGACATTACAATGCCGCTGCGATTGACAATGATAATGTAGAAGGCATAAGTAAGTGCGGAGACTAAGATGAGTGCGATGCCTGCTAAAGCAATGGGGCGTCCAGAATCGTCTTTGTATAATAATGCGATGCCGCCAACGGTGAGTACGATGGCGGTGAGTGAAGGCCATTTTAGCCGTTCTTTAAAGAGTAAGGCCATGAGTATGGCGGTAAACACTGGATAGGCAAAGACAAGCGTTGCTGCTACCCCTGCCGACATGTAATAGAAGCTTAAGAAGTAGGTAAGTGATGATACGGCAAATACAATGCCTAACAGCGAGAGTACGCCTGCTTCGCGTCGAGTGATAGCAAAACTCTTGCGTTGTAAAGCCATTAAACTCGCTAATAATATGGAGCCAAATAAAAAGCGGTAGAATAGTACGCTATTGGAGTTGAAACCGTCACGATATAGTATTTTGGCGCATATAGGGTTTACCCCATAGCTTACAGCTGCGATGAGTCCGTATAAGTAACCTTTGGCTTGAGTAGAAAGTTGCATGTCTCTGGTTTTTAATTCGTTGCAAAAGTACAATAAAATATTTTTTTGAAAAAAGTAGGCTAAAGGTTTGTTAGTTAAATAAAAAGTTGTACTTTTGCACTCGCAATTCGGGGTGTAGCTCAGCCCGGTTAGAGTACGCGTCTGGGGGGCGTGTGGTCGCTGGTTCGAATCCAGTCACCCCGACTTTGAATTGTAAGGCAGTTAGTCAGCAATGACTAACTGCCTTTTTGTTTGGAACAAAATGGATTTCTGCAATTTGTCGGCCTAATTGGGGGGCGGGTTTGTAACCCGCGACAGCAGCAGGTTTTGAACATCTACTTATAGTCGCTTAGCGCGAGAACATACATAACATACACTTTAACATAAGTAGGTGTTCAAAATTAGTTTATATTAATCATGTCCCGATTTACAACATGCTGGTGCCGCGGGTTACAAACCCGCCCCCCAATTAGGCAGATAAATTGCAGTTTATTAAACAGTACCTTCCCACACTATTCGTTTTAGAATCCGCTTTTTCCCTTCACTTTTAACATTCCAAGATTAAAAGTGTCGTAGTTTGTCAAAAAATAGTTTTTCCTTTGCATCAGTAAAAATAAAACGAACACATTATTCACACTTTTAAAAAGGAAGAACGATGGAAAAGAACGACATGACACTACGCCGAGGAAAAGTTGACGAGTTGGACTTTATAAAGTTTTTTTCACTCGCATCAATCACCGCAGCTTTGGCTAATACACGCATCATGCACCAGTTGGCTGCATTCTACACTTACCTATTAGACCATCAAGTGACACCACGACAAGCCGTCTTCACGCTCTACGCACAGTTGGCCTCCGTCATTGCACTGCTGCCATACAACATTAATATGGGGTGGCGTGCCCTCTTCATCTATCTTTTTTATCAAGCCATAAAGCGCGCCAACTTATTCAGCAAACTCTGAAAGAACCACGAAATGTATAAAGCAGTGCTTTTACCCGTTTTTTCAAACCGTCTGATAATCAATCACTTCTAAAAAAGCCCTTTTTTAATTGCAAAAAAAGTGATAAAAAAGCCCTTTGCGCAGTTGCGACTTTTAAAATAAACACATAGCGAAAAAGTAAATTTGAGCAAAGCGTAGCGAATTGGCTGAAACAGCGTTCGTTACGCTTTGTTTTTCTATGGAGCAGAGCCAACGGAAAGCCAGTGCGAAGCCAAACGGCGCAAGAGTTCAGTTACCACCTCATTACTCCCGTAACGGGTGCGGATTTCTTGCTAAAAGGTTCTTTTTCTGCGATTTGCGTAGATTTGCATAGCAGTCGGTAACTCACTGTAACTTAATTTTGTAACCAAAAAAAGGAGTGAGTTATGCGTAGTACATTCAAGGTCTTATTTTACGTGAAGAAAGGCAGCGAGAAGCCCAACGGCAACCTGCCTTTGATGTGCCGTATCACAGTGGACGGCGAGATTAAACAGTTCAGTTGCAAGATGGACGTTCCTCCACGCTTGTGGGACGTGAAGAACAACCGTGCTTCGGGCAAGAGTATCGAAGCGCAGAAAATCAACCTTGCGGTAGATAAAATCCGTGTGGAGGTAAACCGCCGCTATCAAGAACTGATGCAGACGGACGGTTATGTTACCGCCGCCAAACTCAAAGACGCCTATCTCGGTATCGGCGTCAAGCAGGAAACCTTGTTGAAGCTGTTCGAGCAGCACAACGCCGAGTTTGCGAAGAAAGTCGGGCACAGCAGGGCGCAGGGAACATTTACCCGTTATCGGACGGTCTGCAACCATATCCGGGAGTTTCTGCCCCATACTTACAAGCGTGAGGATATTCCGTTAAAGGAACTCAACCTTACTTTCATCAACGACTTCGAGTATTTCCTCAGAACGGAGAAGAAATGCCGCACCAATACCGTGTGGGGCTACATGATTGTGTTGAAACACATCGTTTCCATTGCGAGGAACGACGGACGTTTGCCGTTCAACCCCTTTGCAGGGTATATCAACTCTCCCGAAAGCGTGGACAGGGGCTACCTCACCCAAACGGAGATACAGACGCTCATGGATGCACCGATGAAGAACGCCGCCCATGAACTTGTACGGGACTTGTTCGTCTTTTCGGTGTTCACGGGTTTGGCGTATTCGGACGTGAAGAACCTCACCGCCGACCGCCTGCAAACATTCTTTGACGGCAATCTGTGGATAATCACCCGAAGAAAGAAAACCAACACCGAATCGAATATCCGTCTGTTGGACGTTCCCAAACGCATCATAGAGAAATACAAGGGACTGGCAAGGGACGGTCATGTTTTCCCCGTTCCGAGCAACGGCAGTTGCAACAAGATACTGAAAGGGATAGGCAGACAATGCGGCTTCAAGGTGCGTTTGACCTACCATGTCGCAAGGCACACGAACGCCACGACCGTACTTTTGTCGCACGGCGTGCCCATCGAAACCGTGAGCCGCCTTTTGGGGCACACGAATATAAAAACCACCCAAATTTACGCCAAAATCACCGCCCAGAAGATAAGCCAAGACATGGAAACCTTGTCGCACAAGTTAGAGGACATGGAAAAGAATATTTGCCGAGCCATTTAACAACCTTAAAAACAGAACAGCGATGAAAGAAGAAAGAAACATCATCACGATAGACGAATACGGCAGTATCTCTTTACCGACCGACATAGGTGCAACCGCTATGACCGAGTGGAAAATCTGCGAACTGTTCGGGGTAATCGCCCCGACGGTTCGGGCAGGGATAAAGGCACTTTGCAAGAGCGGAGTTTTGAGAGAGTACGACATAAAACGCACTATCCGCATATCGGACAAATACAGTGCGGAGGTTTACAACCTCGAAACGATAGCCGCCCTCGCTTTCTGTGTGGAATCGTTCGGGGCTGCGAAAGTCCGCAAGGCATTGTTGGAGAGGATTATGTACGGGCGAAAAGAGAACAACATGATTTTTCTTTCGCTGAATGTCGGCAGTCAAGCAGTCGTGTCGTCATAAAGTCGTGTCGTATTGACGTATTGAAATCACTAAATCAGTACGTCAGTACATCGCTTATAGCGAGAAATGCAGGGGAAATCTCCTTGCCGCAGGCAAGCGGAGCAATCATTCCCGTTTACAAAGGCAAAGCAAGCACGGGGCTTTCCGTCGGCTTCAAGGTCAGGTGGTTACGCCGTCAGGGGAACAATCTCTACCCTCATTCTTCGGGTAGTATTCTTCCCCTGAACCTTGCATCCGACCGCCCCATGCAAAAGAGCCTTTGAAAACGGAAAAGACCGCCCCGCCACCCACCGACCGAAAGGGGAAAAATAATAAGGGGGAGTTATGGGTACGCAAGCGGTAGGGACAGCCACAACCGAAAGACAGACGACACGCCGCAAGGTATTTACGAAGAAAATACCATAAATTATTAGGGAATTTTCCGAGCCGCAATACTACGTATCGCTGAAAATTCCCCAATAAGGCAAGGGGCAAGCCCCTCTGCACACCCCATCGGGGACGGCATTTGCCGCCCCCGAAGATACAAAAAATCATTGTTTCACAAGTCAAGTAAGAAAGGAAAAATATATGGGTTTCGTAGTTTTACACATGGAAAAGGCGCACGGCTCCGACAGCGGAACGACCGCCCACATCGAGCGTTTCATCATACCGAAGAACGCCGACCCCACACGCACGCACCTAAACAGAAAACTCATTGAATACCCCGACGGGATAAAAGACCGTTCGGCGGCTATCCAAAGAAGATTGGAAGAAGCGGGGCTGACACGCAAAATCGGAAGCAACCAAGTACGGGCAATCCGCATCAACGTGTCGGGAACGCACGAGGATATGGAGCGCATCGAACGGGAGGGCAGGTTGGACGAGTGGTGCGCCGACAATCTGAAATACTTCGCCGACACGTTCGGAAAGGAGAACATCGTGGCGGCTCACCTGCATAGGGACGAGGAAACGCCGCACATACACGTTACTCTCGTCCCCATCGTCAAGGGAGAGCGCAAGCGCAGGAAACGAGAGGAACAGACGAAGAAGCGATACCGCAAGAAGCCGACCGACACCGTAAGGCTGTGCGCAGACGATATCATGACACGGCTGAAATTGAAGTCCTACCAAGATACCTATGCCGAAGCGATGGCGAAATACGGGCTGCAAAGGGGCATAGACGGATCGAAAGCTCGCCACAAGTCCACGCAGCAGTATTATCGGGATATACAGAAACTCGCCGATAGCCTCAAATCGGAGGTGGTGGATTTGCAACAGCAGAAAGAAACGGCGCAGGAAGAACTAAGACGGGCGAAAAAAGAAATACAGACCGAGAAGCTGAAAGAGGCGGCAACCGTCGCAGCCACCAACATCGCCGAGAGCGTCGGTTCTCTTTTCGGCAGCAACAAGGTCAAGACATTGGAGAGGGAGAACACCGCCCTGCATAGGGAGGTAGCCGACCACGAGGAAACGATAGAGGCACTGCAAGACAAGATACAGACCATGCAGGCAGACCACAGCCGAGAGATACGGGAAATGCAGCAGAAGCACGGCAGGGAGATAGCAGACAAGGATACAAGGCACAAGGAGGAAATATCGTTTCTGAAAACGGTAATCGCAAAGGCGGCGGCATGGTTTCCCTATTTCCGTGAAATGCTCCGTATCGAAAACCTCTGCCGCCTTGTCGGGTTCGATGAAAGGCAGACAGCAACGCTCGTCAGTGGCAAGCCGTTGGAGTATGCAGGCGAACTCTATTCGGAGGAACACAAGCGGAAATTTACGACCGAAAAGGCAGGTTTCCAAGTGCTGAAAGACACGACAGACAAAACGAAGTTAGTCCTTACCATCGACCGAAAGCCCATTGCCGAGTGGTTCAAGGAACAATTCGACAAGCTAAGGCAGAACATACGCCGTCCCATACAACTGCAAAGGAAAGGCAGGGGGATGAAACTGTAATAGGCTTATTGCATTGAGAAACAAAAAAGTACCGTTCATGATGTCTTATGAATGGCACTTTTTTCTTATATTTGCGCCTAAAAATACATCGGGAACTATGCTGGGGGCGTGACGAGCAAAAGACTTTCGGGAAAATACACGTAAACACTGAATTAGATGTATTAACTAATAAACATCACTTTAATATTATGGCAAAAATAAACAAAACTCATTTAATCATCTTGTTCGTCTTTTTATTGTGTGTAATTGTTGTTTCAATACAATTTTTGCACAAGCCAACTGACCATAAGAGTAACTATTCCCTTACAGATACTATATCTAAAATTGTATCAGAATATCCCGGTGAAATCGGAGTGGCGGTAATCATAAATAGCAGAGATACTATTACAGTCAATAATAAAAGTATCTATCCAATGATGAGTGTATTTAAGGTTCATCAGGCATTAGCCCTCTGCAATGATTTTGACAGCAAAAGGATTTCACTTGATACCTTGATAAGGATAAACAAGGGTAAACTTGACCCGAACACTTGGAGTCCAATGTTGAAAGAACATTCGGAACCTGAATTTTCCTTGCCAATTAGGAAACTGCTAAACTATACACTTATACAAAGCGACAATAACGTAAGTAATCTTATGTTCAAGAGATTGCTTGATATTGCCAAAACCGACAGTTTTGTTGCCACAATCATTCCACGTTCAAGTTTTCAGATAGCCTATACAGAAGAAGAAATGTCTGCCGACCATGATAAGGCATATTCAAACTACACATCACCTCTCGGAGCTGCAATGCTTATGAACCGATTGTTTACTGATAAGATTATTAGTGATGAAAAACAAGACTTCATTAAAAACACATTAAAAGAGTGCAAAACAGGTACAGACAGAATTGCGGCTCCGCTACTTGATAAGGAAGGTGTTGTCATAGCCCATAAGACTGGTTCAGGGTATATTAATGAGAACGGAATACTTGCAGCGCACAATGATGTAGCCTTTATACGTTTGCCCAATAATGAATACTACACACTGGCTGTATTTGTAAAGGATTTTAAGGGTAATGAAACACAGGCTGCAAAAGTCATAGCCCGTATATCTGAAACCGTATATTCATTATTGCCTCAATTTACAGAATAGCCTTTACGTTATACATTCAAGCCTCCGGCGTGGTTTTCGCTGGAGGCTTCTGATCTTTGAACATACAAAAAGCAAAAAGAAAGCGATATCGAAGCGTTATACCATAAAAACAACCTGCTGGTTATTACAAAATGATATTGCGTACCCAGCTGACCGATGCGGATCTCCCACCATGCGAACAAATCCCGGTAACAAAATGACAAAACGGACAATGTTCCTAACATGCCAACTTGTAAATGGGATGAATGATTTTCTTTTTCGCAAGTTGATTTTATAAAATTGCCGCCGACAGTTCGTACTTTCGGAAAAAGATGTTATATTTGCAAATGAAAGAGTTATTTGACAGCATAGCAACGCAAAACGCTGAAATTCGCACGGTTGCTAACTCGTTACCACTACTTCTCAAATAATTCGCTAAAAGTTTATTTCTCAATCGGTTAAGTCAAACCGATAAAAATCTAAAATAAAAGGCGTAACTTTGCAGTATGATTGAACTTTCTAGACATATTGAAAGCCTAATGCTGAAACATGACTGTGTAATCGTGCCCAACCTTGGTGGTTTCGTTACGCAATATGTTCCCGCACGCCGTGTTGATGACGAGCAGCTATTTTTGCCGCCTTGCCGTAGCGTGGGCTTTAATCCGCAACTCAACTTAAATGATGGGTTGCTCGTTCAGTCATACATGCAAGCTTACGATACAAACTATCCCGAAGCGCTCAAACTCATTGACGATGCAGTCGTACAACTCAAACAACAGTTGCAGGAGGAAGGTGAATACGAGCTTTCAGGTATCGGTAAACTTACATTGGGCGCTGGAGGCAAATACAATTTTACTCCTAATGAAGCCGGTGTACTCTCACCTGAGTTATACGGCCTTGACGCGGTTACGACTCCACGCATTGCTGAACTGCAGAAAGCTACGCAACAAAGCGAAGACAAAACGAAGAGTAGCAAGAAGAAGGTTAACATTAAGCGCACTGAAAAGAACTATACCATTAGCATCAACCGCGAGTTAGTAAACTACGTGGCAGCAGCCGTTGTCGCCATCGTATTTTACTTTATATTCGCTACACCTATTAATAATAACGAACAGACAGAGCACCAAGTGGCTTCGACTATGTACGAACAGCTATTTAACAATGCCACAACATCGCAACAGTCTGCAATCGTACAACCTACACTCACCACAACTCCTATAACGACTCCCCTTAGTGGTGTGGATAGTGCAACAGTCCTTACTACCACACAACAAGCAGAGACACCACAACAGGAGCAAAACGTTACTCCCCAAGCTGATGCGGCTAGCACGAAGGCAAATAGAGTAATGGAAAAAGAAGAAAATTCTCAACCAACCGTTAGCGGTCAGTATACATTGGTATTGGCAAGCGCCATTACTGAAGGGAATGCGCAAAGTTTCTCCGCAAAATTAAAGAAAAAAGGTTTCAACGAAGCCGCTCCCTACCACCGCGGACGCATGGTAAGAGTTATTTACGGACACTATCCTACCGAGCAAGCTGCACAGACGGCTCTCAACAAGTTGCAATACAACAAGGAATTTGCCGATGCTTGGGTAATGGAGATTAAATAAAGATACTTTTTACAACATAAAAATAAAGAGAAAGAGGAATTAGGAAAGAAAAGCTCATACGCTGCACTTCTTAATTCCTCTTTACTTATATACAATATATTGATTATGAAACGCATACGCTGCCCTAAGTGTGACGAAGCAATCCTTTTCGACGAGACAAAATACGAGCCTGGACGCATTCTTGTTTTTGAATGTCCTGAATGTCACAAACAGTTTAAAATTCGTATTCCACAACCTAAGCCTAAAAATGGGACTGAGGAAAATACAGAAGAATGCGAAGATGAAACTGTTTATGGTCGCTTGGTAGTACTCGAAAATGCTTTTCACTTTAAACAAGAAGTAGAACTGCACGCTGGCGAAAACATTGTGGGCCGTTTAGTAAAAGGTAGCAATGCCAATGCCCCCATTAAGACGGTCGACCCAAGTATGGACACCACCCATTGCATCATAACCGTTACGCCTAAGGCTGACGGAACGGCTCGTTTTGTGCTGCGCGATGCACCTTCAAATACGGGAACTTTCTTGCAAAACGAAATTCTTGGCAATCGTGACCGCGTAACTATTACCGATGGAGCGATTATCACGCTCGGGGCTACGACCATGATTTTACGCACGGACAATAACGATGAGGAGAAGGAATGATGAAACGCATGACTGCAATCCTACTATTGGTTATGGCCACCACACTCTGCGCCATAGCTCAACGCCCCTTTGAAGGTCACTTCTTCTGCAAAGAGACAGGGGTCAACCTCTACCTCAACCTCTATGAAGAGACGCTTGAAGCTCCTGGGTTCTCCTTTTTGGGCAAGATGAATGGCTATATGAAAGACGGCATTTATGGCACGTGGATGGTCATAAAGTCTAACATAAAGAGTGACAACAAAGCCATTGTGCGCTTTAGCAACGACATAGGGTCAGACTCGCAAGACATTGAATTGACGCTTAATGCCGACAGTACTTATACTTACCGTGCCGTCGGAGGTAATGCCATTCGTCGTGCCGTAGGCAGAAAGTTGGTAAAAGTTGCGGGCGAAATGACGTTTAAACGAATTAAGTAATAGAGGCAGCGTCTTACGCTGTAAAGCATTCACAACATGATGAAGAAAATAAAGACGTGGAAACAAATTGTAATAGACACTTTGTTTCCACGTTTTTGCTTAATCTGCAACAAACGATTAGGCATTAACGAAAAGGACGTTTGCATATCATGCTTCTGCAACATGCCTTTCACCCACTTTAAAGGCGAGAAAGGCAACGTTATTGAACGGCTCACTTGTGATGACATTATTTGTACTAAGCGCGCCAACAGCTTTTTCTTCTATGAGAAAGAATCGAGCTACTGTACTATCTTCTTTCATTTTAAATATTACAACCACCCCGAAGTGGCAGTAACAATGGGGCACATGATGGCGCAAGAGCTAAAGGACACAGATTTCTTTAACGACATTGACGTAATTGTTCCCATACCCTTGTCAAAAGAAAGGCTAAAAAAGCGTGGCTATAATCAAAGTGAACGATTGGCAACAGGCATTAGTCAAGTGACGGGCATACCTATTGACACGACTTCAGTTATTCGTACCGTTAACAATCCCACTCAAACTCACCTCGATGCTATTCAACGCAACGAAAATGTAAAAGACATTTTTGCCCTATCAGCCAACGAAAACATTCATGACAAACACATATTACTTGTTGATGACGTTATCACCACTGGCAGTACGACCCGAGCCTGCGCACATGCTGCACTTAAAGCCCCTAACATTAAGATAAGCATCATAAGTTTGGCCTGCTCGAGCTATCACAAAAAATATACATTCCCCTCGGCACAACGACTATGATATACATAAATTGCAGTTTATTTTTGTCATAACCTATGGCCAAAGAAATGTTCTTCATTGGTATGAAAATTACCATTCCCGTTACCACTTCTGCTAAGGTGGCAGAAGGAAACCCGCAAATGATTTTTACTGAGAGCTCAACAAAAGAAAAGGCTTTCGGCAGGGAAAAGATGACAGACAACCAGACGGGATTATCTATGAGTGCATCCTTGAATCGGATGTCTGCACTTTTGCAGCAATTCTGGAACACTCCGATGTATCCTGAAGCTTGGGTCTCTTCTTCCTCTTCCTTCTCCTCATCATCAGCATCATCTGTCACGACGGATTCTGCTAGCACATCAGCTTTAGGAAGCAGTACTACAAACACTAATACGGGAAAAGATGTAGGAAACTTTCAACTCATGATATAGCCCACTGTGGTGGCAGTGGTGTATGTGCGCGCTGCAATGGCAACAAAAGATATTTCGATGATTCGCCTTACGTAAACCATTAAGGGGCTGCAACGTTTAGGTGTATTTCAGCGACATCTGAGTGTGGGGAATATTGGGGGTAAAAATGCAAAAATATAAACCGCTATAGAACAGAATAAGAATCGAACTAAAAGTTATACTTGATAAATTGATAACTATAATTAGTTCGAATAGTTAATTTTATGAGAAATATATTGAAATGTGAATAATTTATTTGCATTTCGAGAGCGTATGTGGCTACCTTTGCGACATGAAGAAATCAACGATATGGATTATAGCCAGCGTAATGGGCGTTTTCTTTCTCACGTTGCTCTTCTTACAAGCGAAGTACTTTGAAGAGGTCATCAATATGCGTAAAGAGCAGTTTGATGAATCAGTAACGCGTAGCTTGTATCAAACAGCCCGCAACTTGGAACTAAATGAGACCAAACGCGGATTGGAAGTGCAATTAGGTAACAGAACGACACCTAAAGCGCAAGCTGATGACACAACAAAGGTAAACGAGGCTTCACAAGCTTTTGACCACCGACTACATGCTAACATTCCAGCTAATGTGCCAAAAGGACTGTTCTTAGATAATTTGAATACGAACGCTGACGATGAATCGTTGCGCGACTCCGTAAGGCAGCGCTACATTTATCAGAGAGCCTTGTTGAATGAAGTAGTTTATTCGATACTCTATAAAGCCAGCAATCAGCCACTTGCAGAGCGAGTGGACTTTCGAAGTCTTGACAGCGACTTGCGAGCAGAGTTGCGTAGCAATGGTATCAATCTGAATTACCACTTCTATGTAACGACGAGTGACGGACGGGAGGTCTATCGTTGCCCAGATTACATAACAGAGGGCGACCGATATACTTATCGACAGGTACTTTATCCCAACGACCCTTCCGCACAGAAAGGATTGCTTTACATTCACTTCCCTGAGATGAAGAGTTTCCTCTTCTCGAGTGTAAAGTTTATGATTCCTGCCATTATCTTTACACTGCTGCTGCTCATTGTCTTCATATTCACAATATGGACTATATTTAGACAGAAGCGTTTGTCGGAGATAAAGAATGACTTTATCAACAACATGACGCATGAGTTTAAGACGCCTATCTCGTCTATCTCATTAGCAGCGCAAATGCTACGCGACCCTGCTGTGGCAAAGAGCGACGCTATGTTTAAGCACATATCAGGCGTAATCGTAGACGAAACGAAGCGACTTCGCTTCCAAGTAGAGAAAGTGTTGCAGATGTCAATGTTCGACCGCAAGGCAGCAACGTTTAAGCGCAAAGAGGTAGAGGTCAATGCCTTGATACACGATACGGTGAACACGTTCAGACTGAAGGTCGAAGCTTCGGGGGGACAAATTGAAGCGCATTTAGATGCAATTGACGACGTAGTATTTGTAGACGAAATGCACTTTACGAACGTTATTTTCAATCTGTTAGACAATGCCGTGAAGTATAAGGCTGAGGACAGACCGCCTCACCTCATCGTTTCGACCAACAATCCGAATGATGAAAAGTTAGAGATAACGATTCAAGACAATGGCATCGGCATTCGACGCGATAACTTGAAGAAGATATTCGAAAAGTTCTATCGCGTACATACGGGCAATCGACATGACGTTAAAGGCTTTGGCTTAGGTCTTGCATACGTACATAATGTCGTAAAAGCTTTGGGCGGATCCATTCACGCTGAGAGTGAATTTGGAAAAGGCACAAAGTTTATTATCAACATTCCCCTAATGGGATAAACAAATTAGATAAAACAAAAAAACAAGTATAGCTATGATTACTACAGAAGAAAAAGTACGCATTTTGCTTTGCGAAGATGATGAGAACTTAGGCATGTTGCTTCGCGAATATTTGCAAGCAAAGGGTTTTGAAACAGAATTGTGTCCTGATGGTGAGGCTGGTTATAGAGCTTTTACACAGGGTAAGTTCGACCTCTGCGTGCTTGACGTGATGATGCCTAAGAAGGATGGCTTCAGCCTTGCACGCGACATACGTCAGTTGAATGAAGAAGTGCCCATCGTATTCCTCACTGCTAAGACGTTGAAGGAGGACATTCTCGAAGGTTTCCGCATCGGTGCTGACGACTACTTGACAAAGCCCTTCTCAATGGAGGAACTTACCTTCCGTATTGAAGCTATTTTGCGTCGCGTTCGTGGTAAGAAAAATCGTAATTGCACTTTCTACAAGATAGGTTCTTTCTCATTCGATACGCAGAAGCAAATCTTATCGCGCGGTGATCAACAGACGAAGCTTACAACGAAAGAGAGTGAATTGCTCAGTTTGCTTTGTGCCCACGCTAACGAAATCTTACAGCGTGACTACGCTTTGAAGACAATTTGGATAGACGACAATTACTTCAATGCACGTTCAATGGACGTTTACGTCACCAAATTGCGTAAGCACTTGCGTGCAGACGAGAGTGTTGAGATTATCAACATTCACGGTAAGGGCTACAAGTTGATTACTCCCGAACCTACAGAGGAGTAAGCACACATTGCTACATTATTGATAACCTAAGGATTAAATATTTTGTATACAGGGCATATTGCTTTGAGTAGCGATATGCTCTTTTTTAGTATATTTTATTAGGTCATTGGTATAGTTTTATCATTCCGTGCTTTATGATAATGCAACTTTTTAGTATTTTTGCACGAGTTATGCAGTGTGCGTATGCTGCAACTTATAACCAAACGTAAAATATAATAATCCCTTAACGAAAAGAATGAAAAGTAAGATATACCTCTTCTCTTTCTTACTATTAGCTGTGGCTGCGTTGTTTCAGTCATGCAATGACGACGAGACTTACGCTGATAAGCGTAAGCGTGAGGATAAGCAAATAAGATCCTTCTTAACCTCTGGTGCGCAAGTGAAGAGTGAAGATGTTGAAGGCGAGTATCTGCTCAACGTTGCAGGCAATATCAAGGTCATATCAGAGTCGGAGTTTGAACGCAATGATAGCACGACAGACGTTTCGAAGAACGAGTACGTTTATTTTAAACGTACAGGCATATATATGCAGATACAGTCGAAAGGAGATGGTAAGAAACTCGCTGATGGCGAAAATGCTCGTGTCGTATGTCGTTACATTGAGTTCAATATAGCATCAGATAGTATTCAGTCTACTAACAACCTAACGAGTAGTACGGAGATGAAGCCAGATGTGATGATAGTCAATAATACCTTAGGCTCATTCACAGGCACCTTTGTGAGTGGTCAGATGTATCAGACCTATAATTCATCGGCTGTTCCTGCTGCATGGCTCAAACCACTTACCTATATCAATTTAGGGCGCGCAACAGACAACTTAGCTCATGTGCGTTTGATTGTGCCAGGCTCACAAGGTCAAGCCAATGCTTCAGCGAACGTTTACCCCTGCTTCTATGATATAACCTATCAGCGTGGACGGTAATTGCCTTGCGCTATATCATATAATAAAGGTCAGAAAAGATATAGATTATCTAAAAGATGAAATCTATGCTTTTCTGACCTTTATTATGTTCTGTAGAGAACGTTATTCTGTTACATTTTCTTACTCATATTTCAAGAAATATCTCAATAGGATAGTTGAGAAAAAAGTAACTTCCTCTCTCTTCTCTCAAGGAGAGGAGGAAGATGGGAAAAATCCATTTGCTGTTTCTTGTTGTTTCTCTTTTCCTGCTTAAAAGATAGGTTGGCCGATACAGCCATTGGGGGCTTGAACGTGGAGTAGAGCTGCAAGGTTAAACGAGCAGGATTTTGTTTTGGTACAATGACGTATCATTTAGTAAAGTTGTTTTTACACTATTGGTGTCCGATAAGAATTCGAGACATCCCCCCAAAAATAGGCTGATTCCATTTGCTAGAGTCAGCCCTTTTTGGTTATTTTGATGCTACTAAACAAATAAAACAACCATGAGCAAAAGTAATCATTTTTTCGGACAGCCGTTGTACGGTCAGCTTATAAATTTGTTAGATAAGGAAAAAATTCTCGAACTAAGCCGCAGCAAAGGTGGAGAACGCTATATTAAGCGTTTTGATGCTTGGACACACCTTGTCACAATGCTTTATGCTGTTATTATGCGCCACGATTCATTGCGTGAAATATCTGTGTCTATGCTGGCAGAAGCACGAAAACTATCGCATATAGGTATAACTATGATGCCGACACGTAGCACACTATCGGATGCCAGCGCTAGACGTCCGGAAGCCATATTTGAGTCTATTTACCGGTGGCTCTATAAGAGATATAGTAAAGAAGCTTTGCTCGGACAGCCGAGGCCGCTTAGCGGAGAAATGGATGAAACGGTTGCAAATCATCGATTCTACCACGATTTCGCTATTTTCAAACCTATTGTTTAAGGGAGTTGGCCGCAATCCTAAGACAGGCAAGAAAAAAGGTGGAATAAAAGTGCACACAGTTATTCATGCCAATGAAGGTGTTCCTTCTGATGTACGTTTTACATCAGCTGCTACGAATGACTCTTTTATGTTGAAACCCAGTAATTTCCAAGAAGGGGAAGTGTTGGCGATGGATCGTACTTATATAGATTATGAGAAACTTGAAGAGCTTACGAATAGAGGTGTGACCTATGTCACCAAAATGAAGAAAAATCTAACATATCTGTTATGGAATGATACAATATGGCAGAATAGTAATGGAAAGATGCAATATCGTATTAAATTGGTAACCTTTTACAAACCTATAAAAGGTGGTGGATTGATTCGCCATCATGCCCGTATAATAAGTTATATTGATGTAAAAAAGGTAAGGTTATAGACTTGTTGACTAATGACATGGACGCTGAGCCTGAAGAAATTGTAGATATCTATCGCCAACGCTGGGAAATAGAACTCCTCTTTAAGCAAATTAAGCAGAATTTCCCGTTACGTTATTTCTATGGTGAAAGCAAAAATGCCATCAAGATTCAAATTTGGGTAACACTTATCGCTAATCTTCTTTTAATGGTTGTACAAAGTCGGTTGAAAAGACGTTGGAGTTTCTCAGAGCTTGCTACAATGGTACGATTGACATTAATGTACTATGTTAACCTTTTCAGTTTGCTAAACAACCCAGAGAAGGACTGGCTTAACCTTCTTGAAAAGGCCTCAATTTCTCCTCCCGAACCTTCGTAAATCTTAGAGGGGGGCTTGTCTTGCACAAATAATAAGCTCAACCGCCTAAAATCAGCGGTTGAGCCTAACAAGTATGCGCTTTTTTGAGTTTTATCGGACACCAATATTTTTACACATATATATGTATAAACTGCAATCAAGAACAATCTTACTCACTCAATTCGTTACAGATTCAAAAATCACTTAAAAGTTCAAAGTGAGGTATATATCTGCTTCAATCGTTTTAGTACTTCAAATATATGATCCTTACGATTTTCTCCACATTCCTCCTCACATTCTCCATACCATTCTTCATAATGTCTCTCTTCGTCTCTCCAACTATAGTCAACAATAGACTGTATATCTTTTTTTTGTTCCTCTGTCAAAACTTGTTTTACCATAATCTCACTTTTTGAGAAACCAGCTTTAATAATCCATGGATTATTCTCGAGTAATAAATCCATTGCTTCGGAGTAGCTCTTAGCTCTAATGAATCCCAAGATCTGACAATTATCAACATCTTTGTCTCCATTAGGAGACAACGTTATTCCTTCTGTTGTATAGAAAATATATTCATTCATAGCTAATTATTTTACCAATTAATCATATTTACATTTTTCAATCCTGTATGCATTTTTACTACTCTTTCATAATCTAAGAATTGCACATGTGGCTTAATTGAGTTAAACATTGATACGTTTATTTTGTCCTTGAATTCTTCTTCGCGACACGCATCAGCAACGATATAGAACATAGCGGAAAAGTCTTGTAATTCGTAAAACTTAGATAGCGAGTTTTTGATGTCTGTGGTATGCTCTACTTCATAAAAATCAGAAGGCATCTGACGCTCATTAAACCATATTACATCTATGGTTCTTGCTTTTCTTAGCAATTTCTCATAGGTGAATAGAGGTAGTGTGCAGGTATCAGCAACATCACATAAATGCTTATCAAGGAACATCCTATTTTTATCTTGTGCAGGAACATAGGTCATTCTATTCCTATATTTCCCAATTTCAATAAGCAAACCTTGATAGTATCCATGACTAAACTGTTCTTCACTATCTTTATTTCCTTCTTTTATTTTAAATTTTTTGAGTACTTCCTCTCTACAATCTTCCAAAGCCCAAAGCCCTGGTTGTATTTTAAAAACAGATTGGCTATTTTGGACAATTCTCCTAACGGAAGCTTCAGGAGTTTTCGTTTTCCATGTCGAAAAGTCGACAACCTCGTTAAGTCTACGAAGTGTTGCGAAGCCACCCTCTTTCCTTAAAGCTTCTATTACTTGATGTTCTTGGGTCTCTTTTATCATTATTGGTCAAGTTTAAGCAGAGATTCTATTCCAACCATTAGTGTTCGCCCCCTTTGTCTTAACGATAAGCGTGACAAATGGTCAATAGATTGCTATCTTATTATTGTTGCTAAATGTCGCAAAGATGCTGGAATATTTTTAAAGTTTGTTTGTTCTTGCGATGTTCTTATGCTATTTTGCCGATTAATTTGATTTAAATTTACGAAAAATAGTACTTTTGCAGAAAATATTTCTTTTAAGATAAAGAGAAGCAAACCTAATTCTTAAATCCCTTAAATCAACCCCACGTTTTGTTGAAACAATGTATTCTAATCATATTATTTTTATGTTGTACGTGTGTCGAAAAGGCGGGTGCACAAATGGTTGATGGGCCATATATTACTTGGGAGGACTTTGTACAGAGCTATTTAGACCCATATCAGGCGGATAATGATAATGATACAGACGTTGACTTAAAGGAACGATTGGAAGTATTGGCGCAACATCCGATGCAGATTAATTTGTTGGGCCGTGATGATTTGTTGCAATTGCCCTTTATCACGGGTGAGCAGGCTGACTCTTTGTTGAGCTATCGGGCGAAGAAGCATGGCTTTGTGTCGTTGGGAGAACTGCAACTTATAAGGGGTATGGACTATTACACGCGTGTTTATTTATCGTTGTTCGTGCGTTGTGAAGCAGCTTATCCACCAACAAAAGAGCAATTACAGCGCTGGAAAGAAAACGATAAAATAACAAAGAAGTTATTCACGGGTAACCATACGATCGAAAGTAGATTGGACTGGCCGCTTTATCAGCGTGAGGGATATGCCCCTAAGGAGACACCCACAACTACCAATTGGTATGCTGGCAATGCGTTACACCATATCATTCGCTATCGCTATCATTATAAGCAGGAGGTGCTTTACGGACTTACGCTCGAAAAAGATGCGGGCGAACCTGTATGTAAGCAAGGATTTTACCCCTACGACTATTGGTCGGGGTATGTGATGCTGCGTCCGAAGAACAAACCATGGAGTGTGGTAGTGGGTGATTACAATGTATATGGCGGACGAGGCTTGCTCTTAGGGAAATTGCAATTTGGTGGAAAAGCAGAGCAAATGCGTGTTCTAAAGCGCCCACAGACGCAATTCAAAGCACATACATCGGCTGATGAGAGCCGTTACTTTAGAGGCATAGCTGCGGCTTATCAAGCGAAGGCTGGGCGGGCGGTAGCTTATTTCTCTTATCGAAAGTTAGACGGGCGTTATGACAACCTTTCGCACGACACAGTGCGTACGATTTTAACCTCAGGGTTGCACCGCACCTTGTCCGAAATCGCTGCGCGCCGCACATTGGCTTGCTTGACAATGGGCGCAAGTGTAGATTATGTAGCTCAGCGTTGGGGTTTGTCGGCTAATGCGATTGTAACACATTATGGGAGCGTGGTTAGTCCGCAAGAGCGCGCCTATAATAAGTATTACTTCCGAGGCCAAACGGCAGTGGGAAGTTCGTTGAGTTATTACGCATTGTTGGGCCGCATATCGGCAGTGGGGGAGTGGGCTGTTGACGGTAAAGGCCATTTGGCTGTAGAGAATAGTTTGAATTATCGCGTTTCGCAGCGATTAGCTTTTAATGTGCAGCAGCGTCATTTTTCTTATCGTTTTGTGAGCATCAATGGCCAAGCCTTGCAGCAAGGCAGTCGTGTGGCCAATGAACAGGGGGTGATGTTGGGAGTACGTTATTTACCGATACAACGGTTGGAACTTATGGGGTATGTTGATTTGTTTCGTTTTCCACGCCCCACGTTTAATGCTTATTTTAATAATACTTCCGGCTTTGAAGCCGCACTGCAAGGGCAGTATAGCTTTAGCAATCGATTTAAACTGCAATGCCGTTATCAAGCGAAGCAAAAGCAATACAATTTTACTTACAATAAAGAACGATTGTTAGAACGTAGAATAACGCAAAAGTTGCGTACGGCGCTGGTTTGGACATGGTCTCACTTCGACTGCAACGTGCAAGCTGATGTGGTAAATGCTTATCGTCAAAGCGGCCAAAGTGCGTGGGGCGCGATGTTGTCAACACGCGTGGGGTGGAAACCTTTAACCGCTTTTCAACTCAAGGCTTTTACAAGCCTATTCATGACAGACGATTACGACAGTCGAGTCTATGCTTACGAACCGCAGTTATTACATACCATGAGTTTCAGCTCCTTCTTTAATCAAGGCTGGCGAGGTGTGTTGTTGGTCAATTGGCAGTGTTGTAAGTTGCTCACATTATCACTTCGTTATGGAGCGTTGAAATATTTTAATCGTTCCACGCAGTCGTCAGGAGCAGAGACGATTCATTCATCGTGGAAGAATGACGTTTCGCTCCAAGTAATCTTCAAGTTATAAATCTTACGTATGATGAAACAAAAATCAATATTATCATTTGCGCTCTTCCTGCTTTCGCTCTTCACGATGGCCCAGGAAGCACAGAAGCCAGAATTGCCTACAACTTTTACAGCACAATCACTGGTAAATGATGTGGCCGAAGGCTATTATGTCTTAAGCGGACTAAATGAAAACGAGAACGAATGCTTTCTACAATCCGTCCAAGCAAAAAATAAAACAAAACTTTGTGCCGTGTCTTTATCAAAGACAGATAATGAAGTGACAATAACGGACGAAAAATTGTTGTGGCAAGTAATAAAGACTCCGGCGGAAAAGCTATTGCTTTATTCGCCAACAGAGAAAAAGTATCTGGTGCGAAAAAAGACGAAAAGTGTTGACATAGCGCTGAATGCTAAAGCTAACGATTTAGCAGAATGGTCGTATAAAGTAACCAACGAAGGAAGGTTAAGTTTGTATGAAGGCGATCGCGTGCTGGTGCCGCATAAGGATTATAATGCTGATGAAGACGTTAGTTACTTTGGCAACTATTCGTCAACTTATAGTGAAAAAGATGTGCGAGGACTCGCTTTGTACGCCCCATCGAATGTTTCAACTTCAGGCACCATTACAATGCCTACGCAAGGACAACGTGTGTGCTTAACTTCGCGTTCAACTTATCAAGCAAAAGGTGAAAATGAAATGCCACTAAGTGATGTGTTGTTGAATAATGGTTCTGTAGCGCAAACTTCGCAAATGCAACTTCTAACGGTAGAACTTACCTCAGCAACGACCTTTCGCTTATTGACCGATGAAGGATATTTATCATACGATATGACTATTTCTTCAAGTTCGGTGGAGTGGCAGGTGCAAAATGGTTGCCTTGCTACGGTCGAGGAAACTCCTCGTTTCTTGAACTACAGTGCAGGTCGTTGGTACTTGTGTGGTTCGGCCTCCTTATCTGTCCCTTCACAGTGGCGGCAGGTGGCTGATGAGCCACAGCAAAGCATAAGTGACAAAGGTGTTTGTTTGTTAAAGGGTGGGTGGACTGCAGATGCATTGCAAAATCTGGCTATCACAGACGACGTGAAATGCCTTGATTTGACGGCTTTATCTTTGCCCGTTAAAAGCTTTGCATGGGACGCGCTGCAGTCTAAAAACATACCGCTATTTATTAATGCAAGTGATCTTACGCCTTCTACTTGGCGCTTTGTCGTACGTTGTTCGGCTACTGAAAATAGATTGTTAGATGCTGCATTGCTCTTGACCGATAAGACTCCGTTTTATACCGATCGGCCCATTCGTATTGCCCAAGGACAGGTCGTTTATAAACGAGCCTCTTGTACGGATAAGGGTTGGGAAACGTTAAGCCTTCCTTTTGCAGCAACGCTTAGTGAAGGGGCAAAGGCATACGTGTATGATAAATTAGAAAACGATACGTTGGTGTGTAAAGAAGTCACGCAAACAAATAACGAACATGGCTATTTGGTGTATCGTGAAGCAGGACGAACACTCACGCTTACTTCATTGGCGGGCGAAATGAAGAGCAACGTTGAGACATTGACTAATGGACTTTTGCCAAATAGAGAATTGATGACGGTGTCGGCTAATACACGAGCCATTTATCTGTTGCAGCGTTCTACGTCCACCTTCCGAAGGGCAGCAGTTGGTAGCAAGTTAGCTCCATTTCGTGCTTACTTTGAGCGGAATGAGAGCAGAGCATCCCTGAAGATTAGGGTAAGGGGAAGATAAATTGCAGTTTATCAAACGCGTCCCCCTAATCCTATGGCCTGACATAAATGAATATTTATAAAATAGTATGCATAAAATTGCCGATACAGCGTATTGTTATTAATTTTGCAGCCGAAAAAGAAAATAATACGCATAACTATACATGAACGAAACTAAACAAACGCCTTCTGCCTTCTTATCCCTCTTGCCTTTAGTCGTATTGGTGCTAATGTTGGTGGCCACCATTCGAGCTTATGGTAGTGACTCATTGGCAGGGGCCAGCCAAGTAACGCTATTGGTAGTGTCTGCATTTTGCGTCTTGTTGGGTACACAATTCTTAAAAGTGCCATGGGCAGAGTTTGAACAAGCCATTACGCGCAATGTATCAAGCGTAACCAGTGCGATACTCATACTCCTATTTATCGGCGCATTGAGTGGCACGTGGATGGTGAGTGGGGTAGTGCCCTCACTGATATATTATGGTATGAAGATCATTCACCCCGAAGTATTCCTCACGTCCACTTGTCTTATCAGCGCTTTAGTAAGTGTTATGACAGGCAGTTCGTGGACCACTATTGCCACCATTGGCATCGCCCTCATGGGTATCGGTCGGGCTCAAGGATTTGACGACGGTTGGATAGCAGGAGCCATTATCAGTGGAGCCTACTTTGGTGATAAGATTTCTCCCTTGTCCGACACCACTGTTCTTGCATCGGGTGGGGTAGGAGTGCCACTTTTTAAGCACATACGCTACATGATGATTACCACCTTCCCCTCCTTACTCATCGCGTTGGTTATCTTCACCATAGCAGGTTTTACGCACGAAAGCACCACTGGCAATGAAGTGTTCCTGTTCTCAGCAGCCCTCTCATCGCGTTTCAATATCACTCCGTGGTTATTACTTGTGCCGATTATTACGGGTATCATGATAGCGCGTCGCTTTCCACCAGTCGTAACGCTATTTATGTCGACGCTGATAGCCGTAGTATTTGCCCTCATATTCCAACCCGAAGTGTTAAGCGAGATAGCCGAAGGCAACCTTTTCAAAGGAGCCATGCAAAGCATCTACGGTTCCACTTCCGTTTCTACACATAGTCCTATGCTTACCTCATTGGTTGCCACACGTGGCATGGCGGGCATGATGAACACGATTTGGCTTATCATCTGTGCCATGTGTTTTGGTGGAGCTATGGAGGCCGGTGGCATGGTGCGTGGCATTACGCAGATATTTGTTCGCATGATTCATGGACGTGTCAGCCTAGTCGCTTCTACTGTTTGCAGCGGATTGATGCTCAACTTAGCCGTGGCCGACCAATATATCTGTATTTTGCTTACGGGCAATATGTTTAAGAAGATTTACGATCGTCAAGGTTTTGAACGTCGCCTCTTGAGTCGTACCACAGAGGACAGCGTGACCGTCACCTCCGTACTCGTCCCTTGGAACACATGTGGCATGACACAAAGCACCGTCCTCGGAGTTTCCACCTTTACCTATTTGCCCTATTGCTTTTTCAATCTCATCAGCCCCTTAATGAGCATCTTCGTTGCCACTATAGGTTATAAGATTTTCCGCACATGGGATAAGCGTTAGTCCAACGCCTCCCTCTTGTTTATAGGCAAGCATTGCATCTTCTTTCAATAAGAGAAATGCAATGCTTGCCTATTCTCTTCTATCAATATTCCATTCGCGCGCACGCGCGTGTACACGTGTACATGTTATATCTGTTAGTAAAATCTGTTTCATGTTTCATATTTATGTTTCAACTCATTGAAAATCAAACGTTTCAAGAGATGAAACATTGGCATTCTATGTTTCATTTTTGGTTTCAATGTTTCATTTTTTATTTACCACACCCCTTTCCCA